>JACCDR011110218.1_pt1 | contig 17726 bp, 27 predicted proteins | sample 7446431 | NCBI WGS metagenome assembly JACCDR01 (sample SAMN15323443, study PRJNA562643) | freshwater metagenome | isolation source: river surface water | place: USA:Blue River Watershed | collected 2017-08-17
CTCGTTTTGTTCGTTTAATGTTTGTCATAGTCATTAGTTAAGATTACGCAGCCTTCTTACCCTGCTTCCTGCGGATAACTTCGCCATCGTATCGAATTCCCTTACCCTTATATGGTTCTGGCTTCTTGAGAGATCGAATCTTTGATGCGAATTCACCAACCTCTTCGTTTGATACACCTGAGATAGTGATAACGTTCTTCTCTGCAGTTACTTTCAACACCTTTGGAATCTCAAGTGAGATTGGATGTGAGAAACCAAGAGCGAGGTCAAGCTTTGCTCCCTTAACATCTGATTTAAATCCGATGCCTTCAACGATGAGTTTCTTTGTGAAGCCTACGGTAACACCCTTAATCATGTTCTTAACATGAGAAGCGTAGGTTCCGACAAGCATGTAATCCTCTGGTCGAGCTAGGGTTACGATAACTGCGTTGTTTTCAATCTTGAAATCAACACCCGGCTTGAACGTGCGAGAGATTTCTCCCATTGGACCCTTTACGGTGACAGTTCCCTTGTCGATAGCGACAGTAGTCTTCTCAGGGATTGCGATTGGTTTTTTTGCGACTCGTGACATTGTAGTTGTTATTAAATAGTCGTATTACCAGATTTGGAATAGAATCTCTCCACCGATCTTCTCCTTGCGTACTTCGTCGTCAGAAAGGATGCCCTTTGGAGTAGAGATGAATGTTGAACCGTATCCCTGCTTTACCTGATGAATCTCAGTATAGCCCTTGTAAATCCTCTTTGAAGGCTTTGAAAGTCGCTTCACATCAGTGATGCGAGGCGCGCCGTTAGGATTGTAGATAAGACCTACTTCAAGTGACTTCTGTACGGTCTTGCCCTTTACTACCGCTGGCTTTACGTATCCTTTGCGAGCAAGCGCTTTCGCAACTGACTCGGCAAAATTTGAATGCTGCATTACGATAGCGTCCTTTTTAGCGGCGCTTCCGTTCTTAAGCTGAATGATGAGATTTGAAATTGGGTCTCGCATGGTTTCTTAGCGTCTAGATTCTGGCTGTGACTTTCATGTTCATCCAGAACCTACTGCCTAAAATAATAATGTTTTCAGTTTTACCAAGATGACTTCTTGATGCCTGGAATAAGGCCATCGTTCGCAAGCTCTCGGAAACAAATTCGGCAGAGACCGAAATCTCGCATGAATCCGTTCTTTCGGCCACATCGGAAGCAACGTCGAACAATTCTCGAAGAGAATTTCGGTTTCTTATTCGCGCGTGCTACTACTGATGTTTTGGCCATTTGCTTGGGATAAAAGCTATCTAAAATAAAAAAGCCCTGAAAAAGCTTGTTTGGGCATACTAGCAAAGGGTTTAAACTATGTCAAACATTGGTCGTTATCCATTAAAAAGACCCGCCTATGCGGGTCGTATTATCTTAGCCCTGTTGCTTAAAACAGGCTAAACAATGGCTTTTATCGAGCCCATCATCAAACGGATCAAAATGAAAACCGATATCACCGCCTGAATAGCGGAATATATAGGGCATTCCAATTCGTTCTTCTGTATCATACGCCTCAACTTTTTCGGGACCATCCCACGGACGAGTGATATCAACTGTTGGCAAATTATCCCTCACATCGAGAGAAACGACTCGTCTCACCTCAGGAATCATGGAGTGTGCTTGAGGCCACAGCAGTGTTACCCCTTGCCCTCCCACGAGATCTGCTCCCAATGATTGAAGAAATTTGAGAGCTTCGAGACATGAAACATCTCTCATCACCTGAAATATAACCACGAGACACCTGGCCCCTGCACGAAACCTAAAACTAGAGCGAGCGAGTTTCCCATCAGTGAATCCCTCTTCGATCCTGTAAACCTTTTCGCGAATCGACTCGTAACCGGTCTGTCCAAACCGATTTTTGAAATCACGAATTTGTTGGAAGTGAACATAATCCCGCGGAATTTTAATCCCAAAATCGGTGATTAATTGGAATCTGTCATCTGAGATACTTTTGTAATTCATATAAAGAACTCTAACCTCCTTTTACAAGGTAAAAGTGCTTTGGTCAATCAAAAGTTCTGCTGTAATAAAAATACCGCCGATCTGGCGGTATTTTTATATTACTTCTTGGCTTCGTCTTTCTTGATTGGGAATCCGAGGAGTTCGAGGAATTTCCTTGTCTCATCCTTCTTCTTGAGGTTGGTGAGGACAGTTATTCCGATACCGAAGACATCTTTGATTTCTTCTTCTGAGGTTTCTGGGAAGATTGAGTGTTCCTTGATACCGATAGAGTATCCGCCCATTCCGTCAGCTGAAGTTGATGGAAGTCCGCGGAAGTCCTTGGTTCGAGGCAAAGCAATGTGAACGAGCTTCTCGAGGAAGTGCCACATTTTCTCGCCACGGAGGGTCACCTGGTAGCCCATAGGGTCACCTTCTCGTGATTTGTAAGAAGCGATAGACTTTTTAGCTACTCGCATGACTGGCTTTTGGCCAGTGATCTTTGCGATCCTGTCGCCTGCGAGCTCAACCTTCTTCTTATCCTTGAAAGATCCGATTCCAGCAGAAACAATCACCTTGAGCACTTTTGGTGCCTGCATTGCGTTTGTGTATCCGTAGGCTGCCTTCATCACCTCGAATGCGTCTGCCTGCTTGTTTTTTAGAGTTTTCATATAAATTTGGTCTGTGATACTTACTTCTTCTTAGCTACCTTTTTCTCGCTTGCGAGTGCGACGTTTGAAACGTGGAGAGGCATCTCCTTGTCTACAATCTGTCCCTTTCCACCCTGCTTGGTAGGTCGCATGTGTCGCTTCATTTTGTTAACACCTGCAACAAGAACCTTGTCCTCCTTTGGCATAGCCATAACAACTTCGCCTGTAGCGCCTTTATCTTTTCCTGCGAGCACGACCACCTTGTCTCCTTTTTTGATATGCATAGTAGTTTGGTTAGGCGATTATACGATTTCAGCTGCTCGAGACGAAATAGTCTGGAAGCCCTTTTCTGAAATTTCGCGAGGAATAGGACCGAAGACTCGTCCTGCGAGAGGCTCCTTCTTACCCTTTTCAAGAACTACGACCGCGTTCTCGTCGAATCGGATGTATGAACCATCCTTTCGCTTGGTAGCATTTACAGATCGAACGACCACAGCGTGGAGAACGTCCTTCTTTTTTACAGACTTTCGAGGCTCAGCTTTCTGGACTGAGAGCACAACGATGTCGCCAACCATAGCGTATCGCTTAGCGGCAGATCCGAGCACTTTGAAGATTCGTCCGATTTTTGCACCGGAGTTGTCAGCTATTTTTACGATTGAGCGCGGTTGTAGCATTGTAGTTGTTGTTAATTAATTAGAGCACTTTGAAATGCTTATCTTTTGAGATAGGAGCGACTTCGACGATCTCTACCCTGTCACCCTCCTTCTTGGTGTTGCCAGCGTCATGAGCCTTGTACTTCTTTGAGATCTTTACGAACCTCTCGTACTTAGGAGCTTTGACGAATCGGTCGACTTTGACAACGATGGTATCTTTCATCTTCGTCGAAGTGACGACACCTGAAAGGACCTTCGGCCTGGTGACCTTTGCGTCTGCTTTGTTGTCCGCCTTCTTCTCTACTGTTTTTTTGCTAAATATAGACATGTTCGTTTTGTTTATGCTGCGAGTTCTCGAGAAATGATGATCGACTTGATTGGAAGCTTGGTTGCACCTTTTCGGAGAGCTTCTCGAGCGATCTTCTCGTCTACGCCGTCGACTTCAAAGATTACACGACCTGGCTTTACCGGAGCGCAGTAACCCTGGAGGTCTCCCTTACCCTTTCCGAGCTTAACTTCGGCTGGCTTCTGGGTGTAAGGCATATCTGGAAATATTCGGATCCAGATCTTTCCGTTCTTACCGATTTCTCGAGAGATAACCTTTCGAGCTGATTCGAGCTGTTCAGATCGGATTCGAGCCGCAGAAACAGCCTTAATGCCGAAAGAACCGAATGAAAGAGTGGTACCACGAGTCTCGAAGCCGACCTTTGCCGGATTCTTCCTCATAACATGCCACTTTCGATATTTTACTTTTTTAGGGACGAGCATGGTAGTTATAATTATTTCTTATCCTTATTGAAAATCTCGCCCTTGTAGATCCAGACCTTGATGCCGATGTCTCCGTAGGTCATGTGAGCCTTCTCTCGAGCGAAATCGATGTCAGCTCGAAGAGTCTGAAGAGGAACCTGTCCCTTCTTCATATCTTCAACGCGTGCCATTTCTGCTCCTCCGAGGCGACCTCCAAGGAAGATTCGAACACCTTTAACATCGCGATTAGCGAGAACCTTCTCGATCATCTGCTTCATAACACGTCGGAAAGGAAGTCGCTTCTCGAGACCTTCAGCAATCATGTATGCGACAATAGCTGCGTTTGCTTCAGGAGATCGGATCTCTTCGATATCAATCTTAAGATCCTGTCCCTTGTTGAGCTTGCCGCCATTCTTCTGCATAAATGAGAGAATGTCTGCCTTAAGCTTTACTGCTCCCTCACCCTGTCGACCGATGATAACGCCTGGTCGTGATGTTGCGATGATAACGCGAACAGCCTTTTCGTTTCGCTCGATGTTTACATCAGCGACGTACATGCCTCGGAATTTCTTTGAAAGAAACTCTCGCAAAAGGATGTCAGACTTGAGATTCTCCTGGTACTTTCCGCGACCTGCAAACCATCGAGACTTCCAGTCCCTAATGATGCCGAGTCGATGAGCGTATGGGTGTACTGTGTGCGACATAGATTTATTTAGTTTCCTTCTTAGCTACTTTCTTTACCTTCTTCTCCTCCGACTTAGGAGCGGTGATAGCCTTAGCGCCCTTCTGCGCTTTGGTATCGAGGACAAGCTTTACATGGCTTGTCTTCTTGAGGATTGGAAAACCGGTACCTCGAGCTCCTGGCATGAATCGCTTCATGGTGAGGCCCTGATTTACGGTGCATTCCTTTACATAAAGATTCTCTGTTGAAACGCCTCGATCCTTTGCGTTTGCGAGAGCAGAATTAAGAAGCTTGATCATAGGATCAGAAGCTCGCTTGGTGGTTACCATAAGCGTGTTGATAGCCTGAGGCACTGTCTTACCCTTGATAAGGCTCGCTACGAGGCGGACCTTTCGAGGTGACTGTCGATAGTTAGTGAGAGATGCGGTTACCATATATTTTTATTATTTCTTCTCGGCTACAGTTGCCTTAGCTGCTGAAGCTGCTGCCATCTCGCCCTCCTTCTTCTTCATTTCGAGCTCCTTCTGCATCTTTCCTCCGTGCTTGGTGAACTTCCTTGTCAAAGAAAATTCGCCGAGGCGGTGACCTACCATGTCTTCCGACACGAGCACCTCGACGAAGTCTTTACCGTTATGAACGCCAAACTTGAAACCAACCATCTCCGGAGAGATATGGCAGGCTCGTGACCAAGTCTTAATAACCCCAGTTTCCTGTGGCTTCTTTCCTTCGATCTTCTTCAAGACTCGAGGGTCTACATTAGGTCCTTTCGATAGGGATCGTGTCATGGGTTAGTTTTTATGCAAAATGAATTACAGCTCGGGCGTTTAGGCTTTGACCCCTACGAGGGCCGTTAAAGAAACAAAAATCTAGGAATAACCCTAGAAATATGACGTAGTGCCTATTCCGAAGCTAGTGGACACTATCCTAACAGAAGGCGGAAAGAAGTCAAATACCTAAACGCCTTTGTACTATAGAGGTGATCAAAAAGGGGTGCGCCTTACGGCGCACCCCTTCCCTCCAACACCTATGTACAAACACCTAAACTACTTCAGTACGATGCTATCAAAGAGATACTGATTCTCCTTTAATGAAGCTTCGTAACTTTCAGAATCATCAAAATAATAGACATGCCTCATAACGTATCCCTTGCGAACAGCACAGACCTTTGAATCTACTTCGATAATTGTTCCGTCTGCCATCTCCGAGTCGAACTTCGATAATTTAGCGCAGTATGCTTCATATCCGCTCACCTCTTTGTCGTCTAAATACTTTAGAATCGCACCCATTGCAACAGAATCCTCAACAAGTCCTTTTAGAACCAAGCTCTCAATTGAGTCCAGAGATTCTTCGTATGAAATGTAGTAAGGGGTGCCGACAAGGAATACAGGATGGTACACGTCCTCCTGGGCAATGTTCATTCTAATAGTAATAGGCCAGTCCGCATCCGATGTTACTTCGTGCGCAGCTGTGTCTACGCCATACATAGCAACACCGTATTCAGGAACAGTGACTGTCGGCAGTTCTTTTTCAGCTTCGGTTATTTCAAACGTTTGAGCGATTTCGTCGGCTAACTTCAAATTTTCATCAACAACAGGATAGTAATTAAATTCATAAAGCTTGCCATCTTTTACGATCTTATAAACCAATTCACGAAAAGCGCCTGAATTGTACAAAATTCTATATCCCTTACCCCCACCAAAATTGACTTCTTTTATATCTTCGATCGAACCACCCTTCTTTTCAGTATTCGATTTAAATACTTCTAATCCTTTTTCAAGATCATACTTAGTTTTTTCGATAGATATACCAAAATTCTCCCTAGTCCCTTTAACAACATCGCCCTGTGGATTAATAAATCGCGCCTTAAAACCGTACTCTGGATTAGTATGCGCCTGATAGTATTCGGTCGGATATTTTAGTTTGAATCCATATACCCTGTTATCGTATACACTCAATTCTCCTTCATAATCATTACTGTAGAAGGAATTAAGCGAGGTCAGAATATCCATAAGAGGCCTTGAATCACACATTACCCCAGGAATACAGCTAAGCGTAAAAACATAAACCACATAACCATCTGAATACACAGCAAGATGCTCTGTACATGTAGCTGCGCCTGAACATTCTTTTCCCGAGTAAACACCGGTAGCAAAATTTGCTTCATTTCCAGCAAATTTAATTGAAGAGGTGGCAATAAATTCACCTCCCACTGAAGAGACGTAATCCTTTATATAATCCCATCCGTCTGCAGTAGTATTGATATTCGAACCAAAATAATCTTCGGTGCCTGCCACATCATACGCTTGAACTCGAATCGACGATCCAACTTTGACTAAATCAATCGTCACACTTTTGTCATTAAGGGTCTCATTTTTTGCATACCCGACAGGATACTCAAAAGAAAACCCGAGAATATTATTTTCATACGAAAACGTGCGAGAAAGCGGGATCAGAGTGTTCTTATCTACCCCTGAAATAATTTTAGACATAAGCAATGGCGCTGCTGCCGCAAACACCGCCAACAGAAAACCCAAAGCAACTCCCACCCATGCTGCTGCCACAAACCTGCCTCGCTTTGAAGTCCTATACACCTCCTGCGCTTCCTCGCTCCCCGCTGTAAGCTTTGCATGCTTCCAGAGAACATAGCCAAATGAAGAGGAGAAAAGGTGGTAAAGCGGAACCAAAAGCATATTCATGAAGAATGTAAATATCATGAAGGCAGCAAATACTTCGCTTGTCGGATCAGATAACTGTTCCATGCCTGCAAATGAAAACTTTGAAACTATTATCCCCATGCCGATAGCCGCAATGATCATAGAAATCACGACCGGTATGAGCATCGACACGAATAGTCGTCCAAATATTCCCCACTTCCTTCCTCTTGTATACCAAAAAGCTTGCATAACTGCGGACATGCCTTTTTTTTCCTCTAGCATAACCACATATGTTATGAGAGTCACGGAGAGCATAAAATATGCGTAGCAAAAAGCGATGAACGCTACGCCGATAATGGCGAAAATTCCAGATATCAACACAGAAGCAACTCCCTTACCGATTACTGCCGTCAGTATTCCTGAGATAGCAAAGAAAGCCATTCCTCCCAAGTAAGACAATACTAAGCCTGCAGCAATAATAGATGTAGCCAACATCGCCACCCAGAGCATCTTCCAAAAGTACTTGAATCCTCCGATGTATGTAGAAAGTGGTTTTGCAACTGCGCCCGAATCAAGATCCCTACAATAAAGATCAGAAGAGCAATACGTTATATAGCTCACCACTCCGGCAACAAGGACTAGTATCACATTCATCCAAATCGGGGCAAACTGCTGACCTCCAAAAAAATGGAAATTTATATATCCTAAAATCGCCTGAACAAGAGCAAGCGGAACAAAATAAATGAGAAGTTTTTTCCAGTGAGTGCCTAGAAACTTGAACCCTTGTTCAAAGAAGTCGCCTATTGGAGGTAATTTATCTGGTCGTGTCGCAAGTGGCGCGACGTTCTTTTGTTCTTCCATGTGCAAAGATTATTGATATAACGCAATTTTTTTGAGCTTATTTTTTACTATATCACAATAACATTTTGTTTTATCAACAATCGCTATCTTTAAATATGGCAATCATTCAGAGGTACTGTTTGATCCATACCGCTATACTCCACCCTGCTTGTCGCATCTGAATATGTGATGCGTCCAGTTCCAGCAACGTTATCATCTAGCGCTCGATCAAGAGCAGCTGCAACCGTCGCTCCGGGAGCTTGAATAGAAATTGAATACAAAGGACCCTGGCTATGCTCCCAGTGATATGAAGTTCCCCATGGATTTCTCGGCCAATTTATATATGCGCCCGCCCAAGTTCTTTCATCGGTATCACTCCAATCGTGATCAAAACATGGATAATTACCATTATTCGCTGCTTGATAGAGGATGAGTACATTTCGTATAGAAACGAGATCGGCGCCTGCGCGAGCCACCCTTGCCCTGTCTCGAGCAGTATTGAGAGACGAAAGAACTACTGAAGATAGAAGTGCGATGATCGATATAACGACAAGAAGTTCAATTAGGGTAAAACCTTTCGGAGATTTCATGTGTTGAGTATAACAAACAAAAAAGAGCCTTAACGGCTCTTGCTCTGTCGGTGCATTTTGTGCCCCTTTTTCTTCAGACTCTTTTCGACAAGTCGTTTTGTTTTCTTGAAACTAGCCGGCGAAATCTTGTAGGTCTTGAGAACCGACGCAAGGGTTGCTGGCTTTGCGATGTGCTTTTTCATGGAATATCAGAAAACTTCACTTGGCCTACCTTCATAAGAAGATACCGAATGGAACCATATTCAGGCAAACCCCAGAGCTCTTGTTCTGTAACCAGAGGACCAAGAGATTCGATTTTCTTTTGGAATTCGGGTTGGGCGACCAAGCGAATCATCTGTCGCATTGAATTATCCATAGAATGTTTCTCCTTACACTTAAGCATGATTTAGGCAAAAAGAAAGCCCCGCGGAAAGCAGGGCTGAGAATTTAGGAACCATCCGAGACTTTCTCTTTGTACGGAACAGTCGCGTGACGTTGCCGAGATTCACCACCAACAGCAACAGCGACAGGAATTCCGACCAGCGCTGCAGCAAGAGAAGGATCGACCAGATGAAGAGATTCATTCTTTTCACTGACAGCCTCGACAAGTGCATCGACGCGCATTTTTACGCCGATCCTTGCATTAAGGATATTCGCAGTCTCGGGCGTTGGCGCGCAGTCGGTAAGGGAGAATTGAATAACCTCGACTCCCCATTCCCCGGCTTTGCCTTTGACGCGTTCGATGAGCTTCTTTGAAATTTCTTCTATATTCTGAAGATCATCGTGATTGAGTGGTTGAATGACTTCTCGAAGCGCCGCCATTCCGATGTCGTCGATAGACGAATCAAGATTATCGATCTCGAAAAGCGCCTTATAGATATCATTGACTCGAAACAGAATCATCGCACCAATGACGAAGATGAGTCCGTCTTTGAGCATGATCCGCTGATCATTGAACTTGAAGCTGTTCTGCCGAACATGGTGCCGCTGCAACGTCTCAACCCAAGGAATGAGGAATACGAATCCTGGTTCAATAATCTTGGGATTCCCGTCGCTTTTACGGACGGCTTTACCGAACCGCAACTTAATGCCCTTTTCGCCCTCATGAATAAACTTGAAGGCCTTGGCTGCGGCGATAAGTCCGGTTACAACCGATCCAATAACCGGAGCTAAGAGTTCCGGTGGAATGAAGTTAAATATGCTAGCAATCATAGTGAGAAAAACAGACTCTGATCCTGAAATTACATTAAAATTCTACCTTGTCAAACAAATACAAAAACCCGCCCTTTCGAGCGGGTTTTGTGCTATGTAGTGGACCCCGGCATTCGCCGGGGCGCACAAAACAAATCCGCCCTGATGGGCGGTTTGTTTTGGCGATTACTGAATCGAGTTTCGATCCTTTCCAACCTTTCGGCGAGAAACAATAAAAACGTTCGAGTACTTCTTTGGAGTTCGGGTCTTCTGTCCCTTTCCTGCTGGCTTTCCCCATCGGGTCTTGAGCCTTCGGAGACCTCGTCCCTGTCGTCCTTCTCCTCCTCCGTATGGATGGTCTACAGGGTTCTGAGCGGTACCTCGGACAGTCGGTCGAATACCGAGCCATCGTGATCGTCCTGCCTTACCTGAGTTAACCAACCAGTGCTCGTCGTTTGATACCTGACCAATAGTTGCAAAGCACTCCTCGTGCACCTTTCGAACTTCAGTTGAAGGCATCTTGATCATGGTATAGCTTGCGTCGTTACCGATGACCTGAGCGAAGATTCCTGCTGCTCGAGCAGCTTTTGCGCCTGAGTTAGGCTTGAGCTCGATGTTGTAGACAAATGTACCTACTGGGATCTTCTTGAGTGGAAGTGCGTTACCTGGCTCGAGAGCTGCCTTTGCGCTCGTCATGATGGTTGTGCCTGGCTTTACTCCCTTTGGAAGGAGAACGTATCGCCTCTCTCCATCCTTGTAAGCTACGAGTCCGATAAAGCCTGATCGGTTAGGATCGTACTCTACTGACTGAACGTTAGCTGGAATATCCTTCTTGTCATACATGAAGGAAACTTCTCGGTAGAGCCTCTTATGGCCTCCTCCTTTATGTCGCACGGTTACTCGACCGAACGCATTTCGTCCTACGTCTCGCTTTCGTCCGTATGTGAGTGACTTCTCAGGATCCTTCTTTGTGATGTATTCCTTGAAGTCGATGGTCTGCATCTGGCGCCTACCGTTCGATGTTGGATTATATGTTTTCATGCGGGTAATGTAATGAATAAATTATAGTTTAGATGAATTCGATAGTCTCTCCCTTCTTGAGATAGACATACGCCTTCTTGCCAGAAATTGTTCGGCCTTTCTTGCCTCGAACAAACATGGTCTTTGACTTGATAGGAGCTACAGACACGCGAACAGGAGTTACCTTGTAAGCAGCCTTGATAGCTTCTGCAATCTGTCGAGAGTTAGCATCGATTCGTACATCGAACGTGTAGACACCGTTTTGTGAAAGGAGTCCCGCCTTCTCAGTTACTCGAGGCTTGATAACAGCAGCTCCCTTTGGGAAGACTACGCCTGCCGCAGCAGCTGCTCGCTTCTCGTTCTTTGACTCTGACTTCTTCTCAGCCTTTGGAGCTACAACCTTTGCTGGCTTTGCGAGCTTTGTTTCGCCTGCCGTTGCGCTACCCGCCTTCTTCCTTTGTGTGTTGAAAAGCGACATATTAGTTGTTCTTAGCTTCTAATACCTTGATCGACTCTGCGTCGAGTACGAGATAGGTGTACTTCAAAAGATCGAGAACGTTAAGGTTTCGAGTCTCGTCAACAGTAACTGATCCGATGTTTCGGAATGACTTCTCTACATTTACATTCTTTGCAGAGAGAGCAACGAATGCTGCGTTCTTTCGCTTGGTCGCGAGCTTCTCAAAGCCCTTTGCCTTTGAAAGACCAACGAGAGCTGCCTTTGCGTCGGTCGTCTTTGGAGCCTTAAATGAGAGAGAATCAACAAAGAGAACTTCACCGTCCTTGTACTTCTTTGAGAGAAGTGTGAAGAACGCCTTAGCCTTCATCGTCTTGTTAATCTTTCGGTCATAATTCTTGTCATTTCGAGGACCATGAGCGACACCTCCACCGACCCAGAGTGGTGATCGAGTAGATCCGTGTCGAGCTCGACCAGTTCCCTTCTGCCTCCATGGCTTCTTACCTCCTCCGCGGACTTCTCCTCGGGTCTTGGTGTGAGCGATAGGCTGTCGTGCAGTCGACTGCATCGAGAGCATAACCTGGTGTACGAGGTCTGAGTTCCAAGGAAGTCCGAAAACACCTTCCGAGAGATTGAGCTCTCCTGCTGACTTTCCTTCTACGTTGTATATTGTTGCTTTCATATATGTGTTGTTAGAAAAAGAGATTATGCAACGATAGATACGAGTACTCCCTTTCGACCAGGAAGGGATCCGTGAATAACAATCTCATTCGACTCAGGCTTAACCTGAAGAACCTTGAGATTCTTTACTGTAACCATGTCGCCTCCCATGCGTCCTGGCATTCGCTTGCCCTTTGCAACGCGTCCAGAGCCGACTCGGCCTCCACCGTTGATAGAACCGACTTCTCGCTCAGAGTGCTTCTGACCGTGAGATCGTCGTCCTCCTCCGAAGTGATACCTCTTAACTGCTCCCTGGAAACCCTTACCCTTCGACAACGATCGAACGGTTACGAGATCACCCGCAGTGAAAGTAGAGAGGTCGATCTTGTCGCCCACCTTGAACTTTGCAGCATCCTCAGTTCGGAACTCTCCGACATGTCGGAAGTTTCCGCCTGCTTTTTTAAAATGACCGACGAGAGCTTTGCCGAGGCGCTGCTCTTTCTGGTCGCCGAGGCCGACCTGGACGCCGACATAGCCGTCCGTTTCTACCGACTTAACCTGAGTGACCGTGATTGGACCCGCTGAAAGCACCGTTGCAGGGTATGCAACGCCGTTTTCATCGAAGACCTGAGTCATGGCCTTCTTTGTGCCAAGAATGAATTTCTTCATAGTTATCGTTTAGCGTGAGCGCGAAGCTTGAGGCTCCGTAGGCTCCCAAAAACCTATTAAATTAAAAAGAAGCACCTGCTTCTTCTCGTGGCGAACATAGTACATTAGAAGGGGCAATATTGCAAATTATAGGCTAAGAGTATTAAAAAGGCGGGTTTCGCTCCGCGAAACCCGCCACATAATCACTCTTTGAGACAATGTTTCTGAACGGCCTCACATGAGTCGGCGAAACTGTCCGGGCAAAACCCGGCACCGTATGTCGCTCTCATGCGTTCAGCGATCGTAAAGGTCCTAACCTCCCCATATCTGAGAAGATCCTTCACAATCAAGATGAAGCTGATCAGGCACATTTGCTGTTCAGGAGCTCTATGGGACTTGTTGAATTCACCTTCGGCTTCTGCAAGTCCCGCCCTGAAAGCGTCTACCTTCTTCTTAGCTTTAGGAAGCTTGATAACCGGCGACTCCTCATCTTCACCATCGAAAGTACACCATTTAGTCTTCAATACCGTAGACATATAGTTCAAATCCTATTCACCTGAAAAGCATCATTGCCGTTCATGTAATAGGATTTGACCTACTCTGGTGGAAGATTGCAATTATCGGTCTCATTTGTCAAACAGCATTACTATAAGAGATAATTGAAGACATGAAACGTGGATTCACACTCATCGAACTTCTTGTCGTCATATCGATCATTGCCCTTCTTTCGTCAGTGGTCCTCTCTTCTCTTAATACCGCCAGAGAAAGGGCCCGATTCGCAACAGCGTTTACTCAGATGAAACAGATAGAGACTGCAGCCCAGAGCTATTTCGCGAATACTGGAAATCAGCAAGGAGATCTTGGCCCTGGCGACGGAGGAGTTTTTGTTTCAACGTATATACCACGATGGCCCACCCCACCATGTTCAGGCTGGACGTACGACTGGGAAAATTGGGGAACGTTTACAGGCGTAACACTCAGAAACTCCGCGGTATCTCCTATACATTATTTATGCACTGATAAGACAACGGCTTGTTCAGGTGCTGGTACCGACATTATGACTGTAACCAACCGAAGGCTCGCCTGCAACTAATCCTCCATCATGCTTACATGGAATAACGAACCGACGAGCTTCCTCACGCACTTTATCGGCGCTCTTTTCGCTATCGCAGCCCTCGTTCTCCTCATTGTACGATCGGTGCAGATCGGATCGGCCTGGCACATCGTGAGCTTCTCTATATTCGGCTCCGCCCTAACCCTCCTTTACCTCGCCTCAAGTGTCTATCATATAGTCCCTAAAGAAAGCCCCTGGAAGCCTCGCCTGCAGATCGTCGATCATTCGATGATATTCCTCCTCATCGCGGGCACATACACGCCTATCGCCCTCACAACCCTTCGTGGAGGCTGGGGCTGGAGCCTTTTCGGAGTCGTATGGGGATTAGCAGCCGTAGGCATAACCATAAAAGCTATAGGTCCGCTACGCCGGAAAGTACCGCACTCGATCATCGTCGCAATCTACGCAATCATGGGCTGGATCGCACTCGTAGCTATCGTTCCCCTCGTCCAAAAGCTCTCGGGCGGAGCGCTCGCACTGCTCTTCTCTGGCGGCGCGGCATATACCCTCGGAATCATCTTCTTTGCGCTCGATACGATGGTCGAACGGAAGAGCAAATGGTACGGACATCACGAGATCTGGCATCTCTTCGTCATCGCGGGAAGCACCTGCCACTTCTGTCTGATATATATCTATCTGTTATAAAAAAGCGCGCTCGATTGAGCGCGCCTGTCATCAAATTCTCACGAACGGCATTGGATCAGGAAAATCTTTTTTGAGCTGTTCGAGCTATCCGGCCCAGCCGTAGCCGTCGACTTCTTTTCAGCCTTTAAACGCTTCGAATGCCGCGAGCGTCATCGCCTGGACATGGAGGTGAGGAAACCGTCCGTCGTTAGTCGCCGCCAAAGCGATCCAGGCGAACAATTCCTAACCCTCGCGATCCAAGGTTTAGCTCAAATAAAAGGCACGTCGTAAGACGCGCCAGAATTCTACTGCTTTTGAGGAATCAAAGGACCGCTTACGATCGACAGAGGAGCATCCGTTGGAATACTGAGCTTCTCGCGATCACTCGGGCTTATTTTTTTAATCTCCACCTCCCCGGTGAGGATGTAGAGCCTGTGTTCATCATCGATAAATCCGGTGCCGCTCTGGCCTAGCACTGAATAATATAGGATCAAGAAAAGCTTTGCTCCTTTCTCGTTCCTGCTCATCGCAACAGCCTTCACCCTTTCTGCGGTCGCAAGCGATGTGAGAGTGACATTTGATAACGTTACCAATTCGAGAGAAATCCTCTCGTCGGATGGTCCTGGATTTCTCTCGGAAAAAGAATTGATCTCTTTCATGGCTCCGACCGAGCAAATAACCAGATCGTTCTGAGCCGAAATATCCGCTTGCGAGATATCCTCTCCCCTCCAAAGCACTTCGTTCACCGCATAGTCGGTGGCCAGATCCGGCGCACGAGGCACAAGATCGAGAATGCAAAACTGTCGCGCACCCATCTTTACGCCGAAGAGATGCTCGGCCGTAATCAATCGGCGTTCTCCTTTTGAATTCAAGAACACGGTTCCTGAACCGGCAAAATAGACTTCCTTCGGCGATTTCACGTGATACAAGAGCACTGGCTTAAGAGTCTGGGATACGGGAACCTTTGTCGCCTTAGCGAGGATATACTCTTCGTTAGACTCCTCGGGCACCTGAGGACTTTTCCTAAGGTAAAGGCACGCACCAATGATTACTGCTGAGGCAGTAACGAGAATTAAGATTTTCTTTATGTTCATCCATCAGTGAAATTACAATTTTATACGTAATTGTCAATTTTATTCGTCTTTTTGGGTTACGGGAAATAAAAAGGCGCGTCGTAAGACGCGCCGAAAGATCATACTGCCACCTCTCGCTGAACCTTTGAGTCGAGAGAGGACTTCTTACTGCTTGTTCGGAAATACTGTAAGAAACCCACGACGACTCCCGCCCCATAGCCCCACACTCCGAAACAAAGCGCGGCGACATAGTTGTGCCAGTAGTCGCCTCCGAAGTCAGTCGTCGAGGCGCAAATAAACGCCGAGATAAAGACGACGAGAAGTGAATTCTTGGTCCAGGAAATGATATAACCATCTCTCTTGGACAGATCATCGACCTTCGCCGACCCTAACGCCCCGGATACAAACAGGAGCGCGAGAAGCGCCCATTCATGTAGCTGAGAGACAGCTGTCGCTGAAACAAAAAGCGAGCCGATACTGACAGCTATCACATCGATCTTTGGAGATACGAGTTCGCGAATACCTGACTTAAATGATGCCATATAGTGCTGGTATGTGGTTTTAAAAAGAACTGACGAAACCAAATGGTACGGCATTCGTCTGGAAAGTCAAAAAAGAAAAGCCGCTTCTCAGAGCGGCTTCGACATACGAGCAGGAAACGGGCATTCCGCCGCATTATAAGCGAGCCATTTTAGGGCTTTTGCTTCAACTTCGGCGAAATGAGTCGGATTTCCCCATCGACTGAAACCCTGCGGATCGAAATGGTCTAGGAGCATATATCGAAGACTCCGGACCTCCTCTGTGTTCTCTCCTGTCACCCTCTTTATTCGACGAGCCATTCGACAGAGTCGAGAGATAATCTTCTCGCGCTCCTGCTCGCTTAGCGACCCACTCTCGACGAAGAGCAGTCTAAAAAGGGACGCATCTCTCCAGTACGAATCGAAGAAGAGCTTCACGAGCAGATCTCGCCCCCGACCTTTGGGATGAGCCATCGCCGCGACCTGAAGGATAGTTCTGTCTTCCCGAGAATTTACGGCCAGAAGCTCCTCCAAATTCTCCGCAGTTTTTGCCCACACCCTTTTGAAAGGCATGACTGAGATAAACCAGATAACTTCACATAGACCCCTTCTTCCGTTTGCGAGATCGAGGTAGAGCCTGCGATCGAACCACTCAAGACAAGCTTCTTCAGCCTCGTCTTTGAGGATATATCCTTCATCGACCAGTCGAGCGATATATTCTCCAGGATAACTATCCCGATCCCCCATCGTCTTTTCATTCAAAGCCTTGGCAGCATCCTCTTTCCATAAATCAAGAAAGTTAATGATGCCGCAAAAGCGAAGTTCGCCGTATTCTTTTAAGACTGTACCTTTCATGACATATCCTTTGTTTGGTTTAAAGATCCTGTACTTAGTGTAATATATACAATATATATATTTATGCAAGTCCTTCCCTTCCAGTTTCAAAAACCGTTCTTTCAAATAGTTCTATTTTAAAAATCCTTTTAAAAATCCAAAGAATAAACAAAAAGAAAACCCCGCTTTCGCGGGGTTTTCTTTTATTTATATCATCTTTACGTCGATGTTCACGCCTGAAGGCAATGACATGTTCGTGAGGGCTTCGATGATCTTTGCGTTAGGATTCAAGATATCGATGAGGCGCTTGTGGACTCGCATCTCAAACTGCTCTCGCGCATTCTTGTATACGAACGACGAGCGGTTCACCGTGTATTTCTTGATCTCCGTAGGGAGAGGCACCGGACCGAGCACTTCGACGTCATAGCGAAGGGCCGTGTCGATGATCTGCTTTACCGACGCATCCAAGATCTTATTCTCGTATGCTCGGACGCGGATCCTCAATCGAGGAGAAGCATCGGCTTTCACCGCTGTCTTCTTTGCCGCCTTCGGCTTTATTGTCTTTTTTGCTGTATCTACCATATAAGGTCCTAGTGTACTTATTTAATCCTATTTCGCAAGTTTTACTTTACGATCTTGGTTACAACACCCGCACCTACGGTCTTGCCTCCTTCTCGGATAGCGAAGCGCATCTTGTCTTCAAGAGCGATAGGAGCATGGAGTTTTACCTTGAAAGTAACAGTGTCTCCAGGCATAACCATCTCTACGCCAGGGTTGAGGGTTACCTCTCCTGTAACGTCAGTAGTTCGTACGTAGAACTGTGGCTTATAACCATTGAAGAA
>JACCDR012392237.1_pt1 | contig 17724 bp, 24 predicted proteins | sample 7446431 | NCBI WGS metagenome assembly JACCDR01 (sample SAMN15323443, study PRJNA562643) | freshwater metagenome | isolation source: river surface water | place: USA:Blue River Watershed | collected 2017-08-17
CAAGGCTGGTCAGGTTGAGGCCTATGACGGGCTGATTCTGGTTGCAGCAAATCAGTCATATGTGCTGGTCCTCAAATCCGACAGAGCGCGCACCATCACTGAGGTGGCCGTTAAATCATCATCCGGCACCTGCACGGCAACCTTTGATGTCGATGGCGTGCCGCTGAGTGGCGGTGCCAGCAGCGTTGCCCCAACTGAGAGCGCGGTTGCTCATGAGAGCGCCATGGCTGTTGGTAGCACGCTGACGCTGACCATCAGCGCCAACGCCTCTGCGCTCAACGTCGCGTTCTCGATCAAATACACCTATGACCTGAGCTGACGCGATGCCGCGCCTGATGATCTTTGGCGGTGGTCCGCGTCGCATCTTTACTGGCGTCTCAGGCATTGGCACCGCTCTGGCGACGTTCAACTTTCTCGGCATGTCCTATGGCGATGAGGCACCAAGCCGGCAGCTGGCCATCGGTATCAACATCGGCGCCACCGGCACCAACTTTGCCATCAATAGCGTATCGGTGGACGGCAATGCTGCAAGCGCCGTGGTCAATCGCTCGATTGATGACAGCATTCTGAAATCGCGCTCAGCGATTTATCGTCTGCCGTATCCAACCACCACCGGGGGGACAATCCAGGTGGCCTTGGCCGGCAGCGTTGGCCAGTGCCAGATAGGCGTTTGGGCCATGTATGACCTGGTGACCGCGGCGGCAGCCTTCACGGCCAACAATGCGGCCATTGACGGAAACAACACCAGCACCACCATTGACGTGCCGGCAGGTGGCATATTGCTGGTGGCTGGTCACCACTTCGGCGCCAATGCCCTGCAGACGCTTGCTGGCGCCAATACGGTGGCGCCTGATGGGGATGTGAACGGCACGAATGCTGAGCGCCAGTGGGGCAGCTACCAGGCAGGTGCGCCAGAAACGGCACGTGCGCTGGCTTTCAATGGCGGTGGTGGAACGAATGCGGCGCGCACACTGGTTGCGGCGTCTTGGTCTTGATACAAAGCAGGTAGGGGAACGGGAATGGGCTTTATCTCTGACATCACCGGCTCATCGCAGCGCAAGGATGCGCGGCGGTATGCTGAGGCTCAGCGCACAGAGCTGAAGTCTGGCTATGACCTGGCCAAGCCAGCCATAACGGGTGGCTACGCGAAGGCGCATGAGAGCATCAAGCCGTTTGTCGATTCGGGGGTGAAGGCAAATCAGCTCTACACGGACACGCTCGGCATCAACGGTGGCGAGGCCAGGGACGCTGCGCAAGAAATCTATATGACCGATGACGTGCTCACCAAGTTGCGCGAGCTGGATTTGAAGCGCACCGGCAGAGCCAACAATTCGGTTGGCAGGTTCAACAGCGGCGTAGGCGCCGCGGCAGACTCGCTGGTGCGTCTCGGCAATTACACCAACTGGCAGGACCGCTTGAAGGGAGAAAGCGACAAGGGTGGGCAGTTCGCGCTTGAGGATGCGCGCCTGAACGTGGGCGAGGGCACAGACCTTGCCGGCCTCGAATACGGCTATGGACAGCAACGTGCTGGCATCACCGGCCAGGAAGGCACCAACGTGGCGGGGTCACGCGGCGTGCTTGGCAATAACCTGCTGGCGCTCGGCAGCGTGATCACTAGCGGCATGACGCCAGGCAAGAGCGGCACCAGCGCCTTTGGCAACATGGCACGCGGCGTCAACGATTTGCTCAAGATCGCTTGAGGTGAGCTGATGGCTGTCCCGTTCATCAACATTGCTCCCGTCACCACCAACCCGCGCAACGCGCTGTTGGATGTCACCGACCTCAACAGGTCAATCGCTGGCTATCGTGCCGGCCAGGACCAGGCATTTGACCAACAGACCAACCAGCTGATTGGTGATGCTCTGGCCAAGGGTGATTTTGTTGGTGCGCAGGCAGCAGCGGCAAAGCGTGGCGACATCGGCACCAATCTTCAGCTGCGCTCACACCAGATGCAGGTTGACTCTGCCGGCAGAGAGGCCGCGCGCCTGAAGCTGGAACAAGACCGCTTTTCGCACAGCACCAAGATGGACCAGCAGCGCTTTGGTCTTGAGAACCAGCGTTTCGGCATGGAACAGCAGCGCTTCAAGAGCGAACAGGAAACGCAAGAGCTTGCGCGTGAGCAGGCGCTGGCAAAGCGTTTTGCTGCCATTGGCCAGGCCTTCGATGCAGAAAAGGACGATGCCAAGGCCACGCAGATGCTGCAGTCCCTCTATCAGAAAGACTCGCGCATCGCTGAGGCCATCAAGAAAAATCTGCCGCCCGAGTTCCACAATGATCCGCGCGCCATCTCGCGCTATTGGACCGCGGTTGCGAATGGCTATGAAAAGCCGCGCGATGTGCGCGCCCAAGAGGCCAAGATTAAAGAGGATGAGAGCAGGGCTGACCTCAATGCGGCGCAGGCAGAGGCGGCACGCGCCAAGCCAACCGACATCCAGAAGCGTGGCAAGGATGACGTTATTGAGCAGATCATCCCTGACCCAACTGCGCCTGGCGGCAAGCGCGCCGTGCAGCTGTCTGGACCTACCGCGGGCCAGGTTGACCCAAGCACCACCACCAACCTGACGGGTGGTCTGAAAGAGCTGGCTGACATTCCTGGCCGCTACGGTGGCGATGGCGGCGCCTTTGGCGCATCCGTCTTTGACCAGGCCGTCGGTGGCGTGCAGGGCAACGATCCGTCAGGTGAGAGCTGGTATAACATCGTCGGCCCGACAGCCCGCGGCCTTGGCAACGCCTGGTCAAAAATGCCGTGGGTGGCGGGGCCTGCCAGCAGCTCGCCTGATGAGGTGCGGCGCGCTATCGAGGGCGCGACCAACACCGTTGCGGCCAACGTCAAGAAGCTCATCAAGCCACCTGGCGCGGCTGAGGGCACCTGGTCCGAGGGTGATCAAAAGTACCTGATGACCATCGTTGGCAATCTGCTGCAGACCAAAGACCTGACCAGCTACAATCGCGAGCTGGGCAACATGACCAGGCGCATCAACGCCAACTTTGGCACCAAGCTGCCGATGCCGGATGGCAGCGCGTCAGAGGCTGGCTTGAGGCTCACCAAGCCCATCAGCTCACTCACCATCGATGAAATCGGGGTGCTGCTGAACAATCGCGACAAGCTCAGCCCTGACCAAGCAGAGGCTGCATCATCCAGGCTCAAGCTCTTGCGCGAAGAGCACAGGGCCAGGCAGCAACAGCAGAACCTGCCTCAGGTTCCTATCAGCAGGTGATAGATGGCCGGGCCAACCGATCTGCTCAACAGCACGGATGATCCATTTGCTGCCGAGTTGCAGCGCAGGCAGGGCAAGAACCTGCTTGATGGTGATGATGACCCGTTCGCGGCTGAGATAACGCGTCGCCAAAACAACACGGTTGGCAACGCCGTGCGCGACGTGGGCTTTCAGCTGCCGCGCGGCATCAATGAGGGCGTGGACCAGTTCATTAATGCCCCCTACAACCTTGTCCGCGGCGCTGCCGGGTTGGTGGGGCTCGATCTGCCAGAGGCCAAGCCTTTACTTGGTCATTTTAACCCTGGCGGCGCCGTCTCAAAGACTGTGGCCGATGTCGCCAATGAGTACCTGCCTGAGGCCATGCAGGGTGGCGTGGTTCAGGAGTCGCGCACCGCCGTTGGCCCTTATGCCCGTTCAGTGGGCCAGAACGTGGGGGCCTCAGCCGTTCCTGCCGGCACCATCCTTGGTCAGGCCAACAGAATGGCCGCGCTTGCCCCCACAACGGTGCCTAGGGCCTTGGGCTATACGGTGGGCACGCATGTGGCCCGCTCGCCTTGCGCAGCTCTGACTGCCGATGTAGTGTCCTCCACAGGGGCTGGCGTGGCTCAGCAGGGCGCTGAGGACGCTGGCGGTGGCCCGGTGGCTCAGACCATTGCCGGCATTGCTGGCGCCGTTGCGCCGGCCGTAGCCACCACAGCCATCCAGACCCCACTGAGGGCCTACCGGGCTGCCAGGGCCAATGCCAGCCCTGAGGGGCGCATGCTCAGCTCGATGGGGGACACCACCCTTGATGATCTGGCCTCAGGCATCGCGGTGGGCAGCACCCAAAATGACCTGGCCTTGTCCCGCCGCGCCTTCGATATCCTGGGTGAGGAAATGGTGCGCTCTGGCGGTGACCGCCAGGCGGCCCTGAACAGTACCTTGGCCAGGCTGCAGACCATGGGCGTCTCGCGCTCAGCCGCTGAGGATCAGGTGCGCAACCTCACCGCCGCTCAGATGGATAGCGAGCTTTTCCTTGGTGAATACCCGGCTGTGGTGCGCTCGAATGCTGAGACGCGCATGCGCCAGCCAAGCCCTGAGGCGCTGGGGGCTATCGAGGCTGCCGGCATCGGGCAAGTCGAGAACGAAAGCCGGCGCGCTGTGGTGCGCAACATCACCAACATTGCCAATGAGGCTGGCGTATCACGCAGGGTGGCGGCTCAACGGCTCAGAGCTGGCCGTGAGGTGCTGCAGAGCGAGCGCGCGGCTGGCGCCGTCGATGACGTGCCGCTGCAAGGCCAGTTCGATGCTATCGCCAATGCCGGCAACACGCAGAGCGCCAGCACCGTCACCAATGCGGTGCAAGAGCGCCTGCCCATCCTCAGCCAGCAGTTTAGGCAGCGCCTGCAAGAGATGGCGCCAGGCCAGAACACCATCCAAGACGTTGAGAACATGGCTGCTAACGCGACTCGAGTCGCGCGAGCGGACTATGACGCGGCGCATACTCCCGGCAACACCAATTACAGCATGCTGCATGGCCTTTTGCCGCGCATCGTTGAGCGCCACCTGCAGCGCATGGCCGGCAGATCGGATGATGTTGCGCAGGCCCTAGATGAGGCAATCAACCGGCTCTATACGACGCGCCCGGCTGGTGCTGCGCTGACGCCTGACCGCTTGCCAGACCTTGAGGACCAGCTTGCCGCTGCCAGGCAGACCGTGCGTGAGATGCGCCGGCAGAAGGCCCCCAAGGCGCTCATCGACAACGCGTCTCGGCACGCTGAGGGCTTGGCTGAGGATTTGCGCCTGGCGCGTCGCGAGGGACGGCCAACAGAGCAGCAGGTGCTGATGCCGTCCCTGCAGATGCTGCAGGACATGCGCGGCGGCATTCGTGGCCAGATCACTGAGGCCCGTGCAGCCGGCCGCACAGACAAGGTGCAGGCCCTGCAGCCGCTCTATCGAGACATCACGCGCGCCATGCAGCGCTCAAACCCGCGTTGGGCGCAAGCAAATCGCCGTTGGGCAGACCAGGAATTGAATGAGGTGGCTGAGCAGCTGGGTGATGCCTTCGCTCTGCAGGCAGGCCCGCGCTTCCGCCAGCAGCTGCAAGACTTCCGCCGCATGGCGCCTGAGGCCCAAGACGTGGTGCGCGTCCACTTCGTTCAAAAGCTGATGGACAAGGTTACGAACAATCCTGAGGCGCATGACCTGGCCAAGCTGTTCGCCACGCCGCACATCAAGCAGATGGTGCGCACCGTGCTTGGCGATGCAGCGGCCGTCAGGCTCAGCCGCACTGTCCGCGATGCGCGCGTTGCCACCAAGTCAAAGGCTGCTCTGCATGGCTCGCAGACCGCCAAGCGCCAGGCTGCGCAGCGTGCCGATGACACAGACTTGGGCATCCTGGCAGCCGCTGAGCAGGCCAACCTATCGACGTTCCGCAAGCTGCTGGTGGATTGGACGATTGGCATAGTCAGAGAGCAGCGCAACCGCGGCATGGCGCAGCGCATCACCACGCCAGTTCGAGATACAGCAGCGGTGGCCGAAATCATCCAGCGCATGCGCAACATCCAACAGCAACGCGCTCAGCAGCGCCCACTCAACCAGCTCTTGAGTCCGTCAGGCGTCATTGGTGCGCCGATAGCGGCAAGTGGAGAGGACAGCTATTAGATGGACCCGTTAGACCCTACAGGCATCATCGCACCGCCAGAGCCATCGCCCTTTGACCAGGCGGTGGCTGATTTGCTGTCGGAAATGGGGGCCAACCCTCGCGCCAAGGTGCAGAGCGCAGCTAGGGCCTATGCGCCTCAGGCTACTGGCGACATGCCGTCAGGCGCAACCTTTGTTCCCAACATGCCGCGCCCAACCGGCGAGGCTCGCACCAACACCACATCGCTGGGTGATCTGGTGCCCTACAGCCTTGCGCCGGCAGTGTCCGCAGCTCAGCGCGGCCTCAACACCATTGCCGACATAGGCGGCGAGGGGAACCAGCTGCTGCGTGACACAGCCTATATGTTCACCGGCATCCCTAGCGCCATGAGGGGTGGTGAGAACCTGGCCAAGGCCACCGAGAGCGGTGACTTACCGCGCGCTGCCGCCTCGCTGGCGCAAGTCGGGTTCTCGGCACTGCCCATCAGTCGGCCTGTCGGCAAGCTGCTGCCGGACATCATCAACTATGGGACGCGCTTTGCTGGCGTGCCTATCGCTGCCGGCATCAGTATGAACCCGACAGCCAACGCAGCTGACACGCCTACTGCTGGCGGTGGCGATGTGCTCAACAGGCTGCTGGTGCAACAGGCTGAGCTGCAGCGCCAGGCTGAGGCAGCCAGGCAGCGCCGCGAGAGCTTCAGACCGCAAGGCAGGGCACCGCGACCCGACAAAGACCCGCAATATACGCAGGCCGATGAGGAATTTCGGTCCCTTGACAGCCGGCTGAAGGCGCTTGACCCGCAAATCGCGCAAGAGACGCGCAAGAATGATCCGGCCTACCAGGAACAGCTGAGGCAAGAGCGCGAGGCCAATTTGAAGGCTGAGCAAGAGCGTCGCGCTGCCACGCCAACGCGTGAGCTGATGTCGGATTACATGCCGTACCTGTATCCGGCCACCACCACGCTGGCGATGGTGATGGGCGGCAGCCTGGCCGCGCGCTCGCTGTCCAATCGCAACCAGCTACTGCAGGGCATCTCAGATCGGTGGAGCGAGGCGCTAAACCGGGCCAACGCTGCCGGTGGCACCACTGTAGCCAGGCGGCAGGGGATGCTTGAGGCGCAGGGCCTCAACCAGCTCTATGACGACGCGGTTAGGGCAGGCGCATCACCGTTCAAAGACGCATTTAAGATGGGCGCCAAGGTTGGCGTTACGGGAGCATTCTTGCCGGAAGAGATTGACTTTGGCAGAGCCGCTATCGGCTCACCGCTGTGGGGCAAGCTTAAAGAGGGCATCATCGATGATCCGTTGACCACCTTAAAGCGTGCCTTGATGGGTGGCGGGTTCGGTGGCGCAGCTGGCATGATAGGCGCCGCGCCAGCAGTGGTGTTCGGCAATAAGCCGGCAGCGCCTAACTACGGGCCTGAGACGCGCGCTTTGACTGCCGTGACTCCTGAACCGCGCATCCCAAGTAGAGCAGCGGCCAGGCAGCGAACTTCACAAGAACCCACGGCTTTGCGCCCGGCAGAATCGCAGGCTCAAGGTGCGCAATCACCAGCATTGCCGCAAGACCCAGCTCCAAAAGCATTGCCTGCACCAAGGTCAAGCCGCTCATCTGCGGCACGCGGTTCAAATAGGTCTGCATCGCAATCGCTCCCTGAGGGCCACACCATTGATGCGAAGGGCAACCACCACGGGCCAAACGGGCGATTTGCCAACAAGCCAAGACCGTCCGACTCACCGCGTAGTGTCCAAATCGATGACACCAAGCCTTATGGCCGTGAATGACTTGCAAGACATGATGTAGTGCAGCCACAGCCGATTCGCAATCGGCACAAAAGCAGAACGCTAACAGCCGTTCCAACCTAGCGGGTTGGGCGGCTTTTTGCTTTGATGAGCACAGGGGAGTAATGGGGATGGTTGATTCCGTACAAATCTGGCCACCGGGCCTCAGGCTGACTGACGGCGATGGCGCCGTGCTGCCTGGCGGCTACGTGACATTCTTTGATGCCGGCACCACTACGCCCAAAGAGATGTTTTCGGACAAGGGCCTCAGCGTATCGCTTGGGTCAATCATCTATACGCGCTCGGATGGTCTGCCGGTTGCCAGCGAGGGCAGCACCACGACGGTGACGGTCTACACCGACACTGAGGACTATAAATATCAGGTCTTTGACCAGGATGATGTCAGCGTTGTCCCTGTCAAAGACAACGTGCGCGGCGCGCTCGATACCAGCGATTTCCTCACGTCGGAATCAACCAGCACGTTCAGCCTGCCGGTGATCAATCGCACCACCGACCTGGTTGTTACCACCACGCACCGCGGCAAGCTCATCAACTGCAACGCCACTGGCGGTGACATCACGCTGACCGTGGACAATGCTGCCACCCTTGGGGATGGCTGGTCAGTGTTCCTGGCCAACGCAGGTGCCTCAGGCGAGGTGCTGATTTCTTTCAGCCAGGCGATGGCCATTGCCGGCATCACCGTTACTCGATACGCGATGCAGCCTGGCGAAAAGCTGTCAATCACCTGCGATGGCACAGCCTTCAAAGAGTTTGGTGGTGATCCACCGTTCATGCGCTCGCGCGCACCTGGCATCATCACGATTGTTGACCGCGTATCATCGGCGCCAGTGTCGCCAACGCCTGGCGCTAGGTACATCGTCACCAGCACGTTCAGCGGCTACGCAGCCGAATCAATCATCGAGTACAACGGTTCTGATTACACAGAGTATGCGCCAGCAGCTGACTGCGGCTGGCTTGCCTACGTGCAAGATGAGGATACGCTTTATGCGTTCGTAGCCACTGGCTGGATGTGCCTGACAGCCACGCAGGCGCTTGCGGAAGGCGGCTCGAACAATATCACCTACATGACGCCGCTGCGCACCAGGCAGGCGCTGCCGGCTCGCGCTTATGCCGAGTACACCACCAACGCGGCAATCACCACGCCATTCATCCCTGCTGATGACACTATCCCTCAGAACACAGAGGGCACTGAGATTGTCACGGCATCAATCACGCTCAAGTCAGCCAGCAGCCGCGTGCGCGTTCGTTTCTCTGGCGTCGCCTACACAGGAACGGATGACATCGACCAAATCTGTGCGGCGCTCTTCCTCAACAATGATGCCAACGCCTATGCCGTCTCGTTCTGGAAAGAGTCTGGCGACAGCGCAGGTGATCACAACTGGCCGCTTGTCATCGATTTTGAGCACGCGCCTGGCGCAGGCGGCTCTCACACGTACAAGATTCGAGTGGGGCCACCATCCGGCTCTATGCGCATGAACGGTGAAGGCTCGCGGCTGTATGGTGGCGTCGCTCGCAGCGTCCTGATTCTTGAAGAGGTGCTAACGTGAACGGCTATGATCCGATTGTTTCGGTGCGCTGGAAAGACACGCACCAGACAATGGCTGTGGTGGTCACTGAGAGCGGCAAAGAGTATGCGCTGCCCAACAAGCACCTGCCGAGAGGCGCGGTTGCTGAGGCTTGCTATACGCCCATCTCAGGCCGCTACGTCACAGAGCAACATGACGCCGCAGTGATTGAGACGGTTGAGTCCGGCAGCGTCATGATTTCACCAAGGGATACGCCGGCACTATGGGAAGCCGCGCACACCGCAATCCAGCTCGCGCCATACGATAGCAACCCGCCGTCACAGTCTGATGAGCTGCCGCCGCAGCCATCGGAAGGCGAGGAATTGCTTTCCATGCCCGTGCTGCCGCTGCCTGAGAGGCCGGTGCCGGTGCGCGGCTGGTCTGTTTCATCTCTGCTGTCACGCGCTGCAGATGGCGAGCCACCGGCCAACCTCAACGCTCAGGCGATGCCGGAAGCTATGAACGATAGCGAGCGAGTCGACACTGCGGTTTCCCTCGCCATGACGCTGGACGATGCAGCCAGGCGCAGGCTGGCGCAGAGCAGGCTGGCAGAGGCGGTGTCAGAGTGGATGAAAAAGGCCTTTGAGAACCGGCCGCGCTATGAGCTGGCGGTGCAGGCCATGAATGATCTGCCGTTCGCCCTTGAGATGTTCGAGCCAGAGGCCAAGGTGCGAGGTGTGCCCATCAAGACACTGTGTCAGGAAATAATACTGTCAGAGCAGGCCAAACACAGGCGCATGTCGCACGTTCACACCTTGAACGCAAAGGCGCTTGGGGACATCAATGGTGCTACAGGGGATGATATCGACGGCATCGCAACCACCGCCGTTGCTGCAATCATGGGGGAATGACATGCTTGACCAGGCCCTAATCAGGCAGCTCGCGCCGCGTGCGGACCCTGAATATGCAGAGGCCTTGGTTGGCAACGCCAGCGAGCTATCTGCTGCCAACCTCACCACGCCAATCCGTCTGGCGATGTTCCTTGGCCAGGTGCTGCATGAAACCGATGACCTGACCATCATCCGCGAGGCCACCAATTGGAAGGCTGAGCAGATGTGCCGTCTGTGGCCACCGCGTTTCAACACGGTGCTTGGCCGGCAGAGCATCAAGCGCTGCATCGCTGCCGCCGACAAGGAAGGCATTCCGCTGGACCAGGCGTTGGCTAACCTCGCCTATTCGAACCGCTCAGACCTTGGCAATGCTGGCGGTGATGATGGGTGGGCTTACCGTGGCGCCGGCATGCTGCAGGGGACCGGCCGCGCCTGGTTCAAGGAAGCCGGCTCAGCCATCGGGTTCCCCCTTGAGGAAGAGCCTTGGCTGATGGAAAAGGGCGATATCAGTTTGCTGGCAGCGCTGTGGACGTGGAACAAGCGAAACGGCATCAACAATCGCCTGGCAGATCGGGGCTACGTGGTCAGCATCGGGTGCCACATCAACTGCGGCAGCCCGTTCATGGCACGCGAGCCAATCGGCCACGATGACAGGATTGCGCGCACGCAGCGCGTCATGTCCACCATGGGCCTGGCCTGGCCGGCAGATGATGAGCTGGCGCTGGGGGCTCGCGGTGACCGCGTTGAGCGGCTGCAGATGCGCCTGGCTGAGCTTGGGTATCACTGCGGCGCCGCTGACGGGGTGTTCGGGCCTGAGGTAGCGCGCCAGGTGGCGGCAGCCAAGGTGGATTACAAGCGCGACCATGGCGGGCTGCTTGAGCCTGAGGAAATCGTTGGCCCCATTACGCTCGATGCGCTCGGCAAGATGAGGCCGGTGCAGTCCGACAGCCGCGACCTGGTGGCCGGCATGAGCTTCAAGGAACAGACCGCGGAGATGCTTGACCGCGGCTCATCCGAGGTGGCAGCCGGCAGGCGCGCTCAGCAGTTCGGCACTGGCATCGCTGGCCTTGGCATCTTTGGTGGCGCTCACAAGATGGGCGTTCTCGATGCCGTCACCTATGCCGGCAATCAGGTGACCGCGCTGCGCCTCAGCCTGGTGCCGGCGATTGGTGCCCTGCAGTGGGTCATGGCCAATCTGTTTTTTGTGGCGCTCATCTGCGGCGGGGTGTGGATGTATATGAGCGGCCAAGATGTCATCAAGGCACGCCTCAAGGCGTTCCTGACACGGGCCAATCTGAGCAAGTAGGGGAGTCGGCAGCGCCTCGCCAGAGCTACCCGGATGCACGGTGGGGCATCTGGACGGCTACGCAAGCAAGGCGCTGCGCATGGGGAGATAAGCCGATGATGGCTTTGTTGGCAACAGCATTCCGCTGGTTCGGCGGTGCTGGCCTCAAGACCTTTGTTGTGCCTGGCCTGCTGGTGGGCCTGGCAATCGCTGCCCACAAGGCCTGGGAGGGCTATGGGGAGCGCATCGAGACGGCTGCAGCCAATGAGTGCAATTCGAGCTGGCTGCTGGCTGTATCGAGACGGGAAAAAAGAGTGGTGGCAGCGCAGTTGCAAGCCACCCAATCGAGACTGTTAGGGGAACGTGAATTGAACATGGGGTTGAACAATGAGCTTGACCAAATCCGACAGCAGCACGCGCTGCTTGAGCAGAAAATCCGTGAGTCGCCTGTTGCTGCCGGCGATGATCCTACTCGCTGCATCGCTGCAGGCGTGTGGGACAGTATCAGACATGACAGCGTGGGCGGAGGAAGCAAAGGAACTACAGCAGGCAGAGGAAGTGGCAAAGGCGGTTCCAACCAAGGCCGATGAGGCTACGCCTGACATGCCTGAGCACCTGGCGAAATGTATCGTCAGGAACCCCAAGCCGGCAGACAACGCCAACCAGTGGGTGACCAACGCCAAGCTGAACCAGAAAGAGCGCACCGCCTGCGCCAAGAACCTGATTGCTTGGTACAAAGAGCTGCAGAAGGCGAACAAGGAAGCGAGCGCAGCGGCGGCAGCTGGGGGCAAGCGCACCCGAGTGAAGTGAGGGGAGGTGGTCTGTATCTAGTAGCGCGTCGCTCACGCGGGCGGCGCGCTATTTCTTTGCCTGGCTCTTGAGCCATTCCATAAAGGCTGCCTCGCACAGCGCTGGTGCGCCTGGGTCGCGTGGGCAGCTCTGGTGCATCCGATAGAGGCTGATTATTTCGGCGGCTTTCTTGTCGCCATCATCTGCGGCAGCAATGATGTCTTTGACGTGCGGCCTGAGCTTGTCAGCTAGAGTCATCTGTGCAATTCTCCCTTTGCCGTCGAATGAGTCATGTCAGCTCGATGGCTGAGTTAGTACCCCTCAATCTAGCAAGCGCCGCTCTTCACCCTGGGGAGCGGCGTTTTGCTTTTCTGGCCTCTCTCTCAGCGATGCAGCGGCGAGCATTGAAGCATTTGGCGCCGTGACCGCGTGAGCAATAGCTAGGCGTACAAACGCCAGGCATCATGTAGCCAATACCTGGCTTGAACACCCGCCACTCATCAGGCAGCACGCAGTTTGCTGGCGCATCCTTGAACATCGGCGCAATCTGCTCATGCGAGTAGCCAGCCAGGCCAGTGCCGATGGCCGTTACCTTGAATTGCAGGCCGGACTCGCGCCTGGCGTAGGCCAGGAATGAGTGCACATGGGCCTCGATAGCCTTGAGCGGCAGCACCCTCAGCTGCGCATCCTTGGTGGGGATGGCGTAGGCATTCCCGGTGCGCCCTTGGCCAACGCCTCGCTTGGCGCCGTGATATCTGGCAGCGTCTAGCGCCGCCCCCTTGCCATGCCTGCCGGCCAGGTTCGAGCCAAAGACGAAAATCTCAGTCATCAGTGATGCCATAGGTGCGCATCTGCTCATTCACCAGATAGCTACGTTTGGCAGCGTCGCGCTTGTCCTCACATAGCTGAAAAAATAGCAGGGTGTGAATCTCATCTCTGGCCTGCTCAACTCTGTCGCTACAGGCCTTCAGCGCTTTGTCGCTTGGCCATTCCATTGCTTCAACCTGGCCTAGGCGCACAAGGGCGTTCTCAAAGCGCTGCAGCGCGCGACCGATGTCCGTTTGCCAAGGCCACTTTCTATCGCGATTAAAAAACGCGTCTCGCTTGTGGTGAGCTGCGATCATCTCACCAACTGTCATCGGCTCTTTCATCGACCGGCCATCCTCTCCAAACGCCGCGTGCCAGCGCGGCACCTGACAGCATCACCAACACAGCGCACGACAGACCAAGCCAGGCATGCACTGTGCCGGCACCTATGACTGTTCCGAGCGCCAAGCCGGTGAGGCCTGCCGCGGCTTCAATCTTCCAGTGGGGTTCGTGTCTGCGAAACGCTGCCAGCGCTCCCATAGGTTCACAACCTCCCTGCCTTCCTTGTTGGCCATGCCGACGCACACCTCAGTGCCGCCCTTGGTGCCGTTCCACAGGGCCAGCATGCGCTCGGACTTGTTGACCATCCAGAAATTGCGGTTGCCCATCTTCCACGCCTGAAAGCCTGGCGGCGCCAGATAGTTCACCCGGATGCAGCGGCGTAGGATGTCGTGATAGCGGCGCTTAGCTGGCTCTGGCCACTTTTCCTCTTGGCCCTTGAACGGCACCGCGGCCTCAAGCGGTATCTTCAGCTCAAGGGCTGCCAGGGCTACAGCGGTGTCCCAACCCAGCGCCATGCCGCTAATCATCCGGCTGATGCGCTGCGCTTCAGGCCCTCTCTGGATGCCGGCAAGCACCTCAAAGGCGAACAGCTCAAGGCGCTCAGTCGCCTCGCGCTCATAGCCACCGACCTTTTCAGGCCGATGGCCGGTTGCGGCATAGATCATTTGCGGATGTCACCACCGCGCTGAGCCATGACGCGCGCCAATATCTCATCATCGTTGGCGCTGCTGCAGGCCTTGGCGCGAGGCTTACCTTTGGGCTTTCTTGGCTTCGCGCTCGCGCCGTTGACGCTCACCCAGCGCATGCCATCAGGCTTGATGCCCATGGCCTTGCACAGCTCATCCGAGGGTGGCCTGGTGCCCTTGATGACCTGTGACACATAGCTGCCGCTCAGGCCCCTCTTTGCCGCCCAAGCCCTGGCGCTGCCAGATGGCTCAACCATGCTGCGCAGCATGGCCTGAACGTCAGACTGCCTCATCTCTGCCATTTGAAAAAACTCCCGGTTTCTTGCCCTGGCATAAAGCACAGAGCAGCGACCTGCTGTCAACAGCAATTTGCTTGTTGACCTCCCGAAAGCGATTTGCTATCAAGATGCCACTGACGAACCAATACAGGGAACCGCCAAATGCGCACCAAGACACAAGTTGCTGCTCTGATTGAGATGTTCCAAAGCGATCTGAGCAAGCTGAACGCAATCCCGCGCAAGACCAAGCGCATCAAAAGCACGATGGCCAGCCTGACCCGCCACCTTGGCGAGCTGCGCGCTGAGCTTGAGACTGCACCAGAGTAACAACGGGGGCCTAGTGCCCCCTCTTTCTTTTTCAACCAGAGAGGAACCTATGGACCCTGTTAGCAATACGGTTTCGTGCATCGCTGGCTTTTTCATCAAGCACGGCATGTGCACTGAGAAGGCCTCAGTTAGCCTGGCGCACCAGCTGCTAACCGATCTGACCGGCGAACATGGCGAGCTGGAATTTACCAGCACCAAGCGCACGCCTGAGGGCATCGAGGCCAGGCAGGTTGCGCTTGAGCATGCCTGCGCCTTGGCCAAGAATGACCCTGGCTATTTCGGCATGAATAACGCAGAGGGGGTTGTGGCAACCGCTGAGGTGTTCGCCAAATTCCTGGCCGGCAAGGGGCCAAATCAAAAGAGTTGACAGACCGACAGCAATTTGCTTTTATGTGCCTGTGAATGACGCACAGACATGGGGAAAGCAAATGACGCAAGTGACGCACGAGTTAGGCAGAACGGTGATTGTAGACCGCGGCCAGACTTACAGCTGGGAAGAAACGGCCATGGTCCTCAGGGTCAAGATTGAGAGCAAGAGGACAGGCAGGGTGCAGTGGAGGGCCATCAAAGACCTGAGGCGAATCAAAACAGTCCTCAGAAGAGCAGCGATCCCAACCAACTGAAGGGAGGTGAACGAGAGAGGGGGCCGAAAGGCCCCCTAACTTTTTCTGTGCTTGCATGCTTGAAAGCGATCTGCTAACAATGTCAGGGTGGGAGACTGCGCCGCTTTCAAGCCGGCAGCATCACGATATAAACCACCAGGCCGATTGATCCGATGAGGCCGACCACATAGGCCATGGTTCGGTATTGCTCCAAGACGCTCATTGGTGTGGGTTCCCTTGTTGAGCGTCAGGAACCTTGCAGGCGATTAGGGCCAGATGCAGACAGCCTTGACGCCTTCCACCTCCCCCTCATTGTCGGAAAATTCGCGGTCCTCTTTGTTGTAGTCGCCAATGGTTGCTTGGCTGGCTGTGTCAAAGCTGTTGCCCTCAGCATCGCTTGAGACGACAACCAAGGTTTCAGGCGGCAGGCTCTGCAGCGCAGCGATAAGCTCAGCAACTGTCATGGCGCTAATTCCTTTCACAGGTTGAAAAATCGACCATTGCCGCAGTATCCGCGATATCTCGCGTTTTGGGGGTCGCGCATCGCCATGCAGTCCACCGCCATAAATCGCTGGTCTAGCTTGGCGTAATACATCAGGCATGGGTGATGGCACAGATGATCAGGTGGCGCTTCGGGGCTGTCTGGATAGAGCCTGTGCATGCTGTGATAAGTGCAATCCAGACAGCTGGGTTCGAGCCGGTAAAAGTCGATGCGCTTCACCGGCCAAAATCCCTAGCCCATGGCTTGCGCAGATTGATGAGCGTAGGGATGACTTGCAGCACCTCATCCATGTCAATGCAGATCGCATCAGCCATCTTGGCCATCAGCTCTGGTTCCTCGCCATCGCGCGTTAGCACGATGGTCTTTTTCCCAACGCCTTCACACCACCCGAGTTCGAGGTGAGCTGAGCGGCCTGACGGTAGCACCAGCAAACAGATGTCACACCACATCATGCCGTTCAGGTCGGACATATATCCGCGGTGCGCTATCGGGTTCTCAAGCGCCTGGCGGTATTGCCTGGCGTTCCAGCTCTTCCAATTTGGGTCAATTTCAGACCATTGGAATCCGGTTCCGGTGCCGCGGTCCCCCATGCGTTCGCCTCTGTCGGCATCAGGTGGGTTGCGGAAATCGTAAACCTCATGCCCTGCGTGGCGCAGCGCTGCGACGATTTCAGGCTGCATGACATTGCGCCAGCTGCTTGCAACGTAAATCTTGGCCATGGCGGGTTCCTTTGTGTGTACGTTGTACGGACGAAAGCTAATTGCTATGTGGCTTGTGTGGACAATGTACGGACAAACTAGGTGTTGATGCGATCTGGCCGGCGCAGCACGCCATCGGCATCAGGCTCCCATTGCCGGGCCTCGATAACCGGCAGCTTGCTCAGTACCGCACGCTCAGGATCGATGCTGTTGAGCCGGCAATAGACGATGAGGTTAACGAGCACGTCAGCCACTTCCTCACGCATGTCCTCATGCACAGGCACAGCCGGCGCATCTTGGTCTGCCTTGTCTATCTCAGCTGAGATGGTGGTGGCGATTTGCTCAGTTGTGGCGCCAGAGGCAAAGCACAGCTCAACCATCTCGCCTAGGGCTTTCAGCGCCCATCCGCGCTCATGCGCCATGTGGCCCTTGTGCTGGGTGCACCAGATCATCACCCGGTCAATCGTGCCGTTAGATACAAACATCATCGGTCCTTTCATCTTGGCACTACCTTTCCACTGAGCTTGCGCTTGAGCTTGCTATTGCGCCCGCAGGGCATCGGCTTGCTGCCAAAGCTCTTGCGCAGCTGTGGGCTGGCAGCAGGCCCAAACTTTCCATTCTTGGTGATGGCGTAGCCATGGCCCTTGTTGGTCATGGCTGCAGCGTGCTTGGCGTTCGTCTCGGCAATCGAGCGGTCACGCTTTTTTTGACGCTGCTGCTTGGCGCTCTTGATCCGATGCTGAGGCCGCAGCGTCCACGTCAGGTTGAAATGCAGGTCAGGGCCACCATCCTCATGCTTCACCGGATCATGGTCACGGTCAAACATGCTGATGACGCGCTCTGCGCCTAGCTCTTTGGCTTCCTCATAGGTGAGGCTGGGGATGATGCGCCCAAGCTCATCTATGCCCTGAGGGATTTGGCGCAGCGCTGCCGCCAGCTCTTCAGCATGACGGATGTAGCGCCGCGCTCGCTTAGCCTTGCTCGCCACGCTTGCGCTCAACAAGCATGGCATCAGCCATCAAATAGGCGTCGCGGGCCATATTGGCGCGGTTATCCCTGAAAGATTCACCGCCATACTTTCCGACCATGGCCGCTGCGATCTGGCCGGCAAACCAATCGCGCAGGGTCATGCCCTGCTGGTCATAGTAGTGAGAGCAGTTCTGTTCGCACTCATCGGTGCTGTGGGGGCGCGGGAAAGCAAACCCGCCATCATCCTTGCCGACCATCAGAAATCCCCCTCAGCAACCTGTGCACAGGGAATGCCGGCCTCGCGCCAGGCCTTCACGACGCGGTTGCGATCATCGAAGGCCATGATGGGCACGTAGCCCTCAGCCTGCAGGCCACGCAGCATCGCCACCTTGAGCTTGTCA
>JACCDR010959542.1_pt1 | contig 17721 bp, 21 predicted proteins | sample 7446431 | NCBI WGS metagenome assembly JACCDR01 (sample SAMN15323443, study PRJNA562643) | freshwater metagenome | isolation source: river surface water | place: USA:Blue River Watershed | collected 2017-08-17
CACTTTTCTTGTCCGAATTCTGCCCAAAAATTTGTACGCTGCTTTTTCTATGGCCGACACTATACTTTCCTCAACTTCCGGCTCTATTGAAAGGCTGGGGAAGTCTCTTTTTAACCTATTTAACAGCGATTGTCCAGCGCTATTCCCATCATCCAAATAAAATAACTTGGCTACCGCTATATATTCCGTCCGAGTTCCTTCAGCGATGTTCATCATATATCCTTCGATATAAGTTTCTACATAGCTTGAAGCCCATCCAAGTTTTGGCTGAAAAGTGATGGCACTTATGTCTAAAACATATTCTTCGTTGTTCATCAAAACGTCAAATTCTTGGTCAATATAATATTTAACTTCCATAAAAATCTCCTTTATGTATGTCCTTAAAATTATTTTTTTATGTCTCTATTCGGGGAATTGCGAACGGACATAGGGATAAACTGTGTCGATATATGTTCTATAAAAATCCTCCCACATATCCAGTCCAACACTATGTATTCCAGTGGCAATATTGATGCCTTCAAATGCACTATCAATTATCCCTAAATCTAAACCTTCTTCAAAGCTCCCAAACTCGTGATTCATTTTCTTGGCAATCCCAACCAAAACCTCGGAAGCCATTCGGCGCGCAAAAATTCTTACACTACTGCTTCTGGCTAGAATCCACATCGGGACTGAAACATTTATGCTGGCAGATACATTGTCATCCAAATCACCTACCGTAACAGTGACGTTTGTGTTTATTGCGAAATATGGCTTACCCTTAAATTTGGCTATTTGCAAGTTAATGCTACCCTCGCACTTGATATAGCCGCCAAACTCTTCATCATTAATATCGAAATTAATATTCCCTACGTTAAGTTGCAATGGTTCCATTTTTTTATCTCCTTCTAATTGGTTTTGCAGTGTATTTTTACCAGTAAGTAGGGGGGCGTTTCCTTCCGCGATTTATTTCATCATCGTAATAATTTTCGCTCATGTGCTGATAATATTCATCATATTCTTTTTCGCTATAAAATATGTCTTGCCCTTCTTCGTCACTTGCGCCAAAATACAATGTAAATTTGAGTAGTTTTGGGGGGATTTCAAGTGCCAGTAAATCTCTTACGCGGATTTCCGCTGCGGGTATCCCGCTATCAATTGCGCTTTGTGCATATTCATAGATAACTTGCACCGCAGAGTCCTCGTCCTCGTCGGTAAAATAATTCGGCTTCCAAACTGGAACCTCATATGATGCTCTTGGCCACGGTTCTAATTCCTCCCAGTGAACTGCAAAAGGAAATTCCCCCAAACCGGCCAAATTTTCGTCGTCCCAATAATAACAAATTGCATAATCAATTAATGATTTACCAAATTCAAAAACAGCCGGTTCATTTTTCAAGTCCCATATAATTTCATAGTTATTGTCCCTGCGAACAATCTCTATTAAATCTTCGCTCAATCCCAAAACATCAATCAATAAATCGTTCTTCAAATTTCTAATATCTTGAATTTTTATTTTTCCCGCGCCCATTTTAATATATTTACCTCCCCCTAAAATTAAATTTCGTTACAATATTTCTGTTATTATATCATAAAAACATGTGCGGGGAAGGTGTGTTACCCCCCCCACCACATGCTTATCTTACTTCATTAAGACCCCCGTCCCATGTTAATAGTGTACCATTTTGACTGTGGTACAGCATTAGATTTACAATATTGTACATATACAGAAAAGAATTCTTGCTAGTCTTATATGGAATAGTCCTTGTGTGGGTACCATTCTCTATCTCAAGCGCAAAAATCCATCTCACCCCGCCCTCTTCTTCAACGCCCACATAATCCCCATCAAGTGCGCGAACAACACGCACCATTTTTTCAGGCGATGTTTCGCGGTCACGTTGCAAGTACCTAAATACTTTTATTCGATGCGCCGCATTACGCCGGTAATCATGTATCATCTCAGAAATTCTCAAGCGCCCTTTAATGATGTCATGCGTTGTCATCTCCGGCTTTACATTAGGGTGGTCATGCGGTTCTAATGTAATACAACCCCCAACATTCAAGTCGGCTATGTAAGCCCTGTCGTAATTGCTTGTCCGAGACAAAATTTCCCCGCCACAGCAGGTATTAACAAGGTCACGAGGAGCAGAATTAAATTTGGGAAGGTTCTCTCTATCTCTAAAATCGCCCCATTGACCGAAAAACATGTAGGCATCTTCAACTTTATTAACAGCCCCAAGCACAATACTTTTAGGTGTTATAGGCTTTCCACGTGACCGTACATCATAAAAAGATGTATGCCTAGCAATAAACGCATGACCTTCCGGCAATGTAACCCTATCATCAAGCCTAATCATTTTTCCCATCAGGTTCCCCCTAATCGCTAATCTGTTCTTTTAGTATATCACTACATACTACCATCCGTCAATATGTCTCTTTTAAGGAATATGCCCCCCCAGAATAATCAAGTCCTTTTTTAGGTATATAATAGGTAACGCAACTGATATGCTAGAGGGCTAATACGCCATTTCTACCATTTCGCGCAATGCTATACAGTATATACAGTTCACATGGGAGGCATACATGCCAAAACGCTATCGTAGAAATCGCGCCACAAAATCTATACCCCAATCTTCACCACAAGAACCACCTCTGTCCCCACAACAATTTATCAGCAGAAAATTGGGCGTTCCAGTATCAACCAATGACCCCTTTTTCGCCGCACCCAATACAACCCCCTCTAACGCAAGCCCTGCTAATGCCATACAACTCATCAGCCCAGCCATTAAATCTCTGGAGCAATTCAGCCAAAGCGCATTAGACTTCATTGGCGGCTCTAGCTATGCCATCACAAACCCCTATAACGAAACGCAACTCTTTGGCGCATATATGAGCAGTGTTTACATGTATGCCGCATTACGCCGTGTCATGAGCTTAATCAGCCGCGTTCGTATCGTTGCGGAAATAGAGACAGGTAACGGGTATGTCCGCGCACCCGAAACAACACTCATCAATCAAATCTTTGAGCGTGACGGTAGCGACTTGCTCTCTAAGATGTGGCTCAATTACGCCATTTATGGCACAACCGCAGTCTATAAAACAAAGACGATGAAAGCAATATACTCCTTGCAGACCAATAACCCTATTTACGACTACAAAGACGGGGCGGTAGCAGGTCTGACCATTATCGACACGCCAAAATATACCATTCAAGAAGGTAGTCGTAATGAAATTGTCGGGATGTATGTCAATAACCAAACTTCCCCCGATGAAATCCTCAATAATTCCAATATGTTAACCCGTAAGGAATTTATTTATGTCACGGACTGGAACCCTTATGATAGGAATAGGGGCAAATCTATCGTGGCAGTCGCGATGCACGAAGCGGTTACGAATACTGCAATTGCGTCTTGGGCGGCGGATTATTTCACCCGTGGCGCAATGCCTTTTATCCTCGTCAACCTCGAAGAAGACCCCGCGCTACTTACCGATGCAGACCTTGCGAAATATAAAAGACAGTTCCAAGAATATTGGCAAGGGAAAGATTCTTCTTTACGTGCAGTTGTCACAGATAGGAAAATTACGACGCAACAAGTCGGTATCGCTGCTGGAGAAGTTGCCGCGCCCGAATTAAATGAGACCGCGCTGGAAGGAATTTCGGCGGCTGTTGGTTTAGACAGAGAACTTATCGTGACCCCATCGGGGGGGAGTCAAGCGCGTCACGCCGAACTTATTCAACGTGCGTGGAATGATACGGTAATCCCCACCGCTCAAGCATTTTTATCCGCTATCTCACGTGACATTGGCTTGCCACACAACATGCGCCTTGTCTTGGACTTGAGTCACATCACGGAATTGGAAGCGGATAGGGCAGATAAGTCTGGAACTGAAATGAATATTTTCGAGGGCGGGTTGCAAACCTTTAATGAAACTCGAACTCGCATGAATATGAAGCCGGTCGAGGCGCTGCGCGACATGTTCAAGCTTGACGGCCAGCTTGTCACCGTCGAACAATTGCGTAAATTACAGGAACTTCCCCCGCGTCAAGTTATCGACGTGGTATCGCAGTTATGGGGAGATGACCTGATGACAAAGCATCAAGCGCTGAAAACCCTCGGTGTTCCCATCCCCCCGCAAGCCAAAGACGGGTATCGGTCTGAGCTTGAGCGTTATCGAGATGATATGAACCAATGGTATCAAGATGGGATGATAACGAAGGGGGATTACTTAAGGAGAATGGGTCTGCCAATCCCCCACGGTATGGTAGATGGATTCATACAAGAAATTGATACGGAACTCCAAGAGAGAGCGAACCAGCGCACAAATATTATGGACTTGTGGAGTAATAACCTCCTTAAGCGTAGTGATGTCCAGCGGTTGCTGGGGGTTCCTATCAACGAAGATGGGATTGATGGATACACCTCCGAGGTCGATACCATATCGAGTGAATATTATCGCGTCGTTGCAGAAAAAATGGTTGAAGAATTGAACTCGGAAGAGGCTGAAGGTGCCGAGGATGATAGTATGGGCGGCATGGATGACATGGGTGGTATGGGTGATGATAGCGATATGGGAGGGTTTGATGATAGCGGATTTGGTTCAGACATAGGCTCACCTGAGGAAGACCCTGCAATGGATATGGGTATGGATGACATGAGTGATGATACTATGATTGAGCCAGAAGGCGCTGAACCAGAAGAATTCGAGGAAACTCCCCAAGAAGAATTGCCTGAACCCGCGCCGGTCGAAATGGATTTACCCGCTATCGAGTTGGTCGAGCCTCCCCTTTTCGATGCGATACCCCTTGCGCCGGTACCAGAAATTATCCCACAGCCTGATTTAGACGCTGAATTGCCTGACACGACTCCAGATTTGGAGGTTATCGCCCAACGTCAAGAAATTGAAGCGCAAGAATTAGAGAACATGGTCATCCCTAAAAGTGTGTACCGCACCAATATTTCTGGTGTTCAGTGGAAAGAGGGAGGGCAGGTCAATCGTATTAAGTATTATAACTACCCATATAGCAAATCGCCCGATGGGAAAATTAAGATTTCTAACAATTTATTGGGCAACAAGGCAGATATATCGGACATTATTTCTGGCAAATTTGCTGTTAAGGTCGATGAGCCAACTGCTACCTCGGATGATGTGGCCGCCCCACCGGCACCCGAAGCGCCTTCAGAGCCAGACATTCTTGAGGTTGATACCACCGATATGCCGGAATTGCCCCCAGACCCCACTGATGAAGAAATTTCGGGCGAGATTGTGGGCGATGTAACTGAGACGGATAACCCCGATGATGCACTTGGTATTGGAGACGATGAATTTAGCGATATGGATATGCCAGAAGAAAGTGAAGATGTTCAACCGGCTGCTGTCGAAATTCAAGACCCCGATGAAGCGCCTCAATCTGGTGATACGTCAGGCGGGGAAACGGCTGCCGAACTTTTAAGCGGCATTTTGAATGTCCCCATAGAGGAAAATCCAGATTCGGTTAGCCCAAGCGATAACCCCATGTTTGAGCCAGAAGATTTCGAGGGTGACGCACAGCCTGAAACTCTACCCGATGCGCCGGTATCACAGCCTGAAGTCCCCACGGATAACTCGGAGCTTGGCGCATATGTCGAGAGTGGGATGAATGAGGGTGAAATTGTGCCAATTATAGACGCCCCGACGCCTGACGCTGAAATTGGAAGCACGAACCTTTATTTCTCGGTCGATTTGTCGCTTAACCCCGATTTGGTTCAAGTCTCGACACGACTGGCCTCGGTGCTTCCATTCCTCGAATTCGCCGAACCGGCTGATTACCACATCACCATTGGTTTGTATGATATGAATGGGGAAACATTGACCACGATGGGGATTATCGGTGACGAGGCAAATCGCGTGTCTGAATTAATGCCCGATGAGATTATTGTCCCAACCGGCATCACTATAAGTTCACCAATTGTATTGGGCGATGAAGATTATGCGCTGGCTGCAATGGTATCCACCCCGTGGGTTATCGAGTTAAATGCCAAAATTTTCGACATTATTAGCGAGAGTGGCAAGGCAAGTGAATACACTTTACCCCAAATGTACACCCCGCACATTACACTAGGCTACAGCTTAATTAAATTCCCCCTTCCGAATTTAAATTTTGGGGATGCTTATATCGTGCCCAAATCGCTTAACATCTACGCCGACCACCAATTGGTGCGTAAGATACCTATAATCATCAGAGGCGGTGGCGGGTCGATGGGAAGCCCAAATGGGGGAGGTGGGAACCATTTTAACCACATGGATAATATGGTCGAAAACTTTAACCATTTTGATGGAAGCGTCAATATGGTTGATGGAGACCATATTACTGGTGTCAGTAAAATGGTCGTACCACTTTTGAAGCAAGGACAAGCAACGCCTGAGGTTGTTGAGGAACCTAAGCCTTTTGATAAATATGTAATATCTGACTTATTTAAACCGGCCAAAGAGGAAGGAAAAGAAGCTATTTTACCGGCAACCTATAGTTCCTCAGAGTCGATTGACGGTAGTGATGTCGGGGATGTTTGGGCTGATGCGCGTTTCGGGGTGCAATTCACGTCTGATATTAATGATAGGGGGGACACCGGGGCGCAATATGACAATGTGCCGGGCGATACGTGGGATAACGCGCAAACAAATGTCTATGGAGGCAATCATATGGCGCAAGACCCAATTGTCATGGAGAATAAAGAAGTGAAGCAAAAGGTTCATAACCCGGAATTGCGTAAATTGTACCGTATATTGCTTGAGCAAAACGGTCGAAATCGGGCATCGGGGGGTACATTTGGTTCTACCGCTGATGAAGTATCGCGGCTAGATGGCGATGGGCGCGGCAATAACCCATTCGATATGCCACTTTGGGCGGATATTGACGGTGACGGTGACGCTGATACGAGAACTGATTTACCAGACGGGGTTAATGCCTCTGAGCTATCAGACCAAGAATGGATGGATTTGTATGCTGGGCTAGATGAGAAGCGGAAAATCGAAAGTTTGAATTACCAACAGGCGGCGAGGTCTGCCGGGAACCGCGCAAAAAGATGGGTACTGAAGTCGATTGCCGGTCAAAATGAGCCAACCTTGCTTGACCGGCGCATTGCGGATATTGCGAATTCCGAGAACAGTCACGCAAATTTGGCTATGATTTATACATCTGGAGCGCTTCTTGACAAAGAGTATGGTCGTAAAATCTTGGGGGTTCCTAATGTCGAAATGTCTAGCGATGAAGGGAGGCGGGTAACAACCAAATCGGCGCAAAATAGCGCGCTAGATGAGCTGAAAGCATGGCGTGCAAGTGCGATGAAGTCATACAATAAAGCAATGCGTTTCGAGACAATTCATTTGCCCGAAGCGGTTTCTAGCGCAATACGCGACTCGCTGAAGATGATGGTTTCAGCAATGGGGGTTTCGGCACCAAGTAGCAACAAGGCAATTGGTGAAGACGATTCGGCACGATACAAGTCGGTTGTCGGGGGGGTATTTGCCGCTGCTAAGGTATTTTATGAGGCGCAAAACGATGTTTGATGTTGAAAGTCAGACTTCATCTGTGTTATAATTTTAACCAGATTTAATCATACAAAAGGAGATAAAAATGACAAGAACAATTGATGAGCTATTTTATGAGATGGATATTGCACATCAACAATCACGGCAATGGGAATGTAGTGAGCCGGAATTTTACATGCTCTTTATGGCCGGAAATAAGAAATTTTCTCGCACTATTTTTACCGGAAGTATTGATTTAAGAGGTTTTAATTTATCTAATATCGCTTTTATGTATTGCATTTTGGACAATGTTTCTTTTTTAAACGCGAACCTTAAAAACACTACATTTTATGGGTGTGAGGGGACGAACACTAATTTTAAAGGTGCAAATATGTCGAGCGCAGTTATCAAGCGTTGCCGTTTTATAGATGTTGATTTAAGTAAAGCATCGTTTTCAAATTCTGTAATCGACAACGTGCAATTTTCACCTATAAAAACCCCCGCAAAAAATGCGGATTTTTCTGAAGCCGATTTAACTAATGTGGAATTTGACGCCCCTACTATAAGCGGATTTACATTTTCATATGCCGAATTACGTAATGTTAATTTTAAGAACAGCGGGCTTGAATTAATTGATTTTACCGGCGCGAAAATGTCTACCGTACATATGGAGCTTTGTCGGGATATTGTTGATTGCGATTTCGGAAGTGTTTCAAGCATTGGCGCATTTGAATTGTTCTTTATCAACCCTAAATCTTATAGTTATTTCATGGCTAACAACACAGTTCCCGCCAATTTATATCATAGCAACGGTGAATTTTCTGATTATAAAGATTTTGAATAAGTAATATCGCGATAATTTTATGCTGATTTGACAAGCGCTAATCTTGAGGATGTAATCAATTTAGACAGGGCGATATTTAGTGACATAACAATTATGCTCAACGGTGAGTTTTGGTACGAAGGTATGGACTTGGAGCAATTTATATAAGGGGGGGGGATGTCTAGAACAATTGATGATTTGATATTATCTCGCGACAAGGCGAGAAAATCTGGTGACACATGGAGCCTCACGGCAAAAGACGCATTTATGATGAACCGCTTTGGGCAACGGCTAGATTATGCCGATTTGAGCGGTTTAGACATGAATTACATCACACTCAGAGGGGCAAAATTACCGCACGCAGATTTGTCGGGGTGTAGTTTAATCAATGCAGATTTCCAAGGGGCGGATTTATCTTATGCCAACATGACTGATGCAAATTTAAACGGGGCTGTTTTGCAAGGTTCAAACTTAAGTTTCGCCTTACTGGAAAATTGTGAATTGATAAAGAGCAATTTGTCCGAGGCAAATTTAACTCAAGCGGGGCTTTATCATGTCGATTCAAAAGACGCGAATTTATCGGGCGCAAATCTAGAATTGGCGATTGTTTTTGATGCTAGTCTTATCAAGGCGGATTTCACCGGCGCAAATTTAGAGCGTACCACTTTTTCCGATACGTTCTTATATTCGTGCAATTTCAGTAATGCAAGTCTATATGGGGCAATATTCCACAATACAAATCTGTTCAAGGTGAACCTAATGGGCGCAAATTTAAGAGGGGCGAAATTTGACCGGCGCACAATTATGCCCAATGGTTCACTCTGGAGCGAGGATATGGATTTAACTCAATTCACAGACCCGATAGAATAAATTCCGGCAACAGGATATTGACCTATTTTTCATATTCGCATATAATTAATCATGTGATTTGGCCGTATAAAGAGGATATGAAACAGGGGGAGCGATGGAAGCAAAGCGCTTTACATTACCGGACAAAGAGTTGTGCGATGCAATTAACGAGGCGTATGCTTTGCACCTTAGCAAACCACAGGGGGGAGTAGCGCGGGGCATTATTATCGGGAACTGGCTGATTGAACATACCGCGCCAAACAAGTATGAAATGTGGGAAAATGGTTCATTTGTTGGTTGGCTTGAGCTAGGGGTTGAAGATAAACTTTGGACATTCACGTCTAGCCGCGATGAATTGCGCCAATTTAGACAGCGCTTAGGCAAGATTGTCAGTGCGTTATACCAGTGGGTAGCTGAGAACCGTAGGGGGACATATGATGTATTGCTGTGGGAAATGGACGCACAATATGCGTTGGTACGTGCTGCAATCAAAGAAAACCCCTCGGTGCTAAAGGATGTGCCTGCAACAAACATGTCCCGTTACCTGAATTTGGGCAACCGAATCAAATCGTTTGATGTGGGGCTGAATGCCATAGGAAACATCATAGAGTTTTCGGCCAATTACCATACTGGCGAAACGGGAGAGGTTTGGTATTGTAACGGGAATTCAATGATATGGGGGCCTGAAGCTAAGAATTTGGGCGGTTCCCTAAACGGCTGGCGTATTCTCGCTTGGGCGGCCAGTCATGTCATGAAAATGGAAGTCTCGCAGGGGAAGTAATTGAGTGCCGGTGAAATAAATGATAACGATAAAAGGGTTGGCATATGCCAACCCTTTCTTGATACATTTAACACACCTTGCCGTTTAAAGAGTTGGCATCTTGTAAGATAGTGGCATAATATAGGTATTGACTTTTCACGAAATTAAGGTATACTAATGAAGTATCAAATAACTAAGGGGGACGGCTCATGACCACTGAACTTCATCAAAAGTATATTGAGGCTAAGTCGGCCTATGAGGCGCATCTTTTGCAACTGCGTCAATCTTATGATATGCGTAGGGAAGCTTTCAGTGCCCTTGTAGCAGTTTCTAGCAAGGAGTTGCCCGAATATGTTTTTATTATCGTCCGCTTAGTTTGGGCGTATTGGATGTGGGGAATTACACTCAATCCGACGTGGCTTTTTGGGATGGGCTTTAATTTAGCGATGTGGATAATCATCGCACTTAAGCCCGCTTGGGATAAGTGGTCGAAAACGTAACAGTTGCAATTGGGCTTATATAAAAAGCGTAGTGTCTTGAACACTACGCTTTTTTGATTGCCTATCGTGCGGGGGGCTTTACTTCCATTCCTCAATGGCGAAATTAATCGCACTGATGATGTCGCTCATATACGAGGCATTGCTTGATTGATACCCGCCAAAGACAAATTTGCCCTCAACAATCGTGCCCCACACAGATTCCGAGATGTCGGCCTCATCATCCAAAAACACTTTCGCACTGAAGGACGCGATATTGTCCCCCAAAACTCTGAATAGGGGTTCGCCAATTTTCCCAAAGCGCTTTTTGTAATATGTCTTGCGACGATTGTCTTTCTCCACTGCCGGAATTATCTGGTACAGAGATTCAAACGCCTCTTCACTGCATACTTGAACGGGGTTGTTGATGTTTTCGATGAATTGATTGCCGCGCTCAATATTGCGCTTTGAAACTTTCAGCACAATACGTTGCCATTTCGCCTTCTTAGCAATGGCCTTCTTGGCGTTGGGATACTCTGCCACAAGCTTCATGGCCGTGCGATATTCACGGTAGAGAGCCTTTGCCTTCTCAAAAGCCTCTGTTTCGGCTTCGATTTCTTTCAAGCTTTCCTCAACCGTCACTTTTGCCCACTCACTGAAATTCATGTTCACACCTCTTTATTTGATATACTACTATTATATCAATTCTAGAAAAATATGCAATATCTTTTGCAATCTCTAATTAATTACTAATACAAATATTAAAAATTAAATTCTGTATGGCAAATAATAAAAAAAGAGGCTGGCATATGCCAGCCTCTTTTAACTTTCCCATGTTTGTATTTACGCCCACGTGGTGACAGCATATTTCACAGCGGCAAGAAAATCATCAACCACGGGTTCGATGGCTTCATTGATGACCAACTTACCTTCAACAAAATCACATCGTGTGTATTCATACGCGCCAGCTTCACCCCCCACAATGCAATACTTAAAGCTGGCAGTCCCGTCGTTGTTAGTGAAAAGGTACATTTCCCGCACGCGCCCGAAGCACATTGCGTAGTATTGAAATTTATGCCCGTCTTCAGCCTCCTCATAACCCCGACACAGGGCGATATATTGCTCTGCGCTACACACTTCAATCGGGTTGTTGATGCGTGCAATTCTTTGCTTTGCACGCTTGATTTCACGCAGGAAATACTTCAGGCTTGAGCGCTCTGCCTTCAACCCCTTCTCAATCAAGCCCTTCGCATTGGAAAATGTTTCAACCAACTTCATCGCGGCGCGCAACTCGTCATAACGTGCCTTAACGGTGGAAAATTCGGCCTCATACTTCTCAATCGTGGCCACTTCACCGGCAATCTCTGCTTCTGCCCATTCAGTAAACTTCATGACCGCACCCCTTTGCTTTACATAATACAATTCTATCAGTTGTAGGATTTAAAGTCAATACATTTTGAACAATATTAATCATACGTTAATCAACATATTATGTTAAATATTTATGCTGAGGGTTGACATATTGAACTGTTTGATATAGAATTGTTTAAATAACAAGTCAACTGAGGGGATTTCAATGAATATCCAAAATGAAATTGTGGCCATTTGGCAAAACCGTTACGCGGAGCTTGCCGCGCCCGACGAAGTTCAAATCACTCAGAATGCCGACAGCGTGACTTGGACTTGGGAGGATGGGCAAACCTACACGTTCAAGCCTGCCGGTTCGGTTAAAGGCGCTTTGGCCGATTTCCAAAAGAACCATGCGCCTGAAATCTTGGCGCGGATGTGGCTTTGGGTGGTGCATAACCTAAAGGGTGGTTGGCACATCAATACCAAGGAGACGGTTTTGGCGGATACCCACGAGAAGGATGAGAGTGGCGCTCTCGGAACTATTGAAATTTGGGTACGATATGACGAGGATTTTATCCAAACATATCGGGTTTCGCGCTATCACGATGCTTCATTTGACGTAAATTTCCTGAAGCACATGCGTAAGGCTTTTGTTGATTGCGCTGAATATCGCGCCCAGAACAAGTAATTGAAAAGCTGAGTAAAAAGGAGTACATCATGAATGACATTCCGCAGAATATCAAGGAATTGAAGGAAATCTACAAGGGCTTGGAAGCCCGCGCTTGGGCGGTTTGGCAAGAGTATCACGAAATTGCCGGTGTTATAGACATCGACACTGATGAGTTCAAAGCAGTTTTCCCCGTTGGTTCCTCGCAAATGCAGCAAGAGGCGTGGGATAAGGCGGTAGCCGCGCAGAACATGGCAGATGCAGCTTGGGCGCAATATGTCGAGGCATATGATTTCTGGCTGTAGATTCAGCCTTATGAGCCAATTTTCTCGCATGTTGCTGAGTTGCATTTCGAGGAGATGGATTAGCGCCCCAAAACCCCGACAATTTTTGTGCGGTATCTGAAAGCATAAAAGCCCTTGCTTCAACAAGGGCTTTTATTTGACCTTTTAGGACTTAAATTTAACTTTATTAAAAATGGAGAAAAAATGGATTTTGAGTTGTGGAAAACAAGTGAAATTATTCGCTTAAACAAGTTGATTTATGAAAACAAAAGATGTTTAGAAGAAAATCGTGTCAAGCGTGACCAGCTAGAACAAGCGATGAGCCTTGTCAAAAATTACCCTCTCGCACATCAAATACTCCGCAAAAAAATGCTAAAGGTAGATACAAATTTTTTCTCTCAATATGTTGATTATTTAGAACTCCAAGTTAAGCGATTGCAATACCCTATTCTCATTTGCGACGAGGCTAAGTTTAAAAGTGTTCGTAAAATGCTTTACCAACAATATCGCGAAGCGGGCATAGCCGAGTATAAAATCCAATATGCCGGTGCGCCAATCCAAGGCAGTGCCGGTGAAATTTATATGGATGGATTGTGGCGGGATAACACAGATGTTTTTGCGTACTGCGAAGACGGGGCATTTATGATAGGTTATTTTGTTCTGGGTTATTTTTATTTTTCACCCAATTTGTCTGACGAGGAAATTGAAGAACACGGCGAGGCTATTGTTGAAGCCTTATCAAAATTGATAAATGAACATGCAGTATTGGAATAATATTTAGGCTTGACATTTACTCAAAAAATCAGGTATAATAAAACCATGTTTAATCTTAACCAAAAAGGAGTAAAATGATGCAAACAAATTTCTATAAATTAGTTAATGTCCCGTCTAAATTGAAGAGGTTGGGGGTTCACAAACTCAGCTTAGGGGGTTTTATCGCAGTTAGTCTTGTGAATGGAGAGCCATATCTACATTTCCCAGACGCCGATTTATTCTTTTCGGGGAAAGAAGACGATGAACTGGGTACGATGTTTGTCGGTGAGCGTGTAACCGTCAAGATTGACGGAACAGAGGCTCCTTTGGGCGGTAGCGCTGTCAATATGGCTGAAGAATTGGCCGCAACAGTATATGGGTTGCATGTTTTTGAGCAACATCCTCTGGGAGAGCATGAGCTGTACAACGTAGTTGAGGATGATTTCATCAATGCGTTAACATCCGCCTTTACGGAACTAATCAATGAGGAATTCGGGGTTTAACCCGTAAATCCCTTCCAAAAAATCAGCACCCCTTACCATTATGGTAAGGGGTGCTTTATTATTGTGGGGCGATGGGTAAATTTAGCCTTCGTTTACCCATTGTTTGAAGGCATTTTGAATATCACTCAACTTTGTGGCCACATAAGCCGGAAGGACTTCCGGCTTATCCCACAATTCCTGCCCGTGGCCAATAGCAAGGCTGTATTTAACCTTGCCTCTAAAATTTTCCTTAACGACAAACATCGTATAACGATACTTACCGTGTTCGTCCGCCTCAAAAAAGTAAAGGATGTTTTGCGTATCCTCGCGGCGACCAAAAGCAAGCTTATACTTTCCCATCTTCATGCGGCTCTTAGGCTTCCCCAAACCGGCAAGATTATCCACATACTTTTGGACGATTGAAAATAGCTCTGCGAAAGATTGATTTTCGCCCAAATCAGTGTGATGGAAATACATGTCGCGCATATTGCGCCTCTCTTTGTACCCGCTATACTATCGTAGTATACTCCAAGTCATAGAATTTTGCAACTTTTTGGGAGAATAACTCATTAAATGTTAACTATATTGTAATTGTCGCTCTTCTTCGCTTAATTTGTCTAGATAACAAACAACCAAATCTTCAATTTCGATTATCTGGCTATTGGCTCATATTAACGGGGTTAGCTTTTCAATGCGAAAAGCCCTTTTATCTCCAGCGCCGTCTACGCACACGGCCACGCCAGTATCATATCTCAACACTTTAACCCAAACCAGAATTCGGTTTCCCAAATACTCCACCTCAACGGGATGGCCTTCTCGCAGTTTGGGCGTTGGGGGAATATCAATCTTTTTCAAATCTAGTAGCAGTTGCTCAGTTCTTTGGTCTCTTTCCCCCCACTCAACTTCCAATGGGTTCCACTGAATTCCGCGCCAAGTAATGGAAGCGAAAGATTTGTCCCCGACAGACAATATATATGTCGAGTTGTGACTTAAATATGATACGGCATATTCGCCAATAAATTTCCGCCCCTTAATTTCCAGCAAAAAATTACTCATTTCGGCGGTAATATTTTCATTTAAAAAACTATGATAGTAATTTTTGTATTTTCCCATTTAACCCTCCATTAATGTCATATGTATTGCACATAGTTTATGCAAAGTTATTTCTCTTAGAATTGGCGATGCCGTTTTCAAAGTTGTTCATTGCCCTTAACAAATTGTCACGCATATCGGGCGATAAGGCTTCTGCGTTATGAATAAGCGAAATTGCAATTCTGTCGGCTTTTTCGCGTAAAGCAGGGTCTATTTCGGGCGCTACAATTTCATCGCGGGTCTGTATTAACAATGTGTCATGAAATCGTGCCACAAGCCCCGGTAAATTGCCATATTCATTTGAAATAGAGGCGTATTCGCGCTCTATGTATTGAATATCCCTCCGAACAGATTCCACATAGAACTGTAATTTACGCATCCTTTCATTATAACCAAGTGTCTGTTGGATGATTTTATCTAGAAAATCAAGAACACTCTGCACGTCTTGACTTAATTCAGGCAAATCATTCATATCCCCCCCCCAATAATTACCTGCTAAGATATTCAGCCTCTAGTTTTTCAGCCATTTCTTGCAGCGCTTTTGCCTCGGCTTCAGATACCTTAGCATTAAAAGCGGCTTCATCGGCCTTTTCGCAAAAGTAGCGCGCAGAATTATGGTCATAATCTACAAAGGAATACCAGTAGTACTGGGCGTGGTGTTCTTTTTCACGCTTCCGATATTCTTGCGCTGCCGACAAGCGTTGTGCCGCATCGTCCCGCATCTGCTTGGGTGTCATGACACACCACCCGACTTAGAGCGCAGGGCATCCAACACTGCTTCGGCGTAAGGCGACGGCCACTTCAATGCGCGGTGCTGGTGTTGCGCGGAGAAAGCGTACTGTGCGGGCGTGCGATACGTCGGCTTACCATTATCGCCGTATTTGGCCTCAAACCACGCGGACACAAAGCCATCTTCACCGTCGAGATACCCGCCGCAATTGTTCCAGCCCTCGATGGCAGAAGCCAACATAACGCGAAACGCTTGTACAAGGCTATCTTCAGCCATAGCGCCAGTATTGACACTAAAACGTCGGCACCCGATAACTCTCCCTTCTCCGTCTCTCACCAAATCATCCGGCGAAATCAGGTCAGTCCGAGAGGGCAAAGCTGCCTGAACCATCGTGCTGACAATGTAAAGTGTACCCTCCTTAGGTTCAGGCAAACCAGTCACTTCGCCGGGAACCTTAGAGACGAGAGGAATGCCAGCAATTTCACCGGCGGGGGTGTCCTGCATAGTAACACGGGCAACAGTGCCACTCGCAGGGTATCTGTTTGTGGGTGCAGTTTCGCCCCAGACAGTCACTTCGTGGGGGGTTAGATTGACAATATTCATCAGGTTTTACTCCTCTTCCCAATATACCCCCTATTTTATACCAAATCACAAATTTGGTCAAGTGTTAAAAATGGGAAAATATAAGCCATTACACGCCTAATGTTGGTTTTTATCTTGACATAGAGCGCAAAGTTATATAAAATTTAGATGTAGAAATGTTCAAACAATAAGGGGTTGAAAATGAGCGAATTTAAGAACTACTATTTTAGCGCTGGGCGGGAAAGTACTGAGCTGCGCGACGTAATGGCGGCATTGTCTAAATTGAAGCGCGTGGGCGATTACGAAATAAAGAATTCGCTGTTTGGGTATTTTCTGTACTCTCAAGGTGTTTGTTATGCGTTGATTAACTCTCAAGAAATTGGGTGGAATTCCACGTTGCCCAATTTTAACGATGAAGTGCGCGACAACTTGACGAGGCAATTTCTGATAGACATCATCGAGAATTCTGAGGTTGGGGTGCCCGATTTTGTTGTTTCGCGGCCTTCCGACAAGATAAAGGTGGGAGACCCTGTTTTGGTGGTTTCATCAGGCACACCTCTAAGGCGGCCAATAGTCGTGTGGGCGTCCAGAATCGCTCAGAATTTCGCTGTTTGCGCGGATAGTGCTGGAGAAACACGTGCAATTTATCTGACGGATTTGCATGGATTTTAGGCATGATAAAAAGGGGTCGTATTCGACCCCTTTTTATATTACATAGTTACAAGACAACCATTTTCTCAATTGCGACAACGGTCAGTGTTTTGCCGGACAAATTCGCCCATTGAAATTGCCCATTTTTATCTACAAAAACTGCGTCTTCTGGAATATCATACTCGATGTGGGCAAATCTAACAGCTTTATCATATGTTTTGAAACCGTGTGATGCGGATAAGCAAGGCGCTAAATATCCCTTATCGGTCATACGGGAAATAAGCAAAACCCACACATAACTCAAATCGTTATTTTCTTCGTTAATCACGGCATTCTCCTTAAAAATATTCAAGGTTAACTTTGTTCTATTGTAACGTATAATTCATAAAACGTCAATTGGTTTGTACCAATCAATGCTTTTATGCTGAAATATAAAGCGCCCCTAAATAGGGGCGCTTTATATTATTTCCCGTCTTTATTACCGCGCTTCAACCCACTCAATCGACGCCATCTTGAAGACGGGAACGCTCTCAACCGTCACTTCCATAAAAGAGTGCCCAAAATCCTCAACCGCAACCTTGGTCTTAGCGCGGCCATTGGCAAACTTCACGGCTTCCGCTGCACGCTCAAGCGCAATTTCCACGCGACTGGGGCTTTCCTCGTCGAAATCAAACTCAAACTTCTTCACGCTAGGTGCCTTACGAGAGGCTTCGTCTACGACAGAAATAACCACGCCA
>JACCDR010589062.1_pt1 | contig 17713 bp, 23 predicted proteins | sample 7446431 | NCBI WGS metagenome assembly JACCDR01 (sample SAMN15323443, study PRJNA562643) | freshwater metagenome | isolation source: river surface water | place: USA:Blue River Watershed | collected 2017-08-17
GGTGGTAATGTAGCTGCAATGTACAAGCAAGTTAATGGTCAAATGGCAGCAGTAGTCGAGGCCGCTTTTGTTCTTATTTTACTAGTTCTAGTTTACTATTTGTATAATGGAATGACTGTATCTTATAATATGAAATTGTTAGCCTACTTTATTGGCGGTATCTATGTTCTTAATGAATATTTGGTATATACTGGAAAATCAGGGGGAGTATATGGTATGGTAACACCTATGTTGTCAAGTATGCCAATGATGCGATAAAAAATATAAATTTGGTACGTTAATCATTTTAACATACATATTACTTTTAACCATTTAACAAATCAGTGGTAATATATTACCCTTAAGTAATTTCTAACTTGTTAAAATTTTCAATTAATCATTGAAAATAAGTTAACTTTTAACTAGTTTTAATTTGGTATAAAACTTTAAAAGATTAAATTAATCTGATTTTAACTTTTTATTTTTTTAATTAAATTGTTGTATATTATATAAATCGTTAATAATAAATGAGTGAACAAACTGAATCAAATTCTTTTACTATTGAACTCATTCCGCATTCAGGGGTACCTCTTAAAAATGATGTATCTCCTATCCACCCAAGTGAAGAAACACAAGTAACACAAGAAAATACAAATTCAGTAGAGTTTGATCCTAAAAATCCTCCGAAAATAGAATTAATGAATACAGATAATGACGAAATCAAAGTTGATGAAATTAAAGTTGATACACCAGCTACAGGTGGATATTTTGGTGGTAATATTATAGCAATGTCTAGACAAATTAATGGGCAATTAGCTTCAATTATTGAAGCAGCTTTTATACTTGTGTTGGTAGTTTTAATTTATTATTTATATAAGGGTTTTGCTTTAAGTGATCATATGAAAATAGCAGCATGTATTGTTGGTGGATTATACTTTGTTAATGAACTATTAGTATACACAGGTAAACCTGGAGGATTATATTCTGCTTTTTAACCTTTTAGCTTGTTAAAAGAAACATATTATTTAGTTAAAATTTGAATTATAAATAACATATATTAACCATTTAACAAGTTAACATATCAATTCATTAACATATTAATTCATTAACATAATAATTTATTATGTTCTCTAATTTTAATGTTGGAGAGAAATTAGTTTTGTATAAAAGTTTAAGTAAATACAATGATTTGCAAGCTATGTTAGAAGACGATGTTAAACAACATAAAAATTATTTTCTTACAATGTATGATCTTAATACTGACATACTTGGTGATCATACAAATGAATATGTATATCATTTATTTTTACTGGATTGTAATGTTATTTTTAATAAACATCTTAAAGTTAGTATACATAATAATTCTGGTAAATTTCGTTCGTTCTCTTGTTCATATATCAAGACAAGTAGTATTAAAAAAAGATATATGAAACTTAATGCATTTGAAAGAAAATTAGTTAATATTAAGAATGAATTTGCTAAGATATTAGTTTTATTTCATAAAGGTTATAAATTATATTACAATAAATACAACGAAGTAGTTATAAAAGATATTAATAATAATACTTGTTATTATGAAATATTTTACCGCAATGATAGATATTATATTAAATTTATGTTACCAAATATAATGTATGAGCAGCAAAAAGATGTTAAATCTTACTTAAAGTTAGTTAATACATATTATGTAGAACATGGAGTAAATATGTTAGGATCATTAATATATTATAAAATTATTGATGATTATATAATCGAAAAGCTAATTAATAAATATTTTACTGAAAAAGAGTTCTTGGAAAATACTAATATATTATTACCAAATTTATTAAAAATAGTATATTCTTATTTAATATTAAACTATTTAGAGATATAGATTTGTATATAAAATAATAAAAAATTGATTATTATAATACTAATTAATACCAAAGTATTATATTGAAATGGCAGAAATTGATACGGCCCCGCGTTTGTTTCAGAAAGATATTTTGGACATGGTTATTGAATTTTGTGGAGATTTCAATGTTCTTCATCTTGTGAATAAGGAATGGTGCCGTGCAATTTGGAGAAATCCTCGCATTAACCTTTACATTAAAGACTTCAGCTGCGTTTCATACTACAGAATTGAGAAATTCATGATGTTTTCTGCTTTCTCTGAGTATACAGGTAAAGATATACTCTCCTCGAAAACTCTAGTTTGTTATGCGGATGAGACCAATTTGGATGTATTGTGTACATGGGTGTATACATTTCCTGGGATTAGGATGGTTATTGGAAACATAATCATCAAGTGCAATCGGTTGACATTCTACAATTCCATGACTCATCCAATGTATGGAATAAACATTACTGTGTATACAAAATATCTTACTCACCCCTTTGTTACACATTATGGTGATCGTATACGGTATGAAGTAGATGCAAAAAACATGCATCGTTTTGAATACCTTACTGACAAGATTCGCGTTAAGTTGATCAACTCAAAAATCACATTCAATTTGATTGATTAACATTATTTTTCTTTTTTAACTTTTTAAAGTTTCGATCAAATACTTTGATCAACAGATTAATTTTATTAATCTAAGTTTTATACCAAATTAAAACTTTTTAAAATAGCGACTTTATGTTATAAAGTCCTTTGATAATTAAATGTTTAATTATCTAAAGATTAACTTATTTTCAATGATTAATTGAAAATTTAGATCAAATTACTTTGATCAATTGATTAATAAAATTAATCTAAATTTTAACAAGTTAGAAATTACTTAAGGGTAATGTATTACCCCTGACTTGTTAAATGGTTAACAAAAAAATGAATATTTTTCTAGTATATACGAGTCTTCAGGTATTTTAAAAAGCAATGAGTTTACTGAAAAGAGCCCTCAATCTTTTAGCCGAAGAAGATCCATCTTATTCGAAAATTGTTACAGAAAAAATTGCTAACACAGATAAGAAAGAACTTTCCCGTTTGGAACGTAATTTGCCCAATTTTGTTGTTGCTCTTGGAATACTTTCCTTAACTTCTGAAGAAAAACGCGATCTTATTTTGAGTTATTTCAACTCAGAAATTGTCGTGTATTTCAGAGAAGCTGGGATTCCAGATTACTCCAAATTTGAAGCATCAAAGCAATCAATTACATTGATTGTTGTAGACATGGGCGATTCAGAGGATGGTGAGTTTTACTATGGAAACGTTCCCATTTGGATTTGTAATTCTCTTTTGCATCAGATTAAGAACGTGATCTATGCATACGATATTTCTGCATGTTATCAAATGAACGGAAAATTTGAGGGGATCGAAAAAGTGTCCATTCATGCCACCGGAGTCAGGGTTTTTAACCCAAACAGCATTGGTTGTCCCGATTCTGTTGACACAAAAGAGTACAGCAGAAAGCTTTCTGAAGAGGAACTTTCTTCTCGGATTGAGAAGGCAAAAAAGCTGCTTGTTGAAAATGTGTTCCCCAACGCAAAAATCGACATCAAGCTGATCAAGCCATCTTACATCTAATAAAAGGTTAAATTACTTAAGTTACATAAATTGTAACTTTTGTTTCTTTATTTCTTTTTTTTAAAACTGAATTTAACTTTCTAACATATTAACCTTTTAATTTATTAACCTTTTAATTTATTAACCTTTTAATTTATTAACATAAAAATCAAAAATTTATTTTGTAATGGCTCAATATATGTTGACTTTTGATAAACTTCAAATAGATAAATGTATATCAAATCGAAATAAATTACCTTCATATAAATATACACAAAAATACCACGAGTATAATGTTTATAAACATCATGATTCGAAAAAAATATTAATAATACAAAATTGGTATATTTCTCAAAGAAATTTTCAAGGATCAATGCAACAAATAGAGCTTAATGTGAGTGAAATATATGATTACAATATCGAACAATTTAAATTATTGTTTAAAGCGTATTCAAAGTTGTATAATATTAAAGAAAAGAAAAATAAGAATAACATTTATCATAAAGATGATAAATGTCCAATAATATTTGGATGTTATTACAGTTACAATTATCTTATCAAAGTAGTTTTTCCTAGAAATTATAAACATTATCCTATTATCCCAGGATTTCTTGTGAATCCAAATAATCAAAAAATGATATTATATGATTATTTTTATCTGCAAGCTATACATGATTATAATAAGCTATTAGAGTTTATTGAATATTTGGAAGAGAGTAAAGTATATCCAATGATATGTGAAGATATAATCAAATTGATATATGAATATGCTTACGTATATGAACGTAGAACTATGGCAATATGTAAAATAACAAATATAAGTTAACATAAAACTTTTAAATAGTTTTATATTTCATAAAAACTTAACGGGTTAATCTATTGATCAAATTAATTTGATCGAAACTTATAATAATATAATAATATAATAATATAATAATATAGTAACATATAACATAGTAATGGCACCTGCAGGTGAACGTGATCCCGCTTATCATCCTCATGCGTGTATTTTTCAAATTATAACAAATGATGGTGAAGGTGATAGAAGATTAATGGCGCGCGCTTTTTTACATGATAAAATATGGCAGTTGGCAACTTTGCGTAAAAAGTTAGAAGGATCTGTCGTAAATGATACAAGAGACAAAATAAATTATCCTAAGAAAAATACTACAATGAAAATTAAATTTAATAATAAATGTAATAAAAGATATGCAAGATAATAAGATATATATTAGGTCGTGTATTACAGTATATTTTCAATGGCGCCTGCTGGCGAACGTGATCCTGCTTATATTGGTGGCGTTACTAGTGGTATTTTTCGTATTATATACAATGATGGTCTTGCTGATAGAATGTTAATGATAGCTGCAATTAAAAGAGAAAAATTAGATAAATTATTTCATAAAACTCATAATATTAAATATCTTGTAAATGATGATTCAAGAGATAAGATCATTTATCCTAAGAAAAATTTTGTAAATAAATTGAATGTTGTTAAAAAAATAAATGACAAATGTAATAAAAAATATGCAAGATAATATATATTCATATTGAAGTGTTTTAATATTTTTAATGGCGCCTGCTGGTGAAAACGATCCTGATCATAGAACTCCTGGATTTTTTTGTATAATAAGAAATGATGGTATTGCTGATAGTATGTTAATGGGAACTACGGAATTAAGAAAACATATACAAAAGGACACTTTAGGAACGACACCCGCGTACACACAAATCAAATTGAATAACAAAAAATTGAATAAATAATATATAATATAATTTACTAATACTAGATAAAATGATTAATGAAGACAAATACATAAAGCGATCTTCAACTGTTAAAAATGACAATAAGCAAGATAGATTAGTAATAGGTTATACTTATTGGAAAAATATTTTGAATACTAAAAATGTTGAACCCACTAAAGATCATGAAAATTACAAAATATTTTATGATAAAGTTAGACTTTTATGGGACGGATCTTTTAAATCTTTTAGGGAATTGTTAATTGATTTTAATATGATGTAAAAAATTAACCATTTAAATTTTTTGTAATATAATAAATATACTTACACTAATAGTAAAATAAAATGGCAACTAGTGGTATTTTTAAAATAATATATGATGATAGCAAACAAGAAGCTCTTGAATCTCTAGGTTATCGTTGGCGGGAATTAACAGGAAACCCAGCAAAGGCAGGTGATATTAAAAAATATGCTGAGTTTTATGACACGTATAAATCTTCATGGCGGCAGTTTGATACTACAAAATTGTTAAAATTATTTAGAGAATATGATGATAAATATGATAATATTATAAAGGAGAAAATATAACTAAATATAGCAATGGCTCCAACTGGCGAAAACGATCCTGCTTATGGTAATATGACTGGTAGTATTTTTACAATAATAAGATTTGATGGAAAAGCTGACATAGCATTAATGGGCGGTAATTTAATAAATTTTTATTGGCATGACACTGTGGAAAAAAATTGCTTAGAATATGATTTATTTTATAAAGACCACGATGAGGATATTTTTTATAGACAAACTAAAGATAAAGATAAAAAAAGTTATAAAATGATAAAAAAAGAACGTAATCAATTATTAAAAACTAAGAAAAGAGAAGTCGCTAATTATCAAACTAAATTATACACAAAGAAAATATGGTAACTAGATTACAATTATTTTAGAAACCTTATGGATACTTAACCTTTTAAAGTTTTATATATTACAAACATATCACAAAACCATATGTAAAATATTTTTTTTTGTAAAATAAATATTTAATTCGATTTGTAAAATTTTATTGTGATTTTTAAAGTGTAAGAAAAACCAGCATGATATCTTAAGTTCTCTAAAAAACGGATAAGTTTATAAAATACAAAATCATACTAATATTTAATATTTGTTTTAATTATTTTATTTATATATATATACTCACACTATAATTTCATAAGATGGCGACTGGTGGTATTTTCACAATCATCACAAATGATGGTAAACAGGATAGGATGTTGATGGCAACTGCTCTTTTGCATGAGCGTTTGCGATCTATTAATGCTTTTAAACAAGGACAAAATGGTGGCGCTGCGGATGCTTTGCAAAATTTGCCTACTCTTCTAGATATCGAAAAGACTCACGTGCTTTTTACTAATGCTCATTTCAAGCCTTTCGCTGCTATTGGTTTTGAATACAATAAGGTTACTCCTACTGGTGCCGCTTCTCTTGGTAAGACTAATGTGCAATTTTCTATTCCTCAGTTTGGAGATTTTTTCCATGATATTTGTGGACATGCCGTGTTGGGGCAACCTACACTTACTTCTACTGCTACTACTGATTCTGATGCTCCCTTGATGAGATGGTGTGCTTTCCCTGGTGAAGCACTTTTCCAACAAGTTTCTATGGAAGTTAACGGTAACCCTCTCGATACTTATACTTTCCATGCTACTAATATGTTCCGCGAATACCGTGTTGCTCCTAACAAGATTGTTGGCTGGAACCGTTGTATGGGACAAGAAGAACCTCAAGTTGGCTGGGTTGATCAACCTACTTGGGTAAATTCTGGTGTTGCCGCTTCTGCTATTCTGAATCGTCAAGTTTCTCAAGTTACTTGGGGAAATCAAACTCCTACTGCTCAAAAGGATCAAACTTCTGCTGGTAATCTCGAATTGTTCATTCCTCTCCTTTTCTGGTTTAACAAGGATGTTCGTTTGGCTATTCCTTCAGTTGCTATTCCTTATGGTCAGCGTTATATCAACGTAAATTTGGCTTCTCTTGACAAGTTGTGTAACGTGTATCCTCGTGGTGCTGGTACTTGGACTGTTCCTCTTGGTACTGTTACTGAACCTACTACTCCTGTCTTGTCTAAGTTGGAGTTGTATATTAACAATATTTTTGTTAACCCTGAAGTTCACAAGATTTATATTAAGCGTATTGGATTCAGTTTGATTCGAGTCCATCGCCAACAAACTTATTCTTGTACTTCATCTACTGGTGAACTTTTGTTGCAGGCTTTGAAGTGGCCTATTGAATACTTGATGGTTGGAATGAAACCAACTTACTATTTCGATAATTCTACTTACACTGCACGCAATCTTGACAAGTGGAATGCGTTTTCTGTTATTGTTGATCAAACTTCTAACACTCTTGGACAAGAAGTTTTGCAAAAGAAAGTTTTGGTTGGATCTGGTGTTTCCGTGTCTGTTGCCGCTACTACTGGTGCTCTTACTCTTGGTACTGGTGGTCTTGCTCAAGCTTTGACTGCAGGTCAAACTGTGCAAATTGCTGGTTGTTTCTTCTCGGTTTTGACTGGTGCTCCCGCTGCCGCTACTACTGGTGCAGTTTTGGCTCCTCCTCCAGCTGCTACATTTACTGGAACTTCTGCTAACTCTTTCCTTGTTACCGAACAAGGTCTCCAGTCTACTACTCGTCAGTATTCTAACACTGTTGACTCTGTTGGCATTCGTGCTCATGGTATTAACATTTATGACAAGTTTCCTACCAAGTTTTACAATGCTTACACTTCTTACCATTATGGTGGACCCAATTTGAATACTCCAACTGATTCTGGTTTGGTATTTATTCCATTTTGCTTGTATCCTGGTACTTACCAACCTTCAGGACACATTAACGTGTCTCGTGCTCGTGAGTTTTACTTGGATTACACCAGTTCTGTTGTTAGCACGACCGTACCATGCACGCTAGTAGTTATTGCATCGGCGATCAATTTCCTCTTAATAAGTGATGGCAGCGCGGTATTAAGGTACAGTACATAAAAATTTTTCTCAAGGGACCCCTTGACAAAAAATATAAAATTAATATAAAATTTATTTTTTGTTAAAAGTTTTTATTCTTCATCAGAATCTGATGCCTCTGATTTAGGATGTTTTGTAGATTTTCTACTTTTTGTTAAATCTAATTTATTATGCTCATCATCAAATTCTTTTAATGTTTTTTCTCTTTTAGAATTCTTCTTTCTTTCAATGATGGTAAATATTTTTTCCAATAATTAAAATTTAATAGATATTTAAAATTCAATTTTCAAAAAAAAATGAATAAAATGTTCTTAAATATTCCCACCGAACAATTTGCAATTTGAACAACATGGATGAAACAATGATTGCAAAAGAAAACTCATTCTTATACAGAATGAAAAAAGAAGAGTTTCTTACTGTTCATAGATGTTATTATACATCTATTAGTCAATTTGATAGAGATTTGAAAAAAATGGCATCAACTCATGAATTCAAAACCGCACATGGTAAAATCGTTGCAAAAGAATTTGTTGAAAGTTACCGCATTCGAATTGAGGATTATGTGATCCATTTTGGCAAACTCTTTGAACATGATTGCAAAGAAACCAGACATTACTTCATCGAGAGTGACGGAAAAATCCTTCTCTCTGATTTGGAATTAGCAATTAAGACTTTAGGAAATCTTTAGTTTTTTTTAAAATATAACTTAACCATTTAAACATTAATTTAATTAAAATTAACAAAACAAATATTATAATACTATGGAGTATAAAACTCTTACATATATCAATGAAGAAGGCGAAGAAGATACAGTACAATATTCAGGTAATGACATGATTATTAGTGATAATGCGTCTTCTGCTGACATAGAAAAAATCGAAAAACTACTTGGATGGAAAAAATATAATACCCGAGATGACGAATTATTTAGCGAATTATATGCAAAGATAGGAATCGACGTTAACGCAGAAATTAATAATCCATCTGACAAACATGCTTCAATCGAAAAGTCAATGGAAAAACTAAGAACAAAAAAAGTAAATCCTAATAAAGATCTTGAAAAGAGGTAAATTATTCTACTTTTAGCCTTTAGTAAAATTTTTCATTCATCATACTAAACTTGAATAACTTCATCTTTGCCTTTAGTAAAATTTTTCATTATTTCTATTTTAGCCAAATACCCGCCTATATATTTTGGCTCGTAAAGCAATTTTAGAATTCGCCTTCTAGTTAATTTGTATTTTATCATTTTTTGCCAATTTGTAAATGTTTTATATAATAGTATTAATGCGCTAATATTAATATTAAAATATTCATGTATATGTTGTCTTTCTTTTGGAAATTCGTCATAATAATATGAAACATATTTTGATACTTCAACATAATTATCTTGTCTGTTTGTATTAATAAATAAATTTCCGCATAAAATTTTTCTCAAATTTTTAAATTCATCAGGAATATATAAAAATTTTGTAAAATTTGTGTTTAAATAATAAAGTTTTGCTAAAGTGTGAGGAAGAAATCTAATTCGTGTTTCGTACATAGTTAATGATTCTAAATTAACTAATGTATCAGGAATTTCAGATATTTCAGTTGATGAACAATCAAGAATAATTAACTTTGTAAAATTAGGAGAAATATGTTTTATTTTATTATTACCAGCAATATCTAAAATTTCTAAATTAACTAGAGTTTCAGGAATATGTGAAAAATGTGAATTTCTTATATCTAATTTAACTAAATTAACTAATGTATCAGGAATAGTTTCAATGCTTTGATGACGTACAGCAAGTTGTCTTAAATTGACAAATTTTGGCGATAAAGATTTGATATATTTCTTTGTTATGATTGCTTCATCAAAAATGTTTGTTATGTAATTAAACACACAATTTTTATTGAATATTTTTATTGTAAAATTGTCAACGTCGCTATCAAACCCAACAACCCATTTATGAATTTCGTCATTAATTTTATCTAAGCTAATTTTATTTTTTGTATTTTCTATGTATTTGTCGTGTTCAAGTTTTTTGTATTTGTCAATAATATTTCTTATAATCTCAACAATTTTTTTACTAGGTAGGTCTTTTCTGTCTGTTGCTTTCCTGATTTTTTCTAATATTATTGATGAATCCATCTTGATTTATAATAGATTATATTTTCATTTTTTAATGAGTTAAATAATTGTTAAGTGTATTATATAATAAGAGTTTGAAAAGAAACTTCTGATACTAGGAACGTAAACTATGGATCCCTTTGTAATAGATGAAGATCATGAAAAATTTATGCGATGGAACAACGAATTATATAGAAAGATGGATGCTGAAAAATTAGAAAAATACGAGAAAGAACGAGATTCAAAACCTAAGATATCCAGACCCGAAGCAGCAAAGCAAATGTTTGCCGAAATGTTTGCCGAAATGGAAAGAAAAAAATTAGAGAATAAGTAATTACCACCAAGCTCTGTTATTTGCTATGTAATCAACTTCTCTTTTAATATCATTAACTTTTTTATTGAGTTTCTTAAACTTAGAAATTAACTTTTTTTGTCTTATTTCGGTGAAAACGGCTTTAGCAAATTTACATTGAATAGCTGAAGAAAAAAACCCTAATGGTGATACTGTTAATGGTATTATTTCATTAGTCATATTATTTTTATTGTATAAACTTATTATACAATCGTCATTAATAATATAGTTAGTTTTCTTAAATTTACCGATTAATGAATTGTTCTGAATAGCTTGTATAATAAGCTGTTTTTCTTCGATACCTCCTTGTTCTTCATATGATAATCCATAACTAGAATTTTCTGCTGTTATAATATTATTAAATTGACCATTATCTACTAAAATTAAGAAATAAACACTACTAACAATAATTGTCGTATTAAAGACATCCATTTTGTAGTTATATATTATATGATTTATTCAGTTTTTAAATTAGGTTAAAGTTTCTAACCATTCTTTCCAATAATTAATTTGATTTAATTGTGATAATTGATCTTCTGTCAGTTTATTATGTTTAAATTTTTGTTTGGTTTTAGAAATCCAACGACCTATTTTAATATCTTTATAAATTGAAGAATATGTTAGTTCATTTTTTTTTTCGTATTCAATACATAAATTAATCATTTCATCAAAATTAGGGTTTTTTTTAGCAATAATTTTATCTCCTCCATTTTCACACCATTTTTTAAAACATTTTATTTGTAATAATTTATTAATTTCTTCTTTTATTAATTTATTTTTCTTATAATCTTGTTTTTGACGTGAAATCCATGATCCTATTTTTTTATTTTTATTAATAGATTTTTGTGTTATTTCATTCTCTTTTTCGTATTCTATACACAAATTTAACATTTCATCAAAATCTAATGTTTTATTATCAATTATTTTATCTTTTCCATTATTAACCCACTCTTTAAAATATTTTATTTGTAATAATTTTTCTATTTTTTCTTTTGTTAATTTATTAATTTTATATTTATATCTTTGGTTTGTTATCCATCCTCCAATTCTTATATTTTTATATACAATGTCTGAGTTAAACTTATTGTCTTTTTCATATTCAATGCATAATTTAACCATTTCATCAAATTCAGGATTTTTAATAGCTTTTATTTTATCTTTTTCTTCGTCAACCCATTTTTTAAAATAGTTAATTCGTAAAATTTGTAATATTTGGTCTTTTGATAATTTATTATTTTTATAATCTTGTTTAATATTTCCTATCCAATTTCCAATTTTAATATCTTTATAAATTGAAGTTTGCGTTATTTTATTTTCTTTTTCGTATTCAATACATAAATTAATCATTTCATCAAATCCGGGATTTTTCTTTGTCTTTATTTTATCTTGTTCACTATCAATCCAATTTTTAAAATTTTTTATTTGTAATAATTTATTAATTTCTTCTTTTAATAATTTACTTTTTTTAAATTTTTGTCTTTGATGGCTTATCCATTTTCCTATTTTAATATTTTTATAAATAGAAGAATCTATCATTTTATTTTCTTTTTCAAATTCAATACATAAATTTAACATTTCATCAAATTCTGGATTTTTCTTTGCTTTAATCTTATCTTGACCTTCATCAATCCATTTTTTAAAACACTTTATTTGTAACATTTTTTCTATTTTATCTTCTGTTAATTTATTCTTTTTATAATCTTGTCTTCTACTATCTATCCATACTCCTATTTTTATATTTTTATAAATTGAAGAATATGTTAGTTCATTTTCTTTTTCATATTCAATACATAAATTAATCATTTCATCAAATCCGGGATTTTTCTTTGCTTTAATTTTATCTCCTCCAAATTCAATCCATTTTTTAAAATAATTTATTTTTAATAATTTTTCTTTTTGTTCATTTGTTAATTTATTTTTCTTATAATCTTGTTTTCTTTTTGTTAACCAACTACTTATTTTTATACTTTCATATATTGATGATTCGGTTAGATTATTATTTTTCTCAAACTCCAAACATTTTTCAACCCACCAGTCAAATTTACACTCAAATTTGCTAACTTCAACGAGCTTAACGACATTATCTAACTCGTATTTTAATGAATCAATAGGTTTTAGAAACATATTTTTGCTAGAAATTCTGCTGTCTTGCTTAGATAAATTTACGATAAATTCCCCGGCATTGAACATGTCAGGCTTACAAATTACCATGGAGAAATCTTTATTTTGGCACACTCTAACTGATCTACCGATGATCTGAACAACATTTATTTCAGAATATCTGCTTTCCATAAAAATAATTGTATCAATTGCTGGTATATCAACTCCTTCTGCGATAACATTAACATTACATAAAATCGAAAACTCGTCTTTTTTAAAATTTTCTAATATCTCTTGTTTTTCTCGTCGACTCATTGAGCCATCAATATGATAAGCATTGAAATCTTCTTTTAATTCTTCGCAAATTTCTTTACTGTTTTTAATTGTATTAAAATACATAATAATCTTTTTTCTTAAATAATTTTCTTTCAATTGCATAACTAAATTATATAATCCTAATTCCCAATTACCTAAAAATATTTTATAATCACAAAGAAGACCTTTTAAAATTCCTTCTTCGATTGTTATTTTATAAATAGTTTCACCAAAAATAGGATCGTTCATGTCAAACTGTTCATTGATTTTCATCTTATTAGAATTATTTTGCTCTGCTACGTCCATACTCACTTCACTCTCACTTTCATCACTCTCGCTATCACTCTCACTCTCAACATTTTCTTCTTCGCTTTCTCTTTCACTTTCAAGATCGACTAATTCTTCAAGTTTTTTGTAAGATTTTTTTGTTGCAGTCATAAATAATTTCTTATCACTTATTGCATCAAGTGATTTTCGAAAACTCTCAGCCAATAAATGATGAGCTTCATCATAAATTATTAAATCATAATTCAATCCATTTATTACATCAATATTTAACAAATAAGTTTGATAAGTAGTTATTGTTATAACATTATTTACAAACTCACCTTGATTTTCGCTATTAATAATAATCGATTTAACGCCACACTTGCTTAAAGTATTTTTAAAAGATTCACAAATTAAAATCTGTGGACATAAAACCAAAACAGAATTCATATTATATTTTTTCAAATAAAATCCAACTAAACAGGTTTTACCAATACCAGTTGCTAATTCAAGAATACCTCGTTTTTTCTCACTCAAAACATTATACATGCACTCAATAATCTCAACCTGGTAGTTATAAGGTTCATAATATGTAGGCTCTGTGATTGTATTAATTGTTTCAACACTCACAATTTCATTAGCTTCAACATTTTCATTATTCGCAATTTCATTATCTTCATCATTTGCAATTTCACTATTTCCAACCTCATCAGCATATTTGTCTAAAATTATATCATAAACATTCTTGAGATCATTTAAGTTTATAGTTATATTTATTAAAATTCCCATATTCTCCATGTAAATTTTGAACTTTTCAAGTTTAGGCATTAATTCTTGTATCTTAAAAAATTCGCGATTTGGATTAATTCGTTTCTTTTTAAAATAATTATGCATTTGTTTTTCTAAAAATATCAAATATCCACTTGTATAAATTTTGTCAATAACTGGATAAATATAAACTGTTTCAGATATAGGTGTAAAATATGCAGTTGATAAATTCTTATGTCTACTTATCACATCATTTGACTTGCCTATTTTATAAATTAACTTTTTTGTATCTGGATGTTTATAAATATAAACTCCACTATTTCTCATATTTTGGTGTATCTATATATCTACATATTCATTCAAATTTAGATAAATAAAAAATGAAACTAAATTAACTTTTTATAAAATGGATGAGGATGAATGGATTTGTTCTAATAAAATAACTGGACCTAATGGTCATAGAACCTCCAGAGTTAAACTACCAATTAAGAAAAATTTACGACCAAGACAGAGACAAATTGTAATACAAATTACACAACAACCTAATAAACCAAAATATTATACAAAAAAAGACAGAGATTTTACTGCGGTAATGATGATTCATAAAAATTTATGTTACTATAGCAAATCAAAAAATTATGAAAAAAATTTGCTAAAACAAATTATAAATTATGACATTGCACCAATAATTATTGATGTTCCATTTTCCGTAGACGAAATACCAAAAAAACAAGATGGTAATGTATGTTGTAGTTGTTGTTGTGTAGTAATGATAATTGTATTCTTCATGGCATTATTGCCTGTATTTCTAAAATTATAAAAAATTAAATTAACTTAAATTATTAACTTATTAACTCGTGTATTTCATATATTTTTATTACATTCTTGAAGATTTTTTATTTCTAGAGCGAGTTTGACAATAGTTTCTTTATTTCTATCAAGTTCGCGTAATAATAATATTAATTCTTCTTTTGATGCGTCATCATCTTTGTCTTTAAGAGCTTCAATTTTATTTTTTATTTCTTGACGGTGTAAAGATTCGTTTTCTAATGATTTAGCGACGACACGTAGTTCGTTTGTGTATTTAATTGTTTCATTCATAACTTCAAAAATAGATTTCCCACCCATTGTTTCATTTATGTTTTGTAATTTATCAGTAACCTCTTTCATACTATCAAGAAATTTTGCAGAATTATCAAGATCTTCTTTCTTTTTTCTAAAATATCTTATCTTCATTAATTCCTGAAGTTCATTAGCGTCAAGAGGTTTAACTTTAACTTTTTTATCTTTGTCTGAATCAGGATGAATAGTTTTGTAATATCTTCCTTCTTGTTTATATAAGAAGTTATGTTCTTTAGTTGTTTTACCATCTATAGAACGCTTAATTTCTCCATTAGCTTCAACTGCTAAACATGCATTAATATGTTCTGCAAATGTCATACGTTTGAATCCAGCCATTGTGTTAATGTGTTATTGATATAATATGTTATTATATTTAAATTCAATTTTCATTTTTGACAAATGTAGAAAAAATTAATAATCAAATACTTTGATTTGCGTCATTTGCGTCATTTACTTGTATCATATTTGCGTCATTTGCGTCATTTTGCATCATATTTGCAAGACGTTCTTTTATCGCATCTTGAGTTAAGTAGTAATTATTAACTACACAAAGATGATGATAACAGTAGACGTAAAACACAACACCGTTGATTTCGACATAAACTTTTTGTCTGCAGTTTTTATATCTGCATACTCTTTTTAGACCTTTTTTACCTTTTGAGTTTTTGTAATATTTTGAAATAGAAGTTATTCCACTGTTTGCTTTCATTTTGGATAATTTGGACAATTTGGACAATTTGAATAATTTGTAAGCAATATTATACATAATATAAAAAAATTCAATTTTATTGTGATAGTAATTTTACTAGTCTCATTTTGTTTATATGAGATCCGATGTATAATGGTTTATATAATATTTGTTGTTTATAAATAAACAGTTTAAGTTTGCATGTTTTTTGCATTTTTAATAGAATATTATATTTTTTTTGATAATCATTTCTATAATTATATTTATAATTACAATTATCAAGAGGTTTGTGGAATACATTATTGCCGCCACAAAATACCTCTTTTAAATTTTTTAATTCTTCAGGTATACATATTATAGAAAACCCTCCTAAAATATGAAGTGTTTCTAATTTTTTCATCGACTTTGGTAAGTATCTTTTTTTAATACCGTTCTGCAAAATATAAGATCCGGTTCCTCCTCTTAACATTAGAGTTTTTAAATTTTTTAACTTTGGTGGAATACTTACTATAATTCTAGAATCACCTACAATAAACAAATATTCAAGATTAGTATATGTTTTTGGCAAATAAATTTCTCCAAGAACATTTTTATATATTAATGTTTTTAAATTAATAAATTCAGGATGGAACTCTAATTTTGTTTCTATTAAAATAATATGTTTGATGTTTATTAATTCTTTAGGTAATTTTATCCAATTCATTTTATAAAATTTTACATATTCCAATTGTATTAATGAGGAAGAAATATGAGGTTCACCATCACCTGTTTGTTTCATTATCAATGATTTTAAATTTTTGAAATTTGAAGTAATATCTGTATGAATACAACTTGCTAAACTTAATACTTCTAAATTTGGTAAAGTATCAGGTATTTTATTCCAGTAATTTTGTAATACTAAAGATTTAACATCTGGATCAACTGGATCTAAACATTTTCTTTCAAATGTATCTGTTATATCATTAATATATTTAGGATTAATCATACATATAGTATCCTCAGCTAACGTACTACATCGGTAAAATGCTTCAGCTTTTTTGTGCATTTTAATTTATTTTGTATAAGTTTCGATCAAATCCTTTGATCAACAGATTAATAAAATTAATCTAAGTTTTATATCAAATTATTTTATTCATTTTTTACATCGAATGAAAACTGAATTTTATATAAATATATACAAAACATATAATATACAAGTTTAATTTTCGACAATGCAAAATTCAAATATCGTAGAGAAACAAAATATTGAGCAACAAAACACCCTTGAGTATAAAAATACTCTTAAGCAACAAAATATTGAGCAACAAAATACCATTAAATTACATAGACTTCCGACTAATGAAGAAGCTGAACAAATTAAGCAAATTAAGTTCATTTTAAGTGATGATAAACATATGCCAATTTTAGAAGCATATTTAAATGTTCATGAAGTAAGTGAATTTGTTCAACGAGCTGTATTTGAAAATCGTAATTATGAAAATTATTCAAACATAGAACAGAAATTTTGTAGAATTACAAATAAGAAATTTGTAGAATCATATAAACCACCACAAACAACAACTATTGATGAAAATAAATATGATGAAAGTAAAATAAATCATATATTAAATCTATTAAAAGTTAAAGAATCTTATCCTTTAGTAGACTATTTACGCAATTATAAAGTTAGTGATGAAGTAATTATTGGAGCTTATATGAAACACAAATTTTCTCCTACGACAAACTCTAAATCTGAACAATATTTGAGAAATTTAGCTAATGTAATAAATAC
>JACCDR011195062.1_pt1 | contig 17713 bp, 25 predicted proteins | sample 7446431 | NCBI WGS metagenome assembly JACCDR01 (sample SAMN15323443, study PRJNA562643) | freshwater metagenome | isolation source: river surface water | place: USA:Blue River Watershed | collected 2017-08-17
ATCTCGAGATCCGGGCCATCTGCGCGTGCGGGACGACGGGCAAGAGCTGACCTTCTGCTACGAACAGCCTGGCTCCTGTCGCGCCCGGGCCCAGAACGGGTTGGGGCGCGGATGTTCGTAGTCCGGGTCGCACTGCCCGCAGCAGCACCAGCACGCCGAGACCCAGTCCGGGTCCGGGTCGGGCACCGCCGTCCGGAAGCGGTTGGAACGCAGCCGCCGGCCCCGATCCCGGCCGTGATCGGTCTCGTGCCAGCGTTGCGCGCGGCCCTGTTCTACTCCCACGGCCAGCCCTGCGCGGTGCCGGCCTCGAGCAGCGGCACCATCTTGAACATCGCGTCGGTCAGGCCAGCAAACTCGAACCGGCGGGCCCCCTGACCGCTCGGGATCACCGTGGTGGCGTAACCACCCAGGTTGACCCCGTATACCGGCTTGTTGGCCGGCACGCACGCGGTCGGGTTCGAGCCGTGACCGTACGGGTCGACCATCGTCTGCATGTCACTGATGATGAACACCCGGTCGTGCGCCCGGTAGTGCCGGCGCAGGCTCGCCGCGATCTGCGTGCCGTAGCCAACCTCGCTGGTCCGGTCGACGAAACGCTTTACCTCGTCCACCAGGCTGCCGCCCTTGCGCGGCGAGTGGACGAACGTGCCATCGGCGAAACCGACCAGCTCCACCCGGCCCGGGTTACGGTGCGCGATCGCCGTGCCGAAGATCGCCGCAGCCTTGGCCGGGGTCATCTTCGAGCGCGCCGAATAACCCTGATGGGTCATCGACGCCGAAGTGTCGACCAGCACCAGGGTACGGCCGGCGAACTCCGAGATCGCCGACACCGAGGCCCGTAGCGCCCGGTCCAGGCCGTGCGCCCAGCGAACGCTTGGCGCCTGCTCGAATGCGGCCAGCCAGCGGTACGGGAACATCCGCGACTTGACCACCTTCTCCGGGTCGGAGAACAGAGCCGTGATCTGCGCGGCCACCTCGTCGGAGACGCCCGCCTGGTCGAAGTTGCGCAGGTTGCGCGCCAGCGCCATCAGGCCCATCGTCGGGATGACCGACTCCCAGGCGGCCGCGTCCATCGGACCGTCGATCCACGCCGACAGCGCCTCCCAGGTCAGACCGGCCACGCGCAGCATCTCACGCAGGCCGTCACTGCCCAGCAGCGCCCGGCGGGTCGTCGGGTCGATCTCGTAAAACGCCTTGCGCGCAGCGGCCATCGGCAGCAGCCTCAGGGCGTCGGCGCGGAACAGTTCGTCGCGGCCGTGCCGGCGGGCCAGCAGGTGCTCGAACAGCGCACTCTGCCACTCCGCGGTCGGCGCCGGGCGGACCAGGTCGATGACGTCGCCCAGCCGGTAGCCGCGGGTGTCGGTGTCATACTTGAGCGCCGCGTACTCGTTGACCAGCCGCAGCAGGGCGTCGCCCAGGCCGCGCTTGGCCGGCTTTGGCAGGGTGCGGCCGTGCTTGCCGCGCCAGTACGCCACGAACTCGCCAGGCTCGTCGGCGCGCTGCATCGCCACGTCGACGATCGAGCGGTTCAGCCCGTGCAGACCGGCGGCCAGCCGCGCGTGCACCGCCTCGGCCGCGGCCACCAGGCTCGCCGAGCGCATGTTCGCGGTCGCCCGCAGCCAGCGCACGAACTCCAGCATCCAGGCGCCGTCGGCCACCGCGACCTCGCGGACCAGGCCGGTGTAGCGGTCGTCGCGCTCCTGCGCCTTCTCGTAAAAGGTGTCCTCGCCGACGAAGTTGGCGACCGCGAGCGTGAACAGTTCGCTCTTGGTGTCGTACGCGAAGGCCGGCGCGCCCTCGTGCGTGACCGTCGTGGCGCCGGGCACGGACACGATCGGGCCGGTCGCCCGAATGCGCCGGCTGTCGACAACGTTGAACTTGGTCATGGAAAAGGCCCCTTCCTGAACAGGGAGGGGCCTTGACCGGAGAATGCGCTGGAGGACAGCCGAGAACCAGTCGGCAGAGGACACGTAAGGCGCTCAACCATTGAGCTACCCCAGGCGAGGCCCGGGGACTGGACTCGAACCAGCAACTCCCTCATTAGCGGTGAGAAGTAACCCCCACCTGCACACCGGCCGTCCACCAGCGCATTCTTCAGTTTTGTGCCCCTCCGAGAACCAGTCGCGCGAGGATCTCTTACGTGATCCGTTATCAAGGGAAGTAGCCCCGCGCTGCACACCGGAGGTGCGGCCAGGAGCTTAGCACCGCTTTGCGACGGATGCTCCTGGTTTGTAGCGACCCCCGGGCTCGAACCGGGCGGTCCATCCTTTATGAGGGATGGTGGCCTGCCTTCGACCGATCGCCATGCCACAGCGGAATGACCGAGGTCTCGAAGCCCCAGTGAGGGGCCAACGCTTCCGGCACAACCCTGTCAGCCGGCGGCCCGCCAAGCCGCCGTACCCCCGGCGCAGACTGCTGTTGCGCTCGCGTGCCCCCGAAAGGAATCGAACCTTCGGCCTCCGGATTCGGAATCCGGCACTCTGTCCGCTGAGCTACGAGGGCGACAAGGGCCGCCGGCCACGGTCTCGTGGCCGAACGGCATACCGGCGCTGCGCTGACCGGCGCCGGCCGAACTGTGACTTGGCGTCCGCCAGCGTCCGCGGTCGCGGGCCCGGCCCGCAGCACCCGCAGGAGTCGAACAACCGGCGCTCCTGCACCAGGATCTCCACCTTGCGCCACTGCGGCAGGTTGCCGCGGCGCGGCGCATGGAAGTCGCGCCCGACATCAACCATCAGGGTCGAACAGTCCGGGCAGATCGGGGCCTGCCAGAGCGCCTTGAAGCAGCGCCGGTCGGCTGTGCAGACCCAGTGCGTCTTGTAGGGGCTGAACATGTCGTATCTACACATCGCAATCTCCACGGCGGCGGCGGGCCTGTCAGGATTGTGCCCCTCCCCGGGCTCGAACCAGGCATGCCCGAAGGCGACGGATTTACAGTCCGCTGAGCGACCAGCCGCTCACGAGAGGCGCGAGGGTGACCGACGGGATTTGAACCCGCGACGACCGGTGCCACAAACCGGCGCTCTACCAGGCTGAGCCACGGCCACCAGTGCCCGCACCAGGGGTCGAACCTGGCGCCTCTGCTGTGTGAAAGCAGCGCTCTGCCGATGAGCTATGCGGGCATGGGTGCTACGGTCCCCGGCGGCGGCCGGGACGCGGGACCGGATCCCGGCCGCCGCCGGTCCCTCATCCGGTCCGAGATCTGGAGTTCGACAAGGTGCGTAAGACATATCTGGCTGCTGCCGTCCTGCTGGCCGGCGTGCTCGCGTGCGGGTCCGGCGGCGGGGACGATGACCGCGACGACGATGCCGGCGCGGCCGGGACCGCGACGCAGGCGGCCCCCAAGATGCCCGGCATGAACCAGCCGGCGCGCGACGGGAAGTTCGAGTTCGTGGTCACCGGGCTCGACTGTTCGAAGACCCATGTCGGTAGCAGCGGGTTCGGCGCGCAGGCCCAGGGCAAGTTCTGCCTGGCCAGCCTGACCGTCCGCAACGTCGGCAAGGAGGCCCAGGTCTTCGACGCCTCCTCGCAGCGGGCGCTGGATGCGCAGGGCACCGCCTATGACGCCAGCGGGGAGGCGGCGATGTACGTCAACAGCAACACCACGGTGTTCCTGAACAACATCAACCCCGGGAACTCGATCAAAGGGGTCCTGCCGTTCGATGTTCCCAAGGACACGAAGATCGCGACCTTGGAGTTGCACGACAGCCCGTTCTCCGGCGGCGTGAAGATCAAAGTGAGTTAGTCGGATCGGGTCGCGGGATCGTCCTGGACATGGTGTCCGACCAGGACGATCCCGACCTGCCGCGGATCGGCTCCCCCGACTGGACTCGAACCAGTACCCGTCCGGTTAACAGCCGGCTGCTCAGCCATTTGAGCTTCGGGGGAATGAATAGGGCCGACGGGACTTGAACCCGCGCCGTCCGGATCGAAAGTCCGGTTGACCTGCATTAGTCGACGACCCCGTGCCCGGAAAGGGACTCGAACCCTTGCGCACCCGCATGTCGAACGGGCGCTCTGCCGCTGAGCTATCCGGACCTGGTGGGCCGCCTGGGGCTCGAACCCAGAACCCGCGGATTAAAAGTCCGAAGCTCTACCTATTGAGCTAACGGCCCGTGTCCCTGGGCGGACTCGAACCGCCATTCTGCGGTTTAGGAGACCGCTGCTCTATCCGCTTGAGCCACAGGGACGTGAGTACGCCGCCAGGGGATCGAACCCTGCTCCCCGGGTTAAGAGCCCGGTGCTAAACCACTCAGCTAGCGGCGCATGGCGGAGCGGTAGACGAATCGAACGCCACGGGTTCCCCCGCCCACTGGTTTTCAAGACCAGGTGGCCCCCACCGGGCCGGTACCCTCCAAGTGCTGCTCCTCCCAGGACGTCCCGAGCGACCTCTCCGCCACCTGCACGGATTTTCCGGGACAGGGCCTACGGCACCGCCGACGATCGCCTGGTCTAAGCGGAGCAGCAAAGTCTGGGTGGAGGGATTTGAACCCCCGTTCTCCGACTCCCGAAGCCGGCGCTCTACCAACCTGAGCCACACCCAGAGATGCGAGATCCGAAGGAGCGTGCCGATTCACCACAGTCGGAAATGGTCGAAGTGGTTACCGCTGCTGCACGCTCCAGTGCCCCTGAGGGGATTCGAACCCCTAACATCCGGATCCGTAATCCGGCGCTCTATCCATTGAGCTACACGGGCAAGTCTCAAAAGTTTCCCAGCCGGGGCGGCCCGGACCGCCGGGCCCATTCCCCGATCAGCATTCCGATCATGTAGCCGCGCAGACCGCCGGCCACCGGCGAGTTGGCCAGCAGCAGGACGAAGTCGACTATCGGGAACGGTGCCATGGAGCGGGAGCCTATCGGGGGAGTGTCGCCGAGTGGACTCGAACCACCGACTTCCGCCTTATCAGGGCGGTGCTCTCACCAGCTGAGCTACGGCGACATGGCGGAGAAGGCGGGATTCGAACCCGCGCCGGTTTCCCGGACTGCCTTAGCAGGGCAGCGCCATAGGCCACTCGGCCACCTCTCCAGCGCGTCTCCGACGGGACTCGAACCCGCGACCTCCGCCTTGACAGGGCGGTGAGCACTCCATCTGCTCCGCGAAGACATGATCACCGCGGCGGGACCCGAACCCGCCATCCCCCGCGTCCGGGGCCCTCCATTGGTTTCGCGGTTCGTGGAGCCACGGGGAGTCGAACCCCGGGCCTCTGCAATGCGAATGCAGCGCTCTACCGACTGAGCTATGACCCCATTTATTCGCTGACCAGCGCCAGCTCCGTTCAAGAAGCCTCACGCCAACTTGTGCGCCCGGAGGGAGTCGAACCCACACCTCCTTGTCGGAGACCGGCACCTGAGGCCGGCGCGGCTGCCATTTTCGCCACGAGCGCATGTGTGTCGGATGCGAGCCGAAGCGCGGAATCGAACCGCGTCCTGCCGTTTACGAGACGGCTGCTCTACCGGGTGAGCTACATCGGCATGTCTGGCCGCGGCCCGCCGGGGCAGGGTCAGATCTGGATGCGCGTGCGCAGGCAGGCGTCCAGGTCGGAGGCGATGCCGATGACGTGCGGCTGCATCCACGAGGGCAGCTCCGCAGCGACCGCATGCGCCTGGCTGAACGTGTACGGGCCATGCGCGTGCATGGGGCAGTGGCTCAGCTCGCACCAGCCGCTGGCGCCGCCGCCGAAGACCACCACGATGTGGTCGCGGACAGGTTCAGCGCTCATGGCTTCGGTGCTGGAGCAGGTGCTCCAGGTCGTCGAGCGCGCCGTCGCCGCGGCGCGGGAGCAGATGGTTGCCTTCGCCGTCGATCCGGAAGGCCCGGTCGAAGAACGACCGGCGGCACCCGTCGGGATAGTAGAGGTCCATCTGCCCGGCCCGGGCTTTCATGACGGCGCCGGCGGTGCCCAGGGTCAGCCAGGCGACGATCAGGGCCCAGGCCCACCACGGCATATTTTGTTGCTCCCCGATCAGGACTTGAACCCAAACCTCGAGAACCAGACTCTCGCGTCCTGCCGATTAGACCATCGGGGATCGTCGCGGCTGTCGGACAAGTTGTCCCGGCAGCCGCGATCTCACGGATGAGTCAGCCAGCCCCAGGTCGGCGCGGCCGGGGTGACCAGCAGCGTCATGCCGGCCTGGTCCGGGGTCCGGTCGGCCTTGCGCTGGTTGCACCGGTTGCAGGCGGCCACGGTGTTGGCCCAGCTGTTGCGCCCGCCCTGGGAGCGGGGCACCACATGGTCAACGGTGGTGGCATAGCCGGCGCAGTAGCCGCACACCTTCTGGTCACGCTTGAGCACGTTGCCGCGCGACCAGGCCGGGCCGGCGGCGTGCCGCCACTTCGTGTACACGTACTTGACGAGCCGCACGACCTTCGGCATCGGGAAGATCCCGAACTGCTTGTCCGGTTCGAACTCGTGCAGCTCGGCGACCTGGCGGACCAGCATCCGGATCGCGTGCCGGAGACTCACCCGGTGCAGCGGCCCGAGGTCGGCGTTGATGACCAGGACATCACTCACCGGATCACCTCCTTCGCGGTCAAGATACCGGTGCTGTAGGTCGTCATGGTGGAGAAGAGCTGAGAGCGGACGACGGGAATCGAACCCGCGTGATCGGTTTGGAAGACCGAGACTCTGCCATTGAGCTACATCCGCATGCCGGACACAGGGCGCCGGTGCGACGTCCTACCGAAGCGTGGACTACGAAATCGACTATGGCCTGCTTCGAGACCTGGCCGGCCGGCCTCATCGGCTGGTGCACATCGCCGACGACTTCGAGGAGCAGATCCGGGAGATCCCGATCGCCTGGGTCGCTGAGGTCTTCCAGGAGGCTCGGACCGCCCACCACCTGCTCGACATGGTGGGCATTCCGCATGGTCAAGGTTACGCCAGTGACCTGGACTCCAGGACCTACCTGGCGGTCAGGGAGCTGTTCGATCTTCGGCGCCGACGAGGGTAGGCGCCACGGGGCTGGCGTCGGCCGGGAGTCAAACCCTCTGCGAGTGGAGCGGCCGCTCCAGCATCGCTTTCTCGGACCTCGAGTCAAACGGGATCACCCTGTGACTGGCGCGCGCGGCGCCGCGCGCGTTGCAGGCCAGGCCGGATTTGAACCGTGCGATCTCCGGGTTGAGAACCCGGCGAGCACTCCAGGCTGCTCTGCTGGCCCTTGGACCCGCCGCCGGCAGGGATGGCGCCCTGACCAGTCCGGCGGCGACGTGCCAGCGGCCGGGCTCGAACCGACCACCCCCGGGTCTTCACTCCGGTGCTCGACCACTTGAGCTTCGCTGGCGGGTGGTTGGTTGCGCTCGCGATGGCGCTTCTTGAAGCTGACCCCAGCCGGGCCTCCTGTTGCTTTCGGCCGGGTTCCCGGCCGCGGTGGCAACTACACGAACTTAGCTGGCCGACTTGCGCTCTTTCCGATCCGGCGCCCGGCTACCCGGGGAGACCGCGAGGGCTCGACCATCGCCGGTGCCATCCGGAGTCAACGGGTCAGAGGCCACGTCGCGCGCCGCTACTGGCTGACCCTAGGCCGGATGGCTATGTGGAGCCTGGCGGGTTCGAACCGCCGACCTTCCGCCTGCCGGACGGACGCGCTACCAGCTGCGCCAAGGCCCCATGTGCCGGGTGTTCGGTGTCTGGTCATGCCCGGACACCGAACACCCGGCGGTCTATCTCTCGTGCCATTCCACTGTGCAGTTCTCAACGTGGTGCCGTGTCCATGCCCGCCGCGGCGGGGGACGGAGCCCGGGTGACAGGATTTGAACCTGCAACCAGCCGCTTTGGAGACGGCTGCTCTGCCAGTTGAGCTACACCCGATCATCGATGTTCAGTTGTGGACCATGAAAAACGCCGCCTCCCGGAGGTCGGGTGGCGGCGTCTGCGTGCGACTGTCAGCGCTACGGGCGCCGCCTGTGCCGGGGCTTGGTCTGCTCATCGCGGACGGAGAAGATCGTCCTGAGGGCGCAGGCAGCCGAGCCGCGCAGCATGTGCTGCGGGTTACTCGGGGCGTGCCAGTGATACATCAGGGATCTCCGTCCAGTTCAGGTTGACGGTCTCTACCGTAAGTGATCGTTTCGGTGCGCACAAGGGTTTTCCGGCGGTCAGCGTAGCGGCGTGTCGCGACATGCCGCCGCCGGGGCCCGGACGGGGCCATTACGGGGGGATGGTGATCCGTCCGGGCGCACGGCCGGCGCTGCCCCCGGGAGCTGGACCTGGATCTCTCGGGGGCGTGCTCGGCGCGGGGCGGAAAGCCCGCAAGGGGGCTCTCGCCGTCGCTGATGGTACGCCCGGGGCCACGACCGCGGGATTTTTCGAAAAACCCCCGGATGGCTACCAGCCATCCTCAAGATTTTTTATAAACCCGGTTATGGCTACGGCTATGCGCGGGTTTTCTGGATTTTCCGCACAACCCCTGACCTGCGTAAACGTATTTTCCGTGAAAGCCCTGGGATAGCTACCAGCTACCCGAATAGTCCGGTTAATCCCCGGGATGGCTGGGGCTATCCGGGGGTTTTCCGAATATTGCCGAGTGCCTCGATGGGTGTACATCGATGTCGGCCATGGTGTTGTACGCTGTTTCAAACTTGAGGAGGCGCGGTGGAATGGGAAGCGGTCGAGATGGCCCCGGCTATTTCAGGTCTCGATGACGCCTGGGAGATGTACTGCTCCGCCGGCCCGGCCGGCTCCGACCAGCCGCTGAGGCACTTCGGCCGGCTCGGGTACGCCCAGCAGGACCCGACCGCCAGCCGGGTCCTGCAAGTGTGGCTGGTCGCCACCGATGACCCGCAGCCCGGCGACTACTGGGCCTGGCACGACCACGGCGTCATCGAGCCCTGCCACATCAGCGCCACCGAGGAGATCTTGACCCAGGCGTTTTTGACCGGCCAGGCCGACGCGGCCGGCCCCCGCGAGGAGGAGCAGGTCGGCCTGGGCCGGATCCTGCGCCTGCGGGTCACTGTCCTCGGCGAGGTGTTCCTGCGCTCCGGTCGCAGCAACTGGAAATTCTCGAGCGCCCAGTGACCCGGCGATTCCTGGACCGCTACCACGCCGGCGAGGTTTCCGCCGACCAGATCCACGAGTGCATCCAGGCCTGGCACGCCGACCATGCCCATGTGCAGCTGCATGTGTACCTGGGCCTGACCTGGCTGGAGTTCCGGACCTGGCTGAAGGAAGACTGGCTGCCGCAGGCCGACGAGCACGCCGAGGAACGCGGCGATGCCATCTGGGTGACCGGGCCCTCCCCCGACGACGAGAGCCTGCTGCGGGTGCATCCGCCGATGCGCTGCCGACCGGCCTGCCCGATCCACTGGCCCAGCGACCACCCGCTCGCCGATGCGCCCCTGCACTGGGACGACGCCGAAGGGGTGCTGCGCCGCAGCTGCCGGCATGGCCTGCTGCATCCCGACCCGGACGACCAGCAGGTGCGGCTGCACCCGCAGCTGCTCGAGCATGACTGCGACGGCTGCTGCACCGCCGCGGTGATCGACGGCGACTACCTGGAGCCGGACGAGCCGGTCAGCGACCTGCTGCGCGCGTTCAACACCGCCACCGAGCGCGGCATCACCGAGAGGCCCCGATGAGCAGCCACCGGCTGGACACGGAGAAGCTGATCCGCGACGTGGATCGCTGCCGCCGGGTCGGCGCACCCGACGAGATCAGCTACCGGGAACTGGGGCGGATCCTCGGCGTGGGCTCGAGCCTGTTCACCCGGCTCAAGAAAGGCCAGCCGCCCAACGCCGATGCGCTGTGTTCCCTGATGATGTGGCTGAATCCGCAGGCCCTGGTCAGCGACTACATCCTGCCCGGGGATCGGGCCACCGCCGCGGCGGCCGCGCGGCGGCATCAGTTCAGTTGGCCCATCCCCGCAAGGAATGTCGTACCCGACTGCTAGACTGTTTCCCGGGTAGATGTCATTCCGCCTCACCTGGAGAGCCTGTGCCCACTGAGCCCGAGCCGGTCAACCCGGTTACCGACCGCATGCGCATCTTGCTCAGCGCCATCGACAACGCGCTGCTCAACGGCTCGTACATGACCAACGCGAACGTGGCGTTCGAGTTCCTCTGCGACGAGCTGGGCGTCGAGCGCGACAATCTGCCGCCGTTCGATCCGCGCTGGGCTGTTGCCGAGCTTGAGCGCGCGGTCAAGGCTGTCGACCGGCGGACCACGTGATCTTTCGATTCATCGTGGCGTACGCGATCGTGGCGCTCGTCGCCAGCGCGCCTGGCATCGTGCTCGCCGTTTTCGCGTACGCCAAGACGTACGCCGAGCTGATCCGGCACGCCGAGTCGGAACGGAGCCGGCGATGAGCCAGCGGGAACAGTTCGGCTGGCGAACCGGGAGGGTGCTGCGCTGGCTGTTCGGGGATCTGTCGGACAACCGGACCTTCCTGATGATGCTGGGTGTGGCGTGGTGCGGCGGGAGCGTGATCGGAGTTCTGACCGTAACCTTGTTGCCGCCGTGGGCGATGGGTCTGCTGGCGAGTCTCTGCGCGCTGGGGTTCGCCTGGATGATGGCGGTCGCGATAGTGACCATGAGGAAGAATTGATGGAGCGTCCGCTCAGCCAACTGCAGCTCGACATCCTCGAGCTGGAGGATGCCAGCTGGAACCTGCCGGGCGAGAAGCTCAGCGAGTTCAAACGCCGGCACCCGACGGTGACCGCCACCGGCTACACGGTGGCCTTGCACCGGCTGATGGCCGACCCGCGGGCCTGGGAATACAACAATCGGCGGTATGCGCCGACCCTGCGCCGGCTGGTCGACCTGCACGCCGGCCGGGAGGATGAACGGAGCCGGATCCGTGGTGTCGTACCCGACCAGTAGGCTGCTGACATGACTCAGGTCCAGCACAACCGGCGAACCTCCCAGCTGCTGAGCCTGCTGGCCGCCGACGGCTTCCAGGCCGACGACCAGATGCCGTTCGTGCAGGACGGGGAAGGCTACGTGGAGCACCCGGCCACCGGGATCTGGATCCATGCCGGCGATGACATGATCCGGCTGATCGTCCCGGACGATCGTGACCTGCCGCCCTATCGGCTGACGCTCGGCATGCGGGAGCTGACCGACGTCGACGCGATCAGGATCATCGCGGTGCATGCCCGCGCCGCACTGGTCCGGAGAGGAATCTGAGCATGCGCCTGCATGACTTTCGGCCCTCGTAATGAGGCCGCAGATCGCGGCCCTCGCCACGAGGAGCCGAGCATGTCCCGCACCGACAACACCGACCCGTACTGGACCCGCGCCGTCTGGTGGCAGCCGGAACACTGGCAGTGCCAGCACGCCATGTTCCCCCGCGGCCGCACCTGCGACCTGCCCGACGAGCCGCAGGTCATCGCCGACTACCGCTCCCGGGCTCGCGCCCGGCTTCTGCGGCGCTGCATCTGGATCCCCTCCTGGCACGACCGGATCGCATACGGGATGGGCACCGCACCGTCCTGGTACAACACGATCTACTTCACCGGCCCGGAACGCCGGCGGGTCCGCGACCAGCTCACCCGGGCCCGGCAGGAACACCGCGCCACCGGCCAGGTCGACGTCGAGACGGAAACCGCACAGCACCGCCACCAGGGCAACTGGGCCTGGTGGTAACCGAATCGCCCCGGGCGCCGCGCGCGCCCGGGGCTCGAGACACCAAGGAGACAATCATGAACAAGTACGACGCCGAGGTCACCGCTGGAATGGCCTGGCTGGCGGATGCCGGCCTGATGGGCTGACGGGTCTGCGCCCGCGGTATCGGAGGTGATCGGGATGCGGTACCGGCGTTAGCCCGGCGGAGGTCCCGCCGGCGGCCGAAGGACAGGTCGTCACATGTCCAAGACCGACGTTCACCGCCCCTGGGCGGTGCAGTTGGCCGATCCGTACAACCGCCACCTCCTCTGCCGCTACCCGATGTGGCCGTCGCAGATGGCGCTGGCCCCGATCAAGAACTTCGGCTGCGGCTGCCGGCTGTGCACCGGTCATCACTGGCGTAAGGCGCAGCGCCGCGCGCAGCGGCATCAGATGCAGCGGGAGCTGCGCCGGCTGGTCACCCAGGCGGCCGCAGGTCAGCTGGACGAGGATGCCCCGTTCCCTCGCCGGGTCGAAATCTGGTGACTCGCCCGGCTGGTCACGCGTTGGGCTGGCAGGGGTTCAGGAGCCCCCGCTAGGAGCGCGATGAACAGCTCGATCAACAGTCAGCCCACCCACCAGGGGCTGCGGCAGGAGAAGCGGGAGGCCGGCGGGCGCAATGCCTGCTGGCACAGATACGCGGAGATGGATCCGGGCGCCTGGGGTTGGCGCCGGCCGGATACCGCTGATCTGGTGGCCGAGCATCTGGCCCGGCTCGCGCAGGCGTGGGACGAGAGCGGAGGGTAGGGCGTGCGGCACCCGGGCGGGAATAGCTGGATGGTTTCCCGCCCGGGTGTCGCAGTCCCGTGATACGGTGTTTTACATGTCGAACGCTCGCCCGGTGCCGTGCACCAAACTGCGCCCGCCCGGGCGGGCCCCCTATGTCCAGGCCTTGCGTCACCTGTCGCTCGCGCTGAGCGGGGCCCCCGGCATGACCGGCCGGACGGGCCCAACCATCTGCGGACTGCGCGGCGCCATCGACCAGGAACGCGCCAGTTACCTGGCCCGCCATCGCCGGAATCCGCCCGTGAAAATCCACGAGCTGGCGGCCTGCCGGCGGTGCCATAAATTCGTCAGCTAGCCCGCCACCAGCACGAACGGCGGCCCTGCCGCGCAGAGGAAAGGCTTCCAGTGACCGACAGCAGCAAACGGGACATCTATTCCCTCCTCGACGACATGGGGTTCGGCCTGCCCGAACTGGCCCAGGCGATCGGCTACCCCGCCGGCGCGTTGCACGCGTTCCGCGACGGCCAGCTGCCCGAGGAGGACCCGGACTTCGAGTACATCCGGCTGAAACTCGCCGACATCGTCACCATGACCGGCCGGGTCGCCGTGCACCGCGGCGGCGTAGCCGTCAGCCCCGACGAGGGCACCCTGTTCCGGGCTCGCCTGCTGGACGGCTACGCCGTCACCGGCTGGAACCTCTACCGCTACCTCGACGGGATCCGCTGCCTGCGCGCCAGCCTGAACCTGGGCCCCGGTACTGCCCCCGGCTTCCGCGGTCAGCCCCCGATCCGGATCGAACCCCAGCACAACGGGCTGTGCGCGCTCGCCTCCGGGAACGACCCCGAGCAGGTCCTCGACTGGTTCATCCCGGGCTGGCGTGACCGGTTCCGCACCGGCCACCATGCCGCCGCCGACGATGAGACCGACGCGATCCGGCGCAGGCCGTGACCGCACCCGACATCCGCGCCGGCGACTTCGTCCGGGTCTTCGCGGACTCCGGCGCCCTGCGCCGCGGGACTGCGCTGCGCCACAGCCTGATCCTGGAAGTCCTGGCCGTCGCCGACCCACCCGGGCGCCCCGACTGGCGTTACGTCAGCGGCCGGATCTGCCGGCGCGACCTGACTCATGCCGAGCGCATCCAGCACACCGCCGTCGAGGTCACCGGCCGCGAGCGGGGCCTGTTCGACCTGGCCGGCCAATGGCAGCTGCTGCGCCGCCCCGACAGCGGCAGCCTCGGCGAACAACCACATGACCCGTCCAGCTGCGGCCACCGCGGCCGCTCCCACCTCGGACCCTGCATCGACGACCGCCCCCGCTGACCGGCGGCCAGGCACACAGCCGTCACCAACAACAACCCCCGTCGCGAACAACAACCCCGTCAAGGACCGTCATGAGCAGCGGAGTTTTCTGCCGCGCCCCCGGCCAGCACCGTGGCAGCTGGATGGTGCGCACCCGAAAAGCCAACTACTCGGCCTTCAACGGCTATCACTACACGCCCAGCGACTACTCCGAGGTGATCTGCCCCGCCTGCCCCGGCCGGTGGCGCACCAAAGCCAACTATGTGGACGACCTGCCCGACGAGCCCCAGTACAGCCGTCATGGCTGACGACTTCGTGCACCTGCACACCCACACCGAGTACTCGATGCTCGACGGCGCCGCGAAGGTCCGGCCGCTGCTGGCCAAGGCGGTCGCGCTGGGCCAGCCGGCGGTGGCCTCCACCGACCACGGCAACGTCTTCAGCCACTACGAGATGTGGGACGTCGCCCGCGAGTTGCGCGACGGCGGTGCCACCATCAAGTCGATCCTCGGCTGCGAGTTGTATGTGGCGCCGGCCAGCCGGTTCGACAAGAAGCCGATCTACTGGGGCGGCGCCGGCGGCAGGCGGGTCGCCAAGAAGGGCGACGGGGAGGGCAAGGACGTCTCCGGCGGCGGCGCATACACCCACATGACGATGCTGGCCGGTAACGCCCCGGGCCTGCGCGCCATGTTCGAGCTGACCAGCCGGGCCTCCAAGGAAGGCGCCTACCCGGCCAACAAGCCCCGCGTCGACGCGGACCTGGTCGCCGAATGCCTCGACAACTGGCCTGGCGCGGTGCTGATCGGTACCACCGGGTGCCCGTCCGGGGCCGTGCAGACCCGGCTGCGGCTGGGGCAGGTCGCCGAGGCCGAGCGGGAAGCCGGCATCTGGCGCGACCTTCTCGGCCCGGACAACTACTTCCTCGAGCTGATGGACCACGGCAACACTTTCGAGGCCACCGCCCGCGGGCCGCTGATGGAGCTGGCTCAGCGGATGAACCTGCCGCTGCTGGCCACCAACGACAGCCACTACATCGAACTCGAACAGGCCGAGATGCACGACTCCCTGCTCTGCGTGCAGATGGGGCGCAAGCTGCACGAAACAGACCGGATGAAGTTCGACGGCTCCGGCTACCACCTGCGCGGCGCCGCCGACATGCGTGAGTTGTTCGCCGAGCTGCCGCAGGCCTGCGACAACACCCTCGTGATCGCCGAGCGGGTGGCCGAGGACGCCTACGACGAGGTGTTCCTGCCCCGCACCGACCTGCTGCCGAAGTTCCCCGTCCCCGAGGGCCACACCGAGGCCAGCTACCTGCGGGAGCAGGTCACGCTCAGCCTGCGCGAGAAGTACCCGGACCCGGCCGGCCCGGAGGGTATCCGCGCCGACTGGCACGAGCGGGTGCTTGGCTACGAGATCCCGGTCCTGGAGCAGGCCGGCTACCCCGGCTACATCCTGACGGTGGCCGACTTCGTGGACCACGCGAAGAGCAAGAAGATCCGGGTCGGCCCCGGCCGCGGCTCGGCCGCCGGCTCCGGCACCTGCTACGCCATGGGCATCACCGACGTGGACACGCTCGAGCATGGCCTGTTCTTCGAGCGTTTCGTCAACCCCGAGCGGGTCAGCCCGCCGGATGTCGACGTGGACTTCCCGGAAGAGTTCCAGCCCTACATGTTCAAGTATCTGGAGCAGCGCTGGGGAATCGACAACGTGTGCCGGATCCAGACGCTCGGCACAATCAAGGCCAAGGCCGCGATCAAGGACGCCTGCCGGGTGCTGGACCTGCCGTTCGGGCTCGGCGAGAAGATGACCAAGCTGTTCCCGAAGGACATCTCCGGGTTCGATGCCAGCCTGGCCTGCGTCGTCGACCCCGAGCACAAGCGCTATGCCGATGCCGAGGACCTGCGCGTCTTCCTGAACTCTGACCAGACCGAGCGCGGCGCCACCGGCCGCGAACCGGCGCCGCCGGCCGAGGGTGACGACCGGCCACGCAACGCCGCCTGGCAGATCTATGACCTGGCCTGCGAGCTGGAAGGCCTGATCCGCTCCACCGGCGTCCACGCCTGCGGCATCGTAGTTTCCGGCCAGCCCTTGATGGGCCTGATCCCGCTGGTGTGGTCGGAGAAGTACGGCCAGTGGATCTCCGGCTTCCCCAACGCCGAGGTTCTCGAGCCGATGGGGCTGCTGAAGGTCGACATCCTCGCCCTGAAGAACCTCGACGTGATCAGCGAATCGGTGCGCCAGATCGCCGAGCGCCACGGCGCCGATCCGGCTGAACTGGAGCAGTGTCTGACCGGCCTGGACGACCCGGCCACCTATGCCGAGCTGCGCTCCGGGCACACGGTCGGGTTGTTCCAGGTGGAGTCGGCGGGTATGGCGAAACTGCTGGCGCAAATGCACGCGGACAAGTTCGGGGACATCTCGGCCGGCCTGGCCCTGTATCGGCCGGGTCCGATGAGCGCGGAGGCGCACACCGACTACGCGCTGCGCAAAACCGGCCGGCAGAAGATCAAACCGATCCATCCGGAGCTGGAGGACGTGCTGCGCCCGGTGCTCGCCGAGACCTACGGGGTGTTCGCCTACCAGGAAGAGATCATGGAAGCGGCGCAGGTGGTGGCCGGCTACAGCCTGGGCCAGGCCGACATCCTGCGCAAGATCATGGGTAAGAAGAAGCCGGAGCAGCTGGACAAGGCCAAGCCGCCGTTCTTCGAGGGGGTGAAAAGCAAGGGTTTCAGCGAGGAGGCCGCCCAGGCGCTCTGGGATGTCTTCGAGCCGTTCAGCGCTTATGCGTTCAACATCGCCCACACGGTCAGCTACGGCCACATCACCTATGCCACGGCCTGGCTCAAGACGCACTACCCGGCCGAGTTTATGGCGGCCATGCTCACCCGCGCCGAGAAACCCGAGGAGAAAGCGCTGCTACTGGCCGAGTGCCGGCGCATGGGCATCACCGTGCTGGTGCCCGACGTCAACGAGAGCGGGCGCTCCTTCACCCCCGTCGACGACCGGACACTGCGCTTCGGACTGGATGCGGTCAGCGGACTGGGCTCCAAGGCGATCCCCGGCATCATCGCCGGGCGGATCGCCGGCCCGTACGCCAGCTTCGTCGACTTCCTCAACCGGATCCCGGTGGAAACCTGCGACAAGAAGGCCGTGGCCGCGCTGATCCGCGGCGGCGCCTTCGACTCGCTCGGACACACCCGCCGCTCGCTGCTGGAGCCGCTGCCGGACCGCGACAACCAGATGTTCGAGCTGGACAAGGACGGCAAGCGCAAGAAGAAGCCGATGGCCCCCTACGAGATGGGGACCACGACACAGAAGGGCGCCAAGAAGGCCGAGGCGGCCGGGCAGTTCGACCTGTTCAGCGCCGCCGAGCAGATCCAGCTGATCACGGTCGACATCCCGGACGTGCCGGAATGGGACAAGGACTTCCGGCTACAGCTGGAACGCGAGGCGCTCGGGCTGTACGTCTCCGGGCATCCGCTGGACGACTACGAGACGATCCTGGCCGGCAACCGGACGATGAGTATCGCCGAGCTGGCCGCGGCCATCGCCATCGAGGAGGACGACGAAGGCAACCGCCGGGTGGCCGACCCGAGCGTCAAGGGCGCCGTGCTGGCCGGGCAGATCGTCAGCGTCAACCGGTGGAACGCCCAGTCCTCCGGCAAGCCCTGCGCGAAGATCGTGCTGGCCGACCTGGACAGCCAGGTGGAGATCATGGCCTTCTCCCGGGCGCTCGGCCAGGTCGGGCATGCGCTGATCCCGGACGCCAAGCTGCGGATCAAGGTGAGTCTGTGGGACCGCGACGAGGGCGAGCCGGCCACCATCTGCGTCGACGATGTCGCCGAGCTGGATGTCACCCTGGCCGGCCAACCGGCCAGCCGCGACGGCAAGCCCAGGCCGGTGCGGGTGACCGCCGGTCCGGAGCGGTGGGTGCCGGAGGTCGCCGCGGAGGTCCGCCGGGTCATCCTGCGACATCCCGGTGAACGGCCGCTGCACATCACCATCGGGGCCGAGCAGTGGCAGCCCGAGGGCTGGCTGGTCACCGCCGACGTGGAGTTCCTGACCGAGATGAAGGAGCTGCTCGGCCGCAACGCCGTG
>JACCDR012320432.1_pt1 | contig 17707 bp, 19 predicted proteins | sample 7446431 | NCBI WGS metagenome assembly JACCDR01 (sample SAMN15323443, study PRJNA562643) | freshwater metagenome | isolation source: river surface water | place: USA:Blue River Watershed | collected 2017-08-17
ACTGGGTCTTTGTTGACCCACCCCTGTAGGGAAAGGTCGCACCCGGCTTTTGACGGCGTTTTGCCATCATTTCGGACGATTTGCGGCGTGTCATTTTTTGGCGTGGGTCGCGGGTGACCCAGGGGGGGGGTCTCCCGTGACCCATGGGTGCCTCGTGACCCAATTGCGCTCAGAGCCGACCTGCCTCACCATGGTCCTGGGCGCGCCGCGTCCGAGCCCACACCTCTCTCACTTACAAGACCAAGACCATGCGTTGCGTTTTCGTCGCCCTTCTCGCCCTTGCCTGCGGTTCTGCACCAGAGCCGTGCCTTGACGCCACTGCGGGCCCGGAACGGGTGCGCCTCGTCGTGCAAGACGACGGTTGCGCCATCGGAAACCCGGTCGCCGCGTGGAATGCCTGCGGAATGCAGCTAAATGCCTGGAGCGACGACGCAGAGTGCAACCATCTCGCAGAATTCGCCTGCGCCGACGGCATGAGCGCTACGATCATCGCTGAAAACGACTGGAACAGCGGGCGGATCCTGTACCAGCGCGGCGGCGAGCGTCCGTGTGTGACGGAAGTGACGTTCTCGGCGCTCTGACAGCCTGTCAGGCTTGACAAAAAGTCAGCAGTGGGTCATTCGTGACCCATGCCTAAAGCCACGCCGGGCGAGCCGGCGAAAAATGGGAAGCTCGCCTCGTGTGTCCGCGTCCTGCCGCCGGGCGTCCACGTCGAGGGCGAGACGGTTTCTGTCGTGCAGCTCGAGGGGAAGGGGCCGGGTCGCGGCTACCTGCTCGAATTCGAGGACTACGGCGTTCGCGTCGCAAAGCCTGGCATCGCCGAGATCCTGATTCCGTGGGGTCGAGTCCAGGCCATTGAGTACGCGGTGAAATGATGGACGGCGAAGCAACTGCGCCAGTCGAGGCGAGGGCGCTGACGTGCGTTCTCGGCTTCCCGCACAACGGCACGATGGTGCCCGATGCAATGTTCTCGCTGACGCAAGCGAGCAGGAAGATCGATACAAAGGTCAACTTCGCAGCGTCGTCGCTGCTCTGCCAAAACTTCAACCAGCTTTGGTGCTCGGCGCTGAACGACGACCCGCGGCCGGATTTGTTCGCGCTACATCACGCGGATTTGTGCGCGCCGCCTGGCTGGCTCGACATGCTCACGGAAGAACTCGTCACGCGCAGCGTGGACATGATGGGAACGATCGTCGCGATCAAAGATCCGCGGGGACTGACGAGTACGGCGGTGCTCGATTCGGAGACGAGCAAGCTCCGGCGCGTGACGATTCGCGAGGCGGCGACGTTTCCGGAGACGTTCGACATGGCGGACATTCACCGAGTCTGGGATCTTCCCGGCGCGGTGGACCGGTATCGGCTGTGCCTCAATTCCGGTCTTTGGGTCGCGAAACTCGGCGCGTGGGCGGACGACGCGGTGTTCACGATCGGCGACCGCATCGACAAGAGCGAGGACGGGAAATTCATCCCGCGCGTCTTCTCCGAAGACTGGCTCTTCTCGGCGGAGATTCAGACGCGCGGCGCTCGCGTCGCGTGTACGCGCAAGGTTCCGATCATTCACTTCGGCTGGCACCCGTTCGTCACTGGCGGAAGCAACGGCGTTTGGGGACGCATGGAGCGCGACGAATGGTTGACGGTGTAGAGCCGCTACCTACCGAGCTGCGCAACCCAGCGGAGCAACCGGACGACAAGACGATCGACGCGATCCAGGCGCAGGCTGCTGATGCGCTCTTCGAGTCGCTGCGCGACCCGTCGAGCCTGAGCGCGCGGCGCGTGCTCTCGCAGGTCTTCGAGCGAGAGCTTGACGAGCTGGCGACGCCAGCGGGGTCGTCATACTTTTCGGACAAGCCGGAGACGACGGAAGAGCACGACCGAAAGAAGCGCGAGGAAAAACACCTGCTCGGCGCCGTCGGCGCGCACGTTGCGCGCGGCTTGAAGGAGCACGGTATCAAGGTGAAGCGCGTCGCGCCCGACGGTGAGACCAAGGGCGGCGGGGAATACGTCGTGACATGCGACGACTCGCAGGGGCGCGAGTACACGGCGCGCTTCGGTCTCGAGCTCGCCGAAAGCCTCGTCACCTCGGGCGGTACGGTGAACCTCGTCGAGCGCATGGGCCAAGCCGTGACGCGGAAGGTTTTGGCGGCTCGAGCCGAGTACTACCGAAGGGCCGGGCTGTGAGGGGGCGACTTCGGATTCCAGGCATCCGCGTCCCTGCGCTCGAATTCGAAGACATCGAGATCGATCTACCCGAGTCCGAAGCCGTTCAAGAAGCGCTAAACGGCGACGGTGACGCGGAGATCACGATCAAAAAGACGGTCACCGGCACGACGACTACGGTCGTAACCACGATCGTCAGAAAGAAGCCGTGAGCCCCGCCGAGCGCGCAGCCGTTGACCAGGCGCTCGGGCTCGACGAGCCGGCGCCGGCACCGAAGCGCTCGAAGAAAGAGCCGGCCGTTCCGGCCGTCGTCGTGCGCGCGAAAGACGTTCCGAGCTGCGAGGAGCTTTTCACGTCTTCGGGCGGCTTCGGAATCAGCACGGCCACGCCGGTCCAGCGGATGATCTGCCGCGTCGCCGACGGCCTGCCGCTGAAAGAGCTCTGGAAGTTCGAAGACGTGAAAAAGGCGCTCGGCGGGAAGCGTCCGCCCGTCGGCAAGCGCCCGCGTACCATCGTTGTACTCGCCGGAACGCGCGGCGGGAAATCGCTGGTCGGCGCGGTGATCGCGGTGCGCTCTGGTCTCACGTGCGACGTTTCCGGGCTCGTGCCGTCCGACGAGCTGCGGATCCCGTGCCTCGCGACGGCGCTCGACACAGCGGACGTGATCTATTCGCATGCGCTCGGGCTCTGTCAGGGCTCCCTTCTCAGGGGGACGGTTGTGGGCAAGCCGCTCACTCGTTCGTTCCGCATCGCGCGCGAGGGCTTGGATCACGTCGAGATCGCGACGACGGCGCTTTCGGCGAAAGGCTCGAGCCTGGTTGCGCGTTGGATGGGCGGCGCCGTTTTCGACGAGGCGCCGCGCATGGGCAGCGAGGACGACACGGTCCGATCGCTCAAGTCGAGCCGCCGAGCCGTCGCGGATCGAATCCTCCCGGGCGGCCAAGAGCTGCTCATCGGCTCGCCCTACGCGCCGCACGGCGAGGTGTACGAGCTCGTTCGCGAGCGCTTCGGGCACCCTGACGAAGATGTCGTCATCATCCGAGCGAGCGGCCCCATGCTGAACCCGTACCGCTGGACGCCAGAGTTTCTGGACCAGATGCGCCGCACGGATCCTTTCGTCTGGCTCACGAGCGGCCTTGGGGAATGGGCGGACCCGGAAAGCGCGCTCATCCCGTCCGCCTCGATCACTGCCTGTATGGGCGCCGACGAGTCGCGCCCGCGGCGCAAGCTCGCAAAGTGGTGGACGCCCGTCGAATATGTCGCCGTACTCGCTCCCGCCGAGCGTGGCGCCGGCTGGACGCTCGTCGTCGTCGGGACGACCGGTGCCGACAAAGACGGCCAAAAGCTGCTCGAAGTGGCAATCGCGCTGCAGTGGTTCGGCACTGCGCACGAGCCGATCAAGCCCAAGGTCACGCTGCGGGAGGTCGCCGCAGAGCTCGCCGCGTACGGCTGCGATCAATTGCACATGGATCGGAGGTTCGTCGCCGGGCTCGAAGCGCTCGCAACGTCGCTCGGAATCGGGCTCGTCGGCGTGAAAATGGAAGCCGACGAACGCCTCGAAATGTGCGACGCGCTCCGCGCCGCGATCGTCGAGGGGCGGCTCTCGCTCACCTCGAATCGCCAGGCTTACACCGACCTACAGCGCGTCCAGAAAAAGCCGACGGTGAACGGGACCACGGTGCACTACCCGTCGAGCGGGGACGCGACTGCGTGCGACTTCGTCCAGCCGCTCGGTATCGCGGTGTTGAACGCGCCCGATCCCCCGGTCAACATGGAGCCCACGAAGATGGACCCGATCGACGAAATCATGGCGGCGCAATCGGTGGACCCGTACGAGCGCGCCGCGCTGGGGGTTTTCGCGTGAAAAAGCTCCTCTGGGTCTGCGACGCGTGCGCGCCTCGCGATGCCGAGGCGCTGACGGTCGGCGTGCTCGAGCAGCGCGAATGCTGCGTGTGTCACGTTCGCGTGTCGCCGAAGCTCGGCAACCTGTACCGCGCCGAAGAGCTCGCGCGGCTTGGTGTTCACCCCAGGGCGCTCGTGGAAAGCGGGTCGATCCAATGAAACGCGAAGAAGCGCTAGCGCTCGCGAAGGAGCTCCGCGCGCAAGGCGTGAGCCGCGTCGAGTTCAACGGCGACGACGTAACGGCGCTCGAATTCGGCGGGCAGCCGGAGACGGACGACGCATCGACGACGCCCGAGGCAGAGGCGGCGGCGGCGCCGTACGAGGCAGCAATCAAGCAGCTCCAGTTGGGAAGTTTCGGAGGGAAGGCATGACTCACGCACCCTGGTTTTTGTACGACCGCGCGCGAACGCTTTACGGAAACGTCGAGGTCGTCGAGCCTCACGAGGCGACGTGGAGAGCGGGCGAACGCTTGCACAAGGAACAGGGCGAATCGCGCCGAGCTCGAGCGGATGCCGGCTTGTTTCTCTACTACGGCAACGCGCGCCACGGGCTCCGCGGCTCGTCGCTTGCCGAAATGGTGTGGCCGACCGATCCGCCGTTCCGGAACGTGATCGGCAAGTGCGTGGACACGAAGACGGCGCACGTCTTCCGGAATCAGGTCCGGGCGTACTGGCTCACGGAAGGTGCGAACGGAGCCGACCGCGAGAAGGCCGAAGGCATGACGCGCTTCACTGAGGCGCTCTTCGAGGCGAGTGGGCTCTACGGCTATCCCGGCTTTCTCGTCTGCCAGGACGGGCAGCTATTCGACGGCGCCGTAATCAAGACGGTAGCCGACGTGCAGAATGCGCGCGTGCTCAATGAGCGCTGCTTCCCGTGGGAGATTTACATCCCGCTCGAGGAGTCTCGGTCCGGCGGCGGCCGACAGTTCTTCCATCGCCAGCTCGTGGATCGCTCCGTGCTCGCCGGCATGTTTCCGGAACACGTGCAGGAGATAGAAGACGCTCCGAGCGCCGCTGATGACTGGCTCTTGCTCGACGGGTTCGACGAACAGACCAGCGATCTGATTTGCGTCTGGGAAGCGTGGCACCTTCCGAGCATTCGCCTCGACTTGCGCGATCGGAAAGTGTGGGGCCGCGACAAGAACGGCGAATTCTCCAAGACGGTCAACACCGGGCACGACGGGCGGCACGTGATCTGCCTCGAGAAGGCGACGCTCTTGGATCGCCCCTGGGTCTACGACCATCCGCCGCTCGCGCGCTACCTGCCGCAGCCCGACCCGCTCGGCGCGTGGTCTCTATCGCTCCCCGAAACGCTCGGCGGAATTCAGCTCGAATTGATCAAGCTCGGAAAGCGCATGCAGAGCCTGATCCATCTTCACGCCGTTCCGCTGCTCGCGGTGTCGCGCGGCGCCAAAGTGAACCTGCAAAAGCTCACGAACGACCACGCGCGGATCCTCGAGACGAACGGCAGCCCGGGAAGCGCGATTCAGTACCTCACGCCGCAGGCCGTCCCGAACGAGCTATTCAGTCGAGAGAACGAGCTCGAGCGCATCGCCATGGAGCGCGCGGGAATTCCCGACATGATGGCGAGCGGCACGAAGCCGCCGGGCATCGACCACGCGCCGGGCATGCAGCACCTAGCCGACGAGGCGAGCGTCCGTCACACGCCGGCCCATCGCGCATGGGAGCGGCTGCACGTGCAGTGTGGTATCAACAGCATGGACGCCGCGCGCGAGATCGCGGAGTACAACCCCAACTTCTCGGCGCTCTACGGCGGCGAAGAGTCGATGGAGCGGATCAAGCTCAAGGATGTGGACCTTGGCCGAGACTCGGTGAAGTACCGCGCGTGGCCGACGAACCTCCTTCCGAGCTCGCCGGCCGCGAAGGTCTCCAACGTCGTTTTCATGCTGCAGGGCGGCTTGCTCGAAGACAATCCAGCCGCCGCGCGCGGGCGAGCGCTTCTCAACTTCCCAGACACAAAGGGAACGTTCCAGAACGTCAACCAGACGGAACGCGCCGTGAACGCGCTCCTGGACAAGGTCGAGTCCGAGGGAATGAGCGTCGAGACGATGCCGGAGCCGTGGGACGATCCGAAGCTCTGTCAAAAGCTCGCTGGCGAGCGCATCGAAAAGCTCAAGGCCGACGGCGAAAACGAGGAGACCATCGACGCGCTCAGGCAGTTCGCAGAGTCGGCGCGACGCCTCGAGCTGCGCCTCACAGCCGAACAAACCCAAGCCGGATCCCAGCAAGTTCAGGCCGCGATGGTCCAGGCGCCGCAAGACCCGGCGCTTCAACAGCCGGCCGCGTAAGGAGCACCCATGCCCGAAGCACAAGAGGCCGCGATCGAAACCGAAACCGCCGACGCTGGCGAAGCGATCGACGCAGCTACGCCAGAGACGACCGGTGACACGCTGCTAGATGCGCTCGGCGACTATTCGCCGGAAGCGGACGAGAAGACGGACCCGGCTTCTCCCGACGCGAAGAAGGAAGACGAAGAGAAAAAGAAGGACGACCCGGAGACGCCGAAGGCGAAGGCCAAGCGCACGCGCACGGAGCTCGAGAAGTTCCTCCTGAGCGAAGAGAACATGAAGACGCCGGAGGGTCGCGCGAAAGCAAGCGACTACTTCCGCGGGCGACAGTCGAAGCTCGACGGCATGGACATCAGGTTGCAGGCGAAGGGCGAACGCCTCGCGCGCGAAAAGGAGGCGGCGCAGAACTGGTTCCAAGAAGAGCAATTGAAGCTCGAGCGCGATCGCGCGTACGCTCGACGGCTCGGCGGGCTCCGCTCGAAGCTCGAAGACCCGGCGGACATGAACGAGCTCCTGACGGCGCTCGGCGATCTCACCGGTCGCGACGGCCGAGAGCTCTGGGAAGGTTGGGCGAAGTTCGCCATGCAAGGCGGTAAGCGCGGCGAGCCAACCGCGGGCGAGCGCCGCTCAAGCGCCGAAGTGGAGACGCTCCGCGCGCAGGTCGCAGCGCTCATGGAGCGCCTGGATCGGCAGCCCACGGAACAGCAGGAAGCCGCCGATCGCGCCGAGCTGGAGCGCCTCGCGCCCGAGGTTCAGCGCGTCGAAAAGGAGACGATCGCGGAGGCTTCGGACGCTGCGAAATACCCTGTTTTGGCGCAATATCTCGAGCTCGAGAGCTGGCATAAGCCGCTGCTCGAAAGCGTCGCCCGGCTCCGTCGGGAGGCTCGAGCGCGCGGCGAGACGCTTGACAGGGCAACCGCTCTCGCTACCATCGAGGGGAAGCTTTCCAAGAAAGCTCCCGCGGGCGTGAAACCTGCGAGCCCCCAAGGCGTGAAGCCGACGGCCCCTGTAGCTGCGCAAGCTACGTCAATCGCACCGTCGCAAGCGCGCACCATGTCATCGGTCCGAGAGAAGACCGAAGACGAGCTCGCAGAAGACCTAGCTAGGGACACCCCGGCTCTAGAACGAATCCTCGGCGTCAGCCTGAGCATCTAGAGCGCGTCGTGCGCCCTCCGCAGGTCGGAGGAAATCGCCCATGTCACTCGCATCGTCGTCAGCAAACGTTTCGCTCCTCAAGAGGCTCCACGGCTCGAAGGTCTCGGAAAACACCTACAAGCGCGACAAGCTTCTCGAGCTCTGCAAGAAGGATCAGAACTTCCGCGGTGAAGGGAAGTTCATTCACATCGCCATCGCCGGCACGGCTGGCGGCTCGGCATCGTTCGATGCTGCGCTGGCATCGCAAGAGGCGACCGTCGAGCGTCGCTTCTTCGTCACGCGCCGTCGCGAATACCAGCTCTACTCCATCGACAACGAAGCGATCGAGGCGAGCAAGGGCAACCAGGCAGCCGTCGTCGAAATCCTCAAGCGGCAGGTCGGCGGCGCCAAGCGCAAATTCGACGAGTCGCTGGCGCGCAAGACGCACAGCGCGGGCGGCGGCGCAATCGGTCGCCTCGCGCTGAACACGACCACGAGCTCGAACACGATCATCCTGCGCACGCGCACGGACATCGTTGGCACGTGGGAAAAGAACATGCTCATCGACGCTGCGGCGACGGACGGCACCGGCACTTCGCCGGGCTCTGTGCTCGCGGGCGGCCCGCTCAAGGTAGTGAGCCTCGATCGCGATGACGGAACGGTCGTGATGAACGCCGTTCTCACGACGTTCGCGGGCGTCACCAACAACGCGTACCTGTTCCGCTACGGCGATTTCGCCAACTCGATGACGGGTATCCAGGGCTGGGCGCCGATCGCCGACCCGACCTCGGATGCGTTCTTCGGCGTGGATCGCACGGAAGACCTCGCGAAGGAGTCCGGAATTCGCGTCACTGGCGGCGGCAAGCTCAAAGAGGAGACGCTTCAGGATGCCGGCGCCGAGGCGCAGATCAACGGCATCGAGCCGAAACACTGCTTCGTGAACCCGCTCGACTTCAAGGACATCGGCAAGGAGCTCGGCGGAGCGAAGATTCAGGAGGGCGGCAAGGGCGTCACCGGTTTCTCTTCGATCGTGTGCCACATTGCTACGGGCTCGGTCGAGATTCACTCGAGCGCGTACGTCAAAAAGGGATATTTCTGGATGGGCGACGCGGCGAACCTCACGCTCGGAACCGCGGGCGAATGCCCGATGGATCTGGCGATGGGCAACGGTACGTTGCTCCTCCCGACGGCCGACGCGCGGCAGGGGCGCATCGGTTGTTATGGAAACTTCTGGGTGGACAACACCGGCGAATGGGTGATCGGGTCCTGGTAACCGGAGCCGAAAAAGGAACACGAACATGAGTAACACAAAAGTTCTCCTGAACCGGCTCGGCGGCGCCTTCGGACAAGAGGAGCTCGCTGAAGACTTCCAACAGATTTTCGACGTTCCGCACGTGCTCGCGGTCGCCGCCGACGCGGCGGCTTCGACGAACACCGCGAATACGAAAATGTGGACGAACCCGTTCGATTACCCCCTCGTACTCGTGAGCGCGAAGGTGAACCCGTCGTCGGCCGTCGCGAACAACGCGACCGACTACGCCACCTATACGCTCTACCGTGACGACGGCGCGAACACGGCGGCGGTCGCGTGCGCCGCGGTTGCATCGAACGCAGCGGCCTGGGCCGAGGACATCGCGCAGGCGCTCACGCTCACAGCGGGCAACTGCGTGATCGCGGCCGGCGCCAACGTCTTCCGCAACGTGCTGAAAGCCGGCAACGGCGTCCAGCTCCCCGTTCACACGCTCGCGCTCCGCTTCCGGAGGGCGTAACGCATGGAGCGGCAACTAAAGCCCCTGAGGGGCAACGGCGTAAAGCCGCGCCTCGTCGCGTTCACGTTCTTTCCGGACGGATCGAACACGACGGCGCTCACGTCTGCCGCCGGGAACGTCGATGATCCCGGCGGTGTCGTGACGAGCGTGGCGCGCGCTGCGCAGGGCGTGTTCACCGTGACGCTGGTGGATCCGTCCTATCGTGTCGTGGCGAAGCATGCGACGTATCAGGCCCCGTCAAACACGGTGGACCTGTACGCGCAGCCTGGCGACCTCACGCACGAGGGCGACGGCTCGCCGCTCACGTTGGACATTCGTCTGAAGACGGGATCCACGAGCACGGACCCGCCCGCGGCGAACACGAACAGCAGCGTTTCGGTCTGGCTCTGGATCGAAGACAGCTCGGCCGCGGGAGTCGCGTAAGTGGCCGACGACGCCGAAGGCGAAGAGCCGTCGGACATCCTCGGCATGGTGCTTGGCCCTGCCGAGGATGACGACGAGGCGGACGAGGGCGACGCGAAGACGCGCGCGATCGAGGATCTTTTCGCCGCCATGGAAAAGGGCGACGCGAAGGCCGGCGCGGCTGCGTTCAAGCGCGCTTACGACGCGTGTGCGGCGCACAAGGAAGCGGAAGACGAGCCCGAAGCGGCGCCTAGCGACGAGGCGGACGAGTACGAGGAATAGGCCAGCGTGGCGCGCACCGTCACCCTGGCCACCCTCCGAAAGAACGCGCGGCTCTACGCCGACCAGCGCGGGCGAAAGTTCGTCGAGGATGACGAGGCCAACCGCCTCGTCAACCTCGCGCTGGCGGAGCTGTACGATCGGCTGGTAGCGGCGCAGGGCCACGAGTACTACGAGCTCGAGCTTGCGGCGCCGAGCGCCGAAGCGATCGAGACGGAGTCGGGGACGGCTACGTACGCCCTCCCTACTGGCGTCTACCGCGTGCTCGGCTTCGATCTGAACTGGGGCACCGACCGACTCGAATCGGTGCCGGCGCTCGCGTCGATTGCCGACCGATCGCGCTTCAACGGCGTGGGATGGGGTGAATTCACGCCGAAGGCTTTTCGCATCCGCGGAGCGCAGCCGCCCGGCGCACCGATGACGCTCGAGCTCTTCCCGACACCGACTAGCGCAGTCGCGGCGATTCTTCGCTACGTGCCAGCGTTCACGGACCTTGCGAACGACACCGCAACTTTCGACGGCGTGAACGGCTGGGATCGCGCCGTGGCGCTCCGCGTGGCGCTCGAAATGCGAGCCATCGCCGGCCTGGAATCGACAACCATCCAGGGGCTCTACGATCGCGAGCTCCAGCGCATCGACGAGCTTGCGGCCGACCGAGCCGCGACGCACGCGCCGACGATTCGAGACGTGAGCCCGGAGGGCAGCGGGTTCGCCGACGACTGGTATCGCCACCTCCCACCGGCCGGCTGATGGCGTTCCAGGGCATCCGCGACTTTCGGACGGAGACTCCGGCCGTTCTCCGTGCCGACCTGCAACGGCTGAACGGCGCCATCGAGTCGGCGTTCACCGAAGCGGGGCGCACGCTCGGGCAGTGGAAGCCCGTCCACACGAGTCGCACCACTCGCATTGATGCCGGCTCGGCCGTGTTTGTCGATGCCGCTGGAGCCGTGACGATCTTCCTGCCGTCGTCGAATTCGGCGAACGCCGCGCGCTGCGTGCGCGTCTGCCGCGTGAACGGGTCGGCGGCGATCACGCTCGTCGCTCCCGCAAATGAAGCGGTGAACGGCGCCGCCTCGGTCGCGCTCTCGTCGTCTTCGGGCTGGTCGGAATTCATGGCTGACGGCAAAGGCGGATGGTGGGTGAATCACTGATGTCCGACCGAACGCAAATCGTCACGATCCCGATCGTGCCCGGAATCCACGAGGACACGGATCGTTCGCTCTCGCCGCCCGGTACCGTCATAGCTGCGACGAATGCGCGCGTGCGAAAGGGCGCGATCTCGAAGGCAAACGGGCTCGTCGATGCCGGCGTTCAGGCGTACGACGGGGCATTCTCGGGCCCCTGCGACGCGCTTGGCTACGCGGCGGGGCGCGAAGTGGCCGTGATGGCCGGGCGCGCATGGGCGCGGAGGCAGACCGGCGGGGCGTGGGTCGAAGTCGGGCGCGCATCGCGCGCCACGCCGGTAAAGGCGCACTGGTCGGCGTTCACTGATGCGCGCAGCGGCGTCGTTCAGTCCACATGCGCAGCGATCGGTAACTACGTTGCGACCGCGCACTACGACGGCGCGGGTGTCCAGTTCGCGGCGATGGATCAGGCCGGACTGCGTCGCTCAGCTAAGACGTTCTCCGGTTACTACCGCCCGCGGCTGATCGTGCTCGGCTCGGTCTATGTCCTGGCGATGCAAAATATTTCCGACGGCGATATTTACGGCGTAACGATCGACGGCGCAACATTCGCCGCCTCGGCAGTGACGTTCATTATTGCAACCGTCGTAGGTGAGGACAAATTCGACGTTGCCGCATTCAATGATGAACTGTTCCTGCTGGCGAGTCGCGACACGACGACGACATTTCAGGTCGCTTTCTGCGACGCGACATTCTCTCTCAGCGCCTTCCAGCAGGTCGCCTGCAACAACGCGACTATTTTTTCTTGCTCAGTGTACGGCACTGACGGAGAGGGCATTTGGGCAACCTTTGACGATCAGGTTGCGCAGAAGATCGCTGCTTTTGCGGAAGACCTGACGAGCGTAACGGGCGCGGTGACGAGCATCGGGCCGTCTATGCTCGTTCACCCCGCCGTCATGACGCGGCGTGACGCAAGCACGGTTTGGGTCGTCTGGAACGAGATTTCGTCGAGCCCAACTCAAAACCTGCTGCGCGTTGCTGCCTACGACACTTCGGCCGCCGTTAGCGGCGGAGCCGTCGGCTACGCCTGGCACGTTCACGCCGCCTCGCGGCCGTGGGATGGCTCATCCACGAGCGTTAGCATTTGGCTGCACACTGACCCCGGAACCTCCCCATGGGCCATCCAGCGCCGCTACACGCTGGCGACGCTCGTTATGGATCTCGACACGCCGGGTTCATTCGGGATGTTCATAGAGTCGGAGCTATCTCCAGACGAGCGAGCCAACCAGCAGCAGAGCTTTCACGTGCCCGAGGTAGCGTTTCGCTCGACGCTCATCGCGCCGGGCGGGCAGAGCTTCCGCGACGCCGCGTCGTTCGACAAGACGGGCACGGTCACGGTCAACGTTGCGACAACGGGAGAATGGAACGCCATCATCGGAACCAGCGAGGCTGATAGCGTCGGCAGCAATTGGCTCCTTAGCGAGGCGCTGAGCATCCTCACGGGCGACGACTCGGCCGGCGGTGAATACACTCTGACGGTTGAGGCAGAGCTCTCCGTTCCTTCGCCCGACGACATCCAGATCACTCTCGATTACGGCGCGGCACTCACGGGGACGGGGACCGTTGTCGAGGACGCAACGGCGGTGCTCGTCGGGACCGACCCAACGCCAGTCAGCGACACGCGAACGGTTACGCTTGAGCCGAACACGACGATCCGCGCCGTGCTGCGCGTGGCGTCGCTAAATCAGATTGTCACCGTCCACAGCATGCGGGTGACGGTGGCGCCGCAAAACTCGTCAGCGAGCGAGATCCGGCGCGGGTTCTTTCCGGCGCTCGCGACCATTCGCACGCAAAATGAAAACTCGGTCGGGACGTGCGCGCTCGTGCTTTACGAATGGGACACGGAGTCGGGTACGGCTGCGCGCCAGCGCATGATCGCTGAGGCCGGCGGGCAGGGACTCGTTTTCGGCGGCGGGCTCCAGGAGCTTCCGAGCGCGCGGATCAACCCGGCGGGGATCGATACGCTCGCGCGCGGGATGGAAAACAACTTCGTTTTCTCGCCCGCGATCCTGTCGGTGACGGCGACGGCAACCGGCTCCGATGGCCTCACGCAAGACGCGCTCTACGGGTTCCGCGCCGTCTTCGAGTACGTATCGGCCGACGGCCTGCGTTCGCGCTCGGCGCCCTCTGCCATCGCCTTCGGTACGCCGACGGTTGGCCTGCTGAATCTCGAGCTAAAGATCGCGACGGCGCCAACGAGTGAGCGGGAATTCTCGTCGCCGCCGAATCAGACGGTGGTTCACATTTACGCAACCGGCCCGAACGGGAACACCTACCAGCGCATCACGCCGGATAGCGGCCTGACCGCTGGCGTAGGCTCGTTCACTTCCGGTGTTATCACCTACGTTCACTCCGTCGCGTTCGCTTCGTACTCTTCGAACGAGCCGCTTTACACGGAGGGCGAGAGCACGGTCGAAGAGCTGCTCGCGAACGAGCCGGCTCCGGCCCACCGTTTCGGCTGGACGGGTGGCGGCTACGCATGGGTGGCCGGGCTTTTCAATCCGTGCATCATCGAGCGATCGAAGGCGTCCACGCTGAACGAGCCAGCGCGCTTCACTCGACACGGGCAGCTCCGGAGCCTCATGCCGGAAGAAGTGACCGGCGGCGCATGGCTCGACGGGGTGAGCGTCGTGTTTTCGCACGACCGAATCTACACCGTCTCGACTGCAATGGGTCCTCCGCAGCGCTTGCCGGCGACGGTCGGGTGTATCGACTGGCGAAGCGTCGTCGAGCTCCCGCAAGGCGTAGGCTTCCAGTCGATGCGCGGTTTCGAGCTCTTGCCTCGTGGATTCGGCGAGCCCCGCCTCATCTCGGGCCCCGTTCAGGATTCGCTCCGCGGGCGGAAGATCATTTCGGCGACCGTCACGGGGCACGCTGGCTCCGACTTCGTCTCGGCGGATCGCGTCGGCGAACGCCTGCTGGTGCTCTTCGCGTTCGCCGAGGGGCTCGCCGATCCGGGCGTCCGCCTCGTTTATGATCTCGATTTCGATCGCTGGCTCGATGTGGTGCCGGCCATGGAAGACTCGGGAACGGTCGGCGAGATCCTGACGACGTGGAACGGGCGGATGGTCGTCGCGTCGCGCACCGGGACGACCATCCGTTACGAGAGCCCGACCGACTGGAGCTCGGGAGAGCTCTCGCTCTCACTCGCCGACGCGCGCCCCTTCGGTGCCATGGCCCGCGGGCGGATGCACAGGCTCCAGCTACTCGGCGAGGTTCGCTCGAGCTCGGAAGTCGAGGCCACGGCCTATTTCGACGGCGAGTACTCCCGCCCGGTCCCGCTCGGCTCGCGCTCCGTTCGCGGCGTAAAGGGCGACAAATTCCTAGTGGAATGGGAGCTCCCGACCAGCGAGCTTTCCGCGCTCGGCGTGGATCTGGAAATAACCGGCTCCGAGGGCACGGATTCAGAGGATTTGCTCATCCATTCCCTTGGAATCGATGTCAGCCCATTGGCAGGGCGGCCCCGTGTCGGGCAAGATAGGAGCTAACGCGCGTGGCAAAGATCAAGGTTCCAGGTCGGCCAGACATCGACGACGCAGACTATGCGCTCGGCGGCGATCCGAACTGGGTGAACCAGTTCGGGCAGGACGCGCAGACTTCCGGCGCGATGGCTCGTCAAGAGATGAGCAACGCGAAGACCGCGGCCGACATGCGCGGATTCGGCGTTACGCAGCGCGCGGCGCCGACGACCGACTACACGGCGGCAAATCGCGCCCTGAGCGGCGGCGTTCAGGCTGGTCAACAGCAGGGCGACGTTTACAGCGGCCTGATGGATTTTGCGCAAGGGCCGCAGGGCCCGAGCGGCGCTCAGGCGATGCTCCAGCAGGGCGCGAACCAGGCGATGGGGCAAAACCTCGCGCTCGCGCGCGCGGGAGGCGGCTTCGGCGAGAGCGCGGCCGGGCTCGCGTCGGCGCAGCGCGCAAACGCCTCAACGATGGCGAACACCGCGAATCAAGCCGCCATGCTCAAGGCGCAGGAAGATCAAGCCTTCCGCGGTCAACAGCTCGACGCGTTCGGCGCGGCCGGCGACATCTCCGGCGCGCAGCGAGCGGCGGCGGCGCAGGAAGCGCAGATCCGCGGCGGTCAGTCCGAATTTGCGACGCAATCCGCGCTCACGGCAGAGCAGCAGCGCGACGCGGCGGCGCAAGGCTACTTTGGTCAGGGTCTCCAGGCCGCAGGCATGGGCTACGACGCAGATTTCGCCGGCCGCGGGATGAACATGGACGCGCAGAACGCTGCGCTCCAGGGTCGCGTCGCGCAGGGCCAGACCGAGGCCGACATCTATGGAACGCAGGCGCAAATCTACAAAGAGCGCCTGCGCCGCGACGAGGCGCAGCGCGAGGCGCGACGCGCGGACCGCGGAGAGGCGGCGGGCCTCGTTGGTGCGGCAGCCGGAGCGGCAGCGGCGTTCCTTTCGGACCGGCGCACTAAGACCAACGTCCGCGAATTGCGCGAGCGGTACCGCGATCTCGAATAAGGACCACCATGGCATTCCCGACATCGGCATTTCAATCGCTCCGCCGTCCGCCGCAGGCTCCGCCTCAGGGCGGCGTCGGCGGGCTCGTTTCGCAGCAGGCGGCCGGTGGTCGCCAGCCGCCGGCAAGCATGCCAGGCATGCGTCCGCCGCCGAGCGCGGCGCCTGGCGGCATGCCGGGTCCGCTCGCGCGAGCGTCGGGCATGTTCGGCGGCAGCGCTCCGAAGCCCCAGGGGCCGCAAGGGAGTTCGCTCGCTCGCGCCTCGGGAATGTTTGGCGGCAACGGCGGCGCCCCTACGGCACCGGCCGCGCAGGGTCCCCGCATGGCTCCGCGCATGCCCCAGATGGGCTTCGCGATGAGCGACGAGGCGAGCAAGCAAGAAGTGGAGCGGCTTCGTGAGCGCGTGCGCGATCTCGGCGGCGGACCCGACGCGGGCGGCGCTTCATCCTCGCCCGACTTCGGGCAGCGCCTTGCGGGCGCGGCGGGTCACTTCAAAGCGCTTTCCGACGAAACCTCGAAGCAGAAAATCAGCGATCTCGAGGCGGCTCTTCGCAGCGCGCGAGGCGGCGACAGTCAGCGCTCCGAGGCCTTCCGCGGCGTGACGAACAACGAATACGAGTACAAGCCCGAGTTTCGCGATCAGCCGGGCGCTGGTCACGGCAAGTTCCGCGGGCCGATGGCCGACGAGCTCCGCCCGCTCGGCGTGACCGAGTTCGGCGGCGACGGGATGGAGCGCGTCAACATGGAGCGCCTACCGCTCGAGACGGCGGGCGAAGTCGGCAACCAGCGCCGCGAGCTCGACGAGCTGCGTCAGCGGCTCGCCGATCTCGAGGGCAACCCCGACGCCGTGCTCGATGTCGCCGGGGGGCGCCGGTAAGCGTGGCTTTCTACCGCCAGCGCCAGGACGGGCTTTTTGAGCTGGACTCACCGGCTGGCGCAATCGCGCTTCCGACGACGGAGGAAGAGCTACGCGCGAACGGCCACGTTCCCGACAATCTGAGCATGACGGGAAGCCGCTCGGGTGCGACGGCGGACAACTCCGATTTCATGCGCGACGTGAATGCAACGCTCGGCCGCGGAACGACGCTCGCCGATGCCCCGCCACGCGTCGGCGTGGCCGCGACTCCGCGCGCCGAGCCAGTCAAGCTCACCGACGAGCAGGCTCAATCCGCCGGGGCCGTCAGTCCCGAGCGAGACGAGGCCGAGCGTCGCTCCGTTGCTCGCGCCTCGGACGCAAAGCGCGCGGAAAAGGAAGCGAGCGAACTTCGCGGCGGCGGAACGGTTCGCGACATTCGCGCGGAGCCTGGCGGCGAGATCGGCGGCGGCTCGCAGGGCGGCGGCGGGGGCGTGGTCCGCGTCGGCCCGGCCGGCTTCTCCCCCGTCTCGCGAACCGTGCGCGTCGGCGTCGAGGGCCTCGACGACTCGCTCGATAAGCAGAACCTTTTGCGCCAAGAGCAGTACCGCGCCGAACGCGACGCCATCCCGGCGCAGCGCGAGCGCATCGAGCGACAGAGCGCCGAGATTGGGCGCAACATCCGCGCGGAGGAAGTGGCGCTACAGCAAGAGCGCGAGCGGCGCGAGAGAATCAATCGCGACCTCGAAGAGCGCCAGGGCGCCATCGACGCGGAGCGCCAAGCCGTGGAGCAGCTCCAAATCCGACCGCGCGATCTCTTCCACGGCAAAGACACTTTCACGACGGCGCTCAGCGCGATCACGATGCTCGCTGGCGCGATCGGCCAAGCCTACAAGGGCGGCCCGAACCTCGCGGAGCAAGCACTAGACAAGGCGATCGACAACGAGATCGCAGACCAGAAAGAGGCGCGCGATCGGCGCATGCAAGGGCTACGCGGGAAGGAAACGGAGCTCGAGCGCCTGACGAACCTGTACGGTTCGCCGGAGCTCGCCGAGCAGGAATTCCGAATCCGTGCGCATACGCTGATTCAGCGCAAGGCCGAAAAGGATGCGCTCGACGCTGGCGCAACCGATGCCGTTGCGAACCTGCAAGCTCGATGGGCTGCGCGCAACCAGGAATTCGAGCAGCAAAAGCTACAGATGCGCGCGCAACTCGGCGACCAAGTCTCGCAGCAAGAGCGGTAC
>JACCDR012367303.1_pt1 | contig 17706 bp, 17 predicted proteins | sample 7446431 | NCBI WGS metagenome assembly JACCDR01 (sample SAMN15323443, study PRJNA562643) | freshwater metagenome | isolation source: river surface water | place: USA:Blue River Watershed | collected 2017-08-17
GCGGAAGTCCAATTCGACCATTAGGCGACCGTGTGGTCGTACGTCCGCTCACTGAAGAGGAATCTGGAACGATGTCAGCTTCTGGCATCATCATTCCTGATACGGCCAAGAAGGAGAAGCCGGAGCAAGGAATCGTGGTGGCAGTTGGCGCTGGAAAGTGGAATGAAGACGGCGACAAGCGAATGGGTATGGATGTTGCCGTTGGAGACAAGGTCGTCTTTTCTAAGTACGGCTACGACGAAGTGAAGGTTGATGGTAAGGAGTACTTTATCGTCAGTGAATCAAGTGTTCTCGGAGTTTTTACTAACACAAAATAAGTTCTCGTACACACAGTTATGGCTAAGCAAGTAATTTTTGGAGAGGATGTAAAGAAGAAGTTGCAAAAAGGTGTCGATACGGTGGCAAATGCTGTTAAGGTAACGCTTGGTCCCCGCGGACGCAACGTGGTCCTCGATCGAGGTTTTGGTGGACCAACTATTACGAACGACGGTGTCTCAATCGCGAAGGAAATCACCCTCAAGGACAAGTTTGAGAACATGGGTGCCGAAATCATCAAGGAGGTAGCCAATAAGACGAACGAACTCGCTGGTGACGGTACGACCACGGCTACCGTACTTACCCAGGCCCTTGTGAATGAAGGTCTGCGTCAGACCACCATGGGTCTCAATAGTATGGCAGTCCGTAGTGGTATGGAGCACGCCGCAAATGATGTCGTTGAGGCGCTCCGTGGTATGGCGATTCAAATCTCATCAATTGAAGAGATTAAGCAAGTGGCGACTATTTCAGCTGAGAGTAGTGAGCTCGGAGACAAAATTGCCGAGACGATCGATAAGGTTGGTAAGGATGGTGTCGTGACGGTAGAAGAGTCACAGTCATTTGGTATCGAGACCGAGCTCACTGAAGGTATGCAGTTCGATAAGGGGTATGTCTCACCATACATGGTGACGAACCCTGAGCGCATGGAGGCGGTACACAAGAACGCGCACATCCTCATTACCGACAAGAAGATTTCATCGGTACAGGAGATTCTCCCGCTCCTTGAAAAGATTGCGCAGACTGGCAAGAAGGAGCTCGTTATCATTGCTGATGATGTCGAGGGTGAGGCCCTCGCGACGTTTGTCGTTAATAAGCTGAAGGGTGGCTTTAATGTCCTCGCAGTGAAGGCACCAGGCTATGGTGACCGCAAGAAGGAGCTCCTCGCTGATATCGCGGTCACCACTGGTGGTCAGGTGATTACCGAAGAGGTAGGCTTGAAGCTTGAGACTACCGAGATTGCGATGCTTGGTCGCGCTGATCGCGTCGTGGCTACCAAAGACCACACTGTCATTGTTGGTGGCGCTGGTGAAAAGCAGGCAATTGCTGACCGGGTCGCAGCCCTTAAGGCGCAGCACGAGCAGACTACGTCTAAGTTCGACAAGGAGAAGCTCGAAGAGCGTATCGCGAAGCTCTCCGGTGGTGTGGCTGTCATCCGCGTTGGTGCTGCCACTGAGACTGAGATGAAGTACCTTAAGCTCAAGATTGAAGATGCGGTCAATGCGACAAAGGCGGCGATTGAAGAGGGTATTGTTCCTGGTGGTGGTACCTCACTCGCACGCGCTGCTGCGATTGTCGAGAAGAAGCTCGGTGAGAAGAAAGGTCTCTCAATGGAGGAGATGGTTGGTTATAACATTGTACTCAAGGCTCTTGAAATGCCTTTGAAGCAAATCGCAGATAATACCGGCAAGATTGATGGTGCGGTCGTCGTCGATAAGGTGAAGGCGGCTGGTGGTAATGCCGGGTATGACGCCGCGAAGGGTGTCATGGTCGACGATATGATTAAGGCCGGTATCATCGATCCGGTGAAGGTAGAGCGCGCTGGTGTCCAACATGCAGTGTCAGCCGCCGGCATCCTCCTCACCTCAGAGTGTGCGATAGCGGATGAACCAGAAGAGGCGAAGATGCCAGATATGTCGCAGATGGGTGGTGGCATGGGTGGCATGTACTAATCTAAGTCATTGAATATAACTGATTTGCTTTGTTGCAACTACAATTTTAACAGTCACCGTACACTACGTACGTCTCCTGCTAAAATCTTGTTGCGCCTCGCACCCCAGTCATCTCAAAGACTTAGATGGATTTACGACTCCCTCACAAATCTCCTCATTCCTCGCATATTCTTCATCTCGTGAACTTTGTACATCTGACTCCAGCTACAATCTTGTTGCACCTCGTAACGGAGTCATCTCGCGAATTTAAACGAGTATATAAAACAACAACGCCTCTGGCGTTGTTGTTTTGTTATTAAGCATGGGTCTGTGACCACACCATATTTATGGTATAATCTTGGTACCTATTAGGAGGTTATCATCAATCATTATGTTCACGTGGATCACTATTGGAGTTGTTGCCCTGATTGCAGTCTATCTCATTTACACTTACAACAATTTTGTTCGTCTGACCCAACGCGCTAAAGAAGCGTGGGCAGATATTGATGTGCAGTTGAAGCGTCGCTATGACCTTATTCCAAACCTCGTCGAGACCGTGAAGGGGTATGCGAGTCACGAGCGTGCAGTTTTTGATGAAGTGACTGAAGCGCGTGCGAAGGCGACCGCGACCCACATCGATGTTGGCGCCATTACGCCAGAGCAGATTACCGCGATGGCTGGTGCCGAGGCAGCCCTTGGCGGTGCCCTTGGGAAGCTCCTCGCGGTTGCTGAAGCGTACCCAGACCTCAAAGCGAGCGCGAACTTTATGGAGTTGCAGCGTGAGCTCACTGACACTGAAAACAAGATTCAGGCTGCTCGCCGCTTCTATAACGGCAACGTACGTGATTTGCTCATCGGTCTCCAGTCATTCCCGGGCAATGTTATCGGAAAGCTCTTTAGCTTTACTGAAATGGCCTACTTCGAACTACCAGAAAATAGTACTGAACGCGAGCCGGTAAAGGTGGCCTTTTAAGGTCTATGTTCAAGAAACAAGACCCACTAACCTACCACGGTGAACCAATCGGTCGCATTAAAGCGAGCTGGTTACTCGTGAAGGAGTCGTTTCGTTTTCTGCGGGCAGATGCGGAGCTAGTCTTCGTACCTGTGATATCAGGTATTATTTTGGTCATTCTCTTCGCCTTTCTCTTGATTGCTGTTTTGGCTACTGGTTTGGTCAATGTGATATCTGGTGAAACCCTCTGGTCAACCCAAGCGATTGTCCTTTTGTTTGGTGGTTATCTGGTTACAACTTTTGCGGTGACCCTGACTCAAGCAATGGTGACGCATACGGTGTATATCCGTGCTCAGTCTGGTAATGCGAGTCTTGGCGAAAGCTTTAAGGCTGCTTTATCTCACACCCCAAGTCTCTTCTTCTGGTCGGTTATCCAATCTACAGTTGGTGTTATCCTTCGTCTCATTGCCGAACGATCGGAACGACTAGGTCGAATTGTATCCGCTATGCTTGGGGTCGGTTGGACACTCATTACCTTTTTTGTGGTACCGGCCATAATGATTGATAAGAAAAAGGCTTACCACGCAATCACACACTCAGCTCAAGTATTCAAGTCAACGTGGGGTGAGGCGCTGGTGACTAGTGTCTCGATTGGACTTATTTTCCTTCTCGCTCATGTGACAATGCTTATCTTCCTCGCTCTAGCTATCGTTCTTGGTGCACAGTTAGATCAGCCACTTGTCATGATTTTAGGTGTTATTGTCTGGGTACTTTGGCTATTTGCTGCGATAGCGGTTGAACATGTGTTGCGAGCAATAGTACGCACCCTCCTGTATGTGTACGCTACGACACCACACGACGCCACGAACTTTGATGCCGAGCTGCTCGGACTCATCCTCGGTCGTGGCAATCGTGCAGTGACATCGTCTCCAGTGCCGTCACCAGAAGCTCCGGCCGCTGAGACTCCAACCACTCCAGCGGTATAACACTAAGCAGTATGACTCGTGTCTATTACAACAAACTTATCCGCGACCGTATCAAGGATAAGATTCTTGCGCGTAACGAATATTGCGAAGTGCGAGTCATCGAGTCTGACGAAGAGTACGAGCAAGAGCTCCTTAAAAAGATAAAAGAAGAGGCTGAAGGTCTGGCACACGCCAAGACCCGGGCTGAATTTCTCTCGGAATATGCTGATTTGATGGTGGTCTTAGATGCGCTCACGGCCCAGCTTGAGATATCTGAAGCGGAGCTTCAGGTCGCGATGACCGAAAATGTAGAGAAGAAAGGTCTCTTTAAGCTCCGTCACTTCCTTCACTGGTCGAGTAAAGATGATTATCAAAGTAACGAAACACCTCAGGGCGTACAATAGATGAGATTCGTTCAATACATATTCTTATTCTGGTTAACTTGCTCTGCGGGCAGTGCTCAAGCTGAAATTATTCGTAGTTACGAGACTGCTATCGATCTGACGAGTGATGGTGTCATGAATGTGACCGAAACCATCATCTATGACTATAGCGGGACTGAAAAGCATGGTATTTACCGCGACATTTTGTTGTCGGTGCCAGATACTGCGAGTAATCCATTTTTTGAGCGTTATCTCGATATCGATATTATTGGAGTGACACGTAATGGTATCCTTGAACCATACAAGATAGAGCCGTCACGCAAGCAGACGAGTCTGAAGATAGGGAGTGATTCGGTGACGCTCTCTGGTACGCAAGTGTATGAGATTCAGTATACCGTTCGGGGTGGTCTCGTGCGCTTTACTGATGGTACCCTTGGACTGAGTTTTAATGCAGTGCCGGGAGATTGGCCGGTTGGTATTGGAGAGAGCAGGGTAACGGTTTCTGCTCCTGAGGGTTCGCTTGATCCATCGGTGGTCTGTTACTCGTGGGGAAACGACTGCCAGGTGCGCGCCATTGATGAAAGAACCTTTGTGTACGAGGATCAAGGTCCTATCACGATTGAGCAGCGGGTCGATGAGTCTTTGGTGGTCTATGCACCAACCGAGCGGTTGAAGTTGTTGCCACTACTCATTGGCTTATTTGGAGCACTGCTCGCAATATCGTTCTTTCAGGCCGTACGGTACCGGAACGAGTTTCGCTACACGCGGGCTGGTGCAGTAGTAACTCAGTATGAGCCGTACCCGAATGTGTCTCCGATAGTGATGAGTTACCTGAAGCGTCGTAAGGTGGATGCTATAGCGCTTACAGCTGGTGTATTGTCGCTCATTTATTCTGGTGTCTTTTCGTTTCGGCATGTACCAGCCACCGAAGATACTGAAGAAGATTTTGTACTGACACTCAAGTCGACTACGGTACACGATGCGGTTGATCAGCGAATCATTGAACTCTTCTTCCCGGCTCAAGTGACAGACGAATCAATCAGTCTCAACAAGTTTAATGAGACGGGGAAGACGAATGTGGGTGAAGGGCTTCGTCGTTCGTATCTCCTCAAAAAGATAAAAAGTATTCTCAATGCGACACTTGTTGATGAAGGTTTTATGGGATCATTTAAACTTACTTTTTTGAGCCGATGGACAGGTATGTTTGTTCTGGCTGGGCTTTTATCACTCCTTGTGTACCTGGAAAACGAAGTATTAGGTCAGGTCTTGGCTTGGATTAGCTTGATAACAACTTTTGTGATTTTGCACATTATCTCACTCCGATTTACCGAGAAAGGGTACGACTATGAGCGGTACACTGATGGGTTTAAGGATTTTCTCTCGGTAACCGAGACTGAGCGATACGCATTTCACGAAAATCCTCGTAATCATCCCGAGTATTTTATGAAGTACCTCCCGTATGCAATAGCACTGGGGGTAGCCAAAGAGTGGGCCGGTCTCTTTAGTACCGACGTCATTACCGCTAGCGAGACGATTGGTATTGGGACACGTGACCCAAATCTCATTGTGTCGACGCTCGGACACTTCGCGATGTCTGTTAACCGTACTGTTCTCTATAGTAAAGCGGCAGAACGAACCGCTCGGGCCAAGATGTCCTCCAGTCGAGGCTTCGGCAGTGGCGGTATCGGTCTTGGTGGTGGCGGTGGTGGTGGGAGAAGCTGGTAACACCATATTGACACCTTTGGTATACTGTATCTATGGCAACGTTATATACACAGCAGGGAAGTAATATTCGCAAAACTTGGCTTTTAATGGGGGTGTTTTTAGTGATGGTGATTGCTGTTTCGTACGCGACTGCATTCATCATGAATAATCCCGCAATCCTCTACATCGGTGTCATATTTGCACTTGTGATGAATGTGGGGAGTTACTGGTTTTCAGACAGAATTGTCCTTCGTATGACGAACGCGCGCCCGGTCTCAAAAGCCGAGGCACCAGAGCTCTACACTATCGTTGAGAATCTCGCGATTACCGCGGGGCTTCCGATGCCGAAGGTGTATATCGTCGAAGACCCGTCTCCAAACGCCTTTGCGACGGGGCGTGACCCAGAGCATGCAGTTGTGGCAGCGACGACTGGTCTCCTTCAGATACTCGATAGAAACGAGCTTGAGGGTGTGATGGCGCACGAGATGGCTCATGTGGGGAACCGCGATATGCTCGTCATGACGGTGGCGGTCGTACTCGCAGGCTTTGTAGCTATCCTTGCAGATTTAATGTCGCGCGCACTTCTCCTTGGTGGTGATAGAGAGGCACGTAATCCAATCTTTTTGATTATCGGTATTGTCGGTATCCTTTTGGCACCACTCGCAGCCCAGCTCCTCCAGATGGCGATTTCGCGGAAGCGTGAGTACCTCGCTGACGCCACTGGCGCCCTCCTCACCCGCTACCCTGAAGGACTCGCCTCAGCGCTCGAGAAGATTAGTGGCGCGCGTATCCCGATGCGAAGCGCGAGTCATGCCACGGCCCATCTTTTTATCTCAGATCCGTTTGCCGGTGAGAAAACAACCATGTGGCAAAAGATTGGCGGACTCTTTCATACCCATCCACCAGCCGCTGATCGTATCCGCCGTCTCCGTGAGATGGGGATGTAATGAATTACTCATAATATATTGATATGGTTACGATTACCCGTACACAGTTTCGCTATCTGCTCGTTCTTCAGGTAGTCTGCTTCATTGTTCTTACGGTGCTGCCGTTTGTGATGGGACAGTTCTTGAACGGAGAGGATAAGACTATGTATGAGTACATGCCAGAGGATTTTTCACTCTCTCCGCTCGCAATTGGGTTAAGCTTTGTATTGCTCCCCGTAGCACTGTGGGCATTACAAAATCTCTACGCCCTCTTTACCTTTAAATCATATGCACCGAAGCATCTCCTCATTATTACCGTGCTCGGTATCACCATTGGTACACTCATAGACCCGCTCGGGATTTACACGTATACTGGTCTAGAAAGTATGGTGATGACGCTATATGGGATGGTACAAGGTGCCACGCTCGCGTGTGTCTTTACTTCATCAGTTGCGGATGAATTTTGTGGATGTGGTGAGATCCATCATACTGAGGTTAGTAACAGCTAAGACAAACTACTATGGATAAAAAACTCGCAGTTGTTGGTGGTGGAATGTTGGTCCTCGGTCTTGTGTTCGGATTTATGATTGAGGATATTTCTCACGGACACGGCTATGAGCGTCATGAGTATGGTGATAAAGAGGCCAAAGAGTACAATATGATGGGTAACATGCACGATATGCATGATGACTACAAAAAGACCAGTACTTCATCAATGGCCGGAATGATGCACGACATGAATCGTGCACTTGAAGGTAAGACTGGTGCCGAATTTGATGCAGTGTTCCTTAGAGAGATGATTGTGCACCACGAAGGTGCCGTTGAAATGGCCAAAGCTGCCCGTGAGCGTGCTGCCGATCCACGAATCAAGGCCCTCGCTGAAGCAATCATTACCGCTCAAGAAAAAGAGATTGTAGACATGAAAGCTTGGCAAACGACGCCAGCTACACCAGTGGCTCAGTAGCAACCAAAACAACCGTCCTGTGACGGTTGTTTTGTATTCAAGAACTCGGTACGATAGGGGTACATGGACACGAAAGTCACGCCTCACGTCACCTGTCTCGCCTGTGGTAATAACCCGACTCCGCACGGCGTAGCGAAGGTCGATAGTACCATCCTCCTATTCCTTAATCCGGTGATGCGGGCGCTCCTCTCGAGTGTAGTTGGGGCGGCAGCACTTTATTTTATTCGGCAGTGCTTCCTTGTTTTGGTCTCTATTGGTGAGCGGGTGGGTGGTATGCGGTTTGTGCCGGTGACATTACCACTTGATTCAATGCGGGGGCAAGTCCTCGCTAAAGAAGCACTCGCCCGAGGGTATCGGTTTGAGGTTCTTATGACCGGCACCCGCGTCCATGACACCTATCGGGTGACTATCCCGGGCAAACGCCCGCACATCTTCACTGGTGTACCGCGGGTCGGGCTCGTGGAGCAGGTGTCTTCTGCGTGGCTTGATGATAAGTGGTTGGTTAAACAGCGGCTTGCGGCCGCCGGTGTGCCTGTCTCGCGGGGTGCAGTCGTGTACCGCTATAAGACAGCGCTTGCGGCCTTTCATCAGCTTCAGAAGCCAGTGATTGTAAAGCCGCGCTTTGGCTCGCGCGGTCGGCACTCAACCACGATGATTAAAGATGATGCGACACTGAAGGCTGCGTTTACCAGTGCCCAGCAACTCTGCTGGCCAGTGATTATCGAAGAGCATCTCTATGGTGGGGTATACCGTGCTACGTGTGTTGATGGGAAGCTTGTTGGTGTCCTTGCGGGCTACCCACCGCGCATTACCGGTGATGGTGTCTCAACCATCAGTGCACTCATAGAGCAGAAGAATGCGACCCGCCCGGCCCGCGTCGCGGCGGTCACCGTCACCGATAAGCACCGGGCTTTTCTTGCGAATCAGGGGTATACCGAGACGAGTGTGCTTCCGTCTGGAGAGACTGTAGATCTCTCTGAGAAGATCGGTCTCTCCTATGGGGGGAGTAGCCGTGAGCTTATCGGTGAGACCCATGAGAAGCTTGTAGCGTATCTCGAGCGAGCAGCGAAGGCGGTCAACGACCCCATCCATGGCTTTGATTTTATTACGCCAGATGTGACCGCCCATCCAGACACGGTCCGGTGGGGGATTATCGAGTGTAACTCGGTACCGTTTATCAATCTGCACCACGATCCGCTCGAGGGCGAGCCGGTGAATGCCGCCGGTGCCGTCTTTGATTATCTCGAGCGACACCTCCCGTAGTCACTGCTATACTTACTCGTATGAACAAGCCTTCAAACACCACCCTTGCGCTCATCGGATTTGTACTCCTTGCAGTTATCTTTGCGGTATTGCCACTCTTGTGGCACCTCGCTGATAAAAAGCCCGGCCCGCGCCCACTCGTGGGTGTGGTGACAGCTCGTGACGCCGAGACGGTCACTCTCGAGCTTCGTCAGGGTAAGACCATGACGCTCTACTATGACGAGACGCTGCCGTCACCCGAGCAAGACCTCCTCACGGTAGGGAATGAGGTGATGGTTAAAGTTGATCCGGTGGTGGACGGCCGGCCTGAAATTATTGGTGTGCGTACTCGCCCAACACCATGAAGCACAAAGGTAAACTCCTCACGCTTCTCCTCGTCACGATTTTTGTAACGGTCTCAGTTTTGGTGTCTCAGATACCAGCCGATACGATTGTCGATTTGATTGGTGAGCACAATGCCGTTGGACTCATGTTTGTGCTGGGGCTTATCGGTGGCTTCACAACCTTTAGTGGTATCCCGTACCACTTCGTCCTTATGAGTCTCGCCGCTGGCGGCATCACCCCGTGGCTCCTTGGTATCGTGACTGCCCTTGGTGTGATGATAGGGGATTCGGTCATGTTCGGGGTGAGTAAACAGGCAGGGAAGCTCGTCTCTGGCCGGGTGGCGACGTGGCTCACGAATGTGGCGACCGCCCTTGGTGCCCGCCCGCGCCTCCTCACCCCGGCGCTCGTCCTCTACGGTACCGTCTCACCATTTTCAAATGATTTTATTGTGGCTTCACTGTCAATCATGGGGTACCGCTACCGCCAGATTATCATCCCGCTGACGATTGGTAATATGCTCTATAATATCGCGCTTGCGTACCTCGGGTATTACTACTACGACGTGATTATCGGGTGGTTGGGGTAGGATTTAGATACTATAACAGAGGTTATGTATATTGAGTAATCTGTTTGACAATATGTCAAACATATGTATTATAGTGTCCACGACCAAGAAAGTCGTGTTCTCATCGTTACTTGAAACTCAGAAACTGGAAGGAACTACAACATGCAGACCGCGATGCTCACCCTCCGCAGCAAAAGCCCCATTCTGATGAATCCGATGACCGACGAAACGCTCGATGAGCTGTTCGCCGGCGCCGGCGCCCGCAAGGGCAAGCGGGGTGACCTGACGCAGGAACAGGTGGCCGAAAAGAAGGTCATCCGTTGCCCTGACAGCAACCAGATCGGCATTCCGATGGAATATCTGATGGCTGCTCTCGTCAACGCCGGCCGGCAGGTCAAGTTCGATGGCAAGCGCAACCTCTCGACGGCCACGAGCTCGCTCGTGCCGGGTCTCATCTCGCTCGGCGAGATGTTCTACCCGTTCAAGAACCAGACCCCGCCCGAAGGTCAGACCCATCTCTGGGTCATCGACAAGCGGCGTGGTGTGCTTCAGGCCAACGGCGTCGCGGTGGCGATCATCCGCCCGAAGGTCATGGAATGGGAAATCGACGTCTCGGTCGACTTCGACGAAACCGAGCTGAACGAGGCCAAGGTGCGTGATCTGTTCGACAAGGCCGGGCAGTTCATCGGTCTCGGCGACTTCCGTCCCGCCTGCAAGGGGCCGTTCGGTCGCTTCACGGTGAAGGAATGGGCGGTCGTGACCCAGGAGGTCAAGAAGGCCGCCTGATCTTTTGGCTGACTACACCCCACTGTTCTTCGTTGGACTTTGGTGTGCTCGGCTTGAGTGAGGGTCGGGCGATGTGAGTCGCCCGACATGTATGCACTAGCGTTACCTCACGTCTCGCTCAGTGTCGCAAGTCACTCTATCGTAAGGGCCCGAGACCATGTGGTCTCGGGCATTTCTTTTAGTAGACTACCGTGCGCCGTGCTAACGTAGACTCTCGTTTGTTTCGCTTACCCTGACTATGGGCTGGGCTTTCAAAACCTAGCAAGTTTATCGTAACCTAGGGTATCGTGCAGCGGACCAATCATCACTGCACTATCGAGGACTGTCCTGCGGGCGAGGCAATTTTGTCCCGCACTCATTTACTGCACCTAGGTGGCCTAGTGTGCCCTGTGTTGTCCTACTCTACGGGTGAGGCGATTCGTTGCTTCACATTCTTAGACTTAGGTGGCGTGTGGTAATGTTGCCTCTGCTAGTGTAGACCATTGCAAGGGTCGGGGGTTTGACTCCCGACATTCCATAAGGTTGACCTACGTAAACTGTGCATCAGTGGGGTCGTCAATAGTAAGTTCGTCTGAACTACGGGTCAGATGGTTCCATCCATTTGACACTAATCTAGTGGGCTTAACTGCGGCACTCTCCACTAGGGTAATCAGTCCTACGGGTCAGGTGATTTTGTCATCTGACAACTTTACTGCTCCCTGATGTACTCTGAGGTTCACTGTCGAACTGCTAGGTGCCGCGCGCTAGCCTACGGGTCGAGAGATTATGATTTCTCGACATTAATTGCACTAGTGTAGCCTCTTCACGAGTGTTGTTATTCGGCGTGAGTTCCGGATCGCTACGGGTTAGGTGATTGTAATCATCCGACAAACTTATAGTACTGTCGCCTGTGCCTTCCTGCGCATAGGTGTGGCAGCGTAGTCTTCGGGCTGAGGTAACCAATCCTCGGCGTATCATTCTCCGTGGTTGCGCGTCGTCCGGTGACGCTTGCTCCACTCTGGTAGGGGTCAGAAGCAGACTATCGTTTCTGACAATTCAATAAGCCTGCGTGCACTGGGTTGTGGTTATGTGTCGTGAAGTACTCCGAACTTTTCTAAGGGCCAGAGGCAGCTTGCTGCCTCTGGCAAACAACTCGTTCTTTAATCAATTTAATGCGGAGATATTTTTCTCCGCTCCGATAGTCGGCTGTGTGGCCGACCTGATGATTCCGAAAGGATGAAATCGGTTTTAGTGTAAGGTTCGGCGCAGTGCGTCAGCCTATTCTATCGTATGATACGGATCCAGAGCGTCTCGTGCGCTCTGGATAGTTCCTTGAAACCTAAAATCAACGTCTTGAAAGGAGACGATATGAAGCATCCATCCATGACGGCAGCCTTTCCCCGTCATATCCATCCGGATATGAAGCGGAATCAAGCTGAAGCATTGGCTTTTCTCGAAACCCACGGAGCAGCTCTTCTTGAGCTTCCGACAGGTTCTGGGAAGACGGCCATCGGCCTCACATACTTGCGTGCTCATGAGCACGCTGGAACTCCCACTCTTTTCTATCTGGTGCCGAACAAGACCCTTGCGGGTCAAGTAAAAGCCCAATATCCCGAGGTGAGCGTCGTCTATGGACGGAACGAGCATCCGTGCTTGTTCTATCCCGATGAAGAGCTGAAAGCGGACGAGGTGCCTTGCTCGTACAATACGGGCTGTCCGCATCGAGTCAATCAGGAGACGGGCGAGACTTTTGTGAAAGGAGCGGCACCGTGCCCGTACCTGCAACAGAAATATGAAGCGCGTCAAGGCAAGATTGTCGTCGCCACCTTCGCCTTCTACCTTTTTGCTGTGTATTTCAATAAGCAGTGGAAAGATGAAGGTCGTGCGGTCGTTGTCGATGAAGCACATCGGCTGGCTGAATCGCTTCGCTCGGTGTTGTCTTTCGAAATCACCGACTACCAGCTTCGGCGGGCTATGGAAACCTTGTCGGACTTCGCTGATGCAGACACCATGTCTCATCTTGAGGCTTTTGAGACTACCTTTCTGAGAACGGTGAAGTCGAAACCAAGCGGTACGCAAGTATTGTTGGATCAGACGGAAATCGCAGAACTGCTGATGCGAGTCGAACGTATCCAACCCAATCGTCTGCGCGATATGATTTCGCGGGCGGTGCGGGAAGGTGCGATTGATCCGGTTCGCGACCGTGAGAGCCTTTACCGGCTCGAAGCGGTGACACTCAGTCTCGGTCGCTACCTGCGGTCGTTGCAATATTCGGTGAAGACTGAAGAACGCAACGCCCTCAACTATACCTTTGCCTATTGGGAAACCGATCGGAAAGAAGGTGAGCGAATTCAGCACAGGCTTGTCGTGAAGGCCTATATGGTGACACCGCTCGTGCGGAATATGTTGCCCGAAAAGACCTTGGCGATGAGCGCCACTGTCAGTGACCCTGAGACGTTCGCGATTGAGAATGGTATTCGGTTGCCGTTTCTTAGTCTGACTTCTGACTGGCCTCATGCCAACACCAGGATCTTTATGCCAACCGATACACCGAACCTCGCGACCAATATTCGTGATCGGCAAGGTGTGTCGCGGAAGCAAAATCCGCGTGAGAAGAGTAAGGCTCTGCGCAAAGTGGCTGAGGCGTGCAAACGCCTTGGTAATAAAGGGATTCGTTCACTCGTTATCGTGGTTTCAAACCAAGAGCGGGAGAAGTTTCTCGAAATTGCCAGAGGTCTCGAGCTCGATACAGTCAGCTATAACAGTAAGTTGCCTCCGCGTGACGCGGTGGTGGTATTCAAATCTGGTGCTGGTACTGTCCTTGTGGGAACGGGAGCACACTATGGTGAAGGTGTTGATTTGCCTGATGGCACAGCGCCGGTGACCTTTGTGCTTCGACCTGGTTATCCGAATCCCGACGAGCCTGGAGCTCGCTTCGAAGAAGCGCGTTTCGGCAAACGTCGGTGGGCGGTCTGGCAGTGGCGTGTGATTGTACAGGCATTGCAAGTACGGGGTCGCAACGTGCGGAGTGTGAATGACAAAGGGGTAACCATCTTCGTGTCTCAGCAATTCCGCAACTTCGTGGTACACTCGCTGCCGAAGTGGCTTCAACCAGCATACCAAGGGCAAAAGACGCTCGAAGAATGTCTGGCTGAGACGGAGTCGCTTCTGCTGGTAAAGCCGGATACGTGAAATATATTTGGGCGAGGAAACTTGCCCGAGTATCTACCTTAGTGCTCGGTATTGTTAGGTACAGCGTACTTCTGTGAACTTCTGCATGGGCTAGTAACGTAAGTTGATGTTGCTAGCACTAATCAGGTAAGGTCCAGTTCACTATCCTGGCCTATTGAGTGGTTAGCTATGCTCCAGTGTACTATGGGTCGAGGTGAAACATCCTCGACAAAATCAGGTTGACCAAGCTTTGGTAAGGTATCCTGTCGTGCGGGTCGGCAGTTACTTGAACTGTCGACGATTACGCAATTGTTTCGTCCACTTAACTACCCCAGTCTGCCGCGGAGTATCCCTTGGGTTCTGACGAAAGTCAGAACATGTTCTAAGTGCTGTAGCGAATAGTTATGTAACCTTTTGCATGTTGCTCTTCGGGTCGATGGATCATTTTCATCGACACCCTCTTCTCTTTCGTGAGGTGGGGCACACCAGTCTTTCGCTTGCTCGAGTGCAGGTCAGGAGAATCTTCCCCTGACAATGATTAGCTACCCTAAAGGGCTCTTACGAGTCGTGCGGTTTGGTGGTGTGGCGTTCGCTTAGGGTCGGATGACGGAAGTTGTTCGACATGTTTCGACTGCGCTGGCGTGTACCAAGGTTCTGTATGTTAGCGTATTGCACTGCTCGGGCTCAGGGAAAGAGTAATCGATTCCTGAGCAAAATAATGAGTGCTAGTGTTAAGATGGCTACAGTATCCTATTGTGTTTTTTGGAGTGGGTCTCTAGTGGCTCACTGCTCATACTCTGCACCTAGGCGTCCTATGGTAAGTTGTCCTCAACTCCGGGCCGAGGACAACTTTAGTCCTCGGCAAACAACCTTGTCAATAAAGTGGAGCAAATGATGCCTCTTAAGCCTGACGGATGGCCACGTGGTGCGACTTCACTCCATGTGTATCCTCATCCAAAACTGGTGAAGCATTGTACGATCATTCGAGAAGGATTCAGGTTTGTCTCTCGATTGGTCGATGATGTACGTGTTCTTAAGGTAGATCTTGGTAAAGTTGGTTATACACACGGCAGTGAGCCTAAACTTCAGGTGAGAACCGAGAAGTGTAAGATCATTCTGTTGATGCGAGGTCGAATTTCAGCTCAGGTGCTGACAACAACTATTCGACCAATCATTGCCAATCAACCTGAACAATTAGCTGATCTGATAGAGGATTGGCAACATTGGTGGGAAGAAGAAACCATCAATTCTGTACCTTAAACTCGGGCTATCGTTGCCCGAGTTTACAACCGCCCTTGCCGGCGGTTTTTTGATTTAAGTTTTATATTAAAAAATTGCGCCAAACTAGCTTACGGTCATTCAATGCATTCTTGCCTACCTCGGGTATTATTACTATGACGTGGTGATTGGGTGGCTGGGGTAGGGGTCATATAAATTAAATTTTGACTATTCTATCCTATGATAAAATTGACTTTATCAATAGTTTTAGATACGATTTTGACCTGCCGATACTCCAATATGCTACTATTATTGTAAAGGCTATAATATTTTATATGACTCAAACACCTAAAGATGTTGTAAGATCTGCGTACGAGTATCTTCTGTCAGTATCTCAATCTGAAAAAATATCTCTAGTTCGTATAGAAGAGCTAGATCAAAATGATGGTTTTTGGAAAGTTGTTCTAAGTTACGAAGTTACAGGTGAATTTATGTTTGAAAGACAAAGATTATACAAAGAATTTAGCGTATCTGATGTTGACTGCAAGGTGCTTTCAATGAAAATTAAGCAAATATAGAGTGTATTCAATTCAAGAAGTCAAATTGTTCCGCAATAAATACGGAAAAAAGAGATTAATACTTGACACTAATTTATTCCTACTAGTTTTTTCTGGTTTATGTGATAAGACTAAAATCCATGAATCATATGCAACAAAAAAATATTGTGATAAGGATTATGAAATTTTACTTGATGTAATTCGCTATTTTGACGCAGAGTTTGTTGTTACTCCTCATGTTTTAGCTGAGATTTCTAATTTATCACGCCAAGCAAAGAATATAAGTGATAGGAAGCAGTGGTATTATTTCAATTTGATGGTTGAAAAACTAAAGCAGTGTAAAGAGGAAACCCTCGAATTAAATGACATCTTAGCTTTTGAAACAAAACTACTGATACAATTCGGTGTAACCGACCTAAGTTTAATCGAAATTGCTAGAAGTCGCGATGCTGTAGTGATTACAGCGGATATCCCGTTGGCCCAACTTGCTCATTCTAAGATGGTGCCATGCATACAATTTGAAACACTTAGAACTCAAGAATTACTACCTCTTTGAGTTAAAGTAATTTTAAGAAGTTATGGTTGTCTGTACCGGCATAAAACCTAATCTTTTTAGGTTTTTTCTTGAACTTTCATTCTATCATTATAGATAAACTATCTGGAAACATAGTGTCTAGTGCTAGCTCTAACGGTGGAGATGAGAGGATTCGGTTACGAATAATTTTGCAAAGCAAAATTTTCTCGACCCCGGCTCGACTATTTCTCGCCTGAGGGGTCAAAACATGTCTCGGCCCTTCGGAACTTGAATACAACTACATTTCTACGAAAAGTATCTTTGGGGTTTTCCCTAAAGCACGAGCGACCATGAGACGAGTGTTACCACTCACCAGATGCATCTCGTCTTGGTGTTTCAAAACAATCGGCGCATCAAGTTCTTGTCCTTGTTCCATTTTCTGTTTCAAGTCTTGCCAATTTCTTGTAGCTCCTGTTTCTTTGTTGGTGTGTTCTATGTGTTCATTCACCTCTTCCCAGCCTTCAGGAGAAATATCAAAGGAATCCGTGTTGTCCAAGACGCTCCACATGTTTTCGGTCAAATCGACTAGTACACTTTCTTGTGCCTTTACATAAAGTTCCCGGGCGAAAGTCTCTGGATCACTAGGACTGTATTTTTGCGCAACGCGTTCAATCTCCCCACGCTCTTTAGCGAGGTTTGGAAAAACAAAGGAACTTTCTTTCGATTCTATTTTCGGTAATCCTTCCATAGTATTTATCTTAGCTTAAATGTAGCCGTTTAGATACTCAGGTCACTCTAATACTTTTTCTTGGTGCGGAGATGAGAGGATTCGAACCTCCGAGGGCTTTGACACCCTACTCGCTTTCCAAGCGAGCGCACTCGACCACTATGCGACATCTCCAGGTTTACACTGTGCGAGATATCATACCACCTCTTTGAATGTGTCGGCAAAGGAGTGATATACTAGACACTATGAAGATTAAGCGTCAGGAGCTCCTCTCGGTGCTCGTCACATTTCTTATTGGCTTTATTGCAGGGGCGTATCTCTACCTCGTTGGGTATGCGCCGCAGTTTCAGGCGTCACAGGGTGTGGATGACGCTGAAACAAGTGAGCTCGTCATCGTCGGGGAGATGTATGGTGGGATGCGCGTCGGGCTTCCGCCATCATTCCAGGTAAATGAAGACGGCACCTACCGCTACTTGCCGTTCTCGGAGAATCCAGATGTGCCGGCTCCAGCCGTCTCGGGAGAATTACCAAGTGATCTCCGGCGGGCGGTCGTCGGGACACTTAGTGAGCGAGCACTCACTGCAGCTTCGAGAGAGGTGACTCCAGAGATGTGTGCCCAGATGGTCGATGGGGTTGATTACCGCTACCTTATCTCGTTTGGTGGGACGGAGTATCGGCTTGATACCTGTGGGACAGACTTCAGTCATGAAGCTGGTATGGGGCCGGTCCTTATGGAGCTCTGGA
>JACCDR010575867.1_pt1 | contig 17700 bp, 16 predicted proteins | sample 7446431 | NCBI WGS metagenome assembly JACCDR01 (sample SAMN15323443, study PRJNA562643) | freshwater metagenome | isolation source: river surface water | place: USA:Blue River Watershed | collected 2017-08-17
GGTTTAAATAACATTTTTATAGTATTTTTTTTTTTCAATAAATAACAAAAAAATATAATATTTTATTTTTTTTTTTATTTTTATTTTTAATAAAAATGTTTATCATGAGTTATATTGCAGTCGGAACTTGGACATTCTTTGCTTTCATAATGGTATTGTTTTATATGTACATGTTTGTTAAAAATCCTTCAATGGGAAATATAATTTTTTCTCTAATAGGATTACTTATTAATGGTTTTATACTATATGCTGGTATAACTAATATATATGATATATATGAATGTAGCGAAAAAAAATAGATTCTTAATTAAAAGAATTGAAAATCACAATGCATACACTGATTTTTTACAACAGTTAAATGATTACAGTAGTTACAATCAACACATTTTCCTTGTAAAAGATGTGTATGTTTACATTTACTACAATGTATGCATTTATTATTTAAATACACATGTTGGTGATAATTACAGTTTATGCAGTGATCATTTTTTAATTCATGAAATATGCATTCTTTACATGTAATACATCTGTCGTGAATAAATAAATGTTTATGTGGCATATTTTTTTTATAAAGAGTAAAAAAATCAATTTTTTGAAAAAATGAAATGCATATATATTTTTCGCAGAGATTTAAGATTAACTGATAATATTGGCTTAATTAATACATTAAAAAAATATAAGAAAATACTGCCTATTTTTATATATGATGTAAATCAGATCAAATCGCCTCATGCTTCTGTTAAATTTCTAGAATATCAAGAGGCTGCACTAGTAGATCTTAATGAGTATTTAGTTAAAAAAGGATCAAGATTATGTAAATTTTACGGTACGCCGCGTGGAGTATTGGAGTATTTAATAAAAGAATATAAACCTAATGCCGTGGCTTTTAATTTAGATTATAGTAATTATTCTATACAAAGAGATAAAATTTTAATTGAAACAGCAAAATCTCATAATATTGAGGTGGATATTTATCATGATCTTACAATGCGTTTAAAATTCCATAAAGCTTTTCATGAGTTTATTAAACAACCCATTACAGTAGTAGTACATAAAAATCGTGGTGATAACTATGATAAGAAATTTTTTATAAAAGAGAAGCTTTTTTATACTGAAACAACTGTAAGTATATCCCGCAAAGATGCACTTACACGTATTAAAAAAGAACAACAACCTTATGGCATTTCCGTACATCTAAAACTAGGATTAATCAGTACTAGAGAAGTGTATGTGTATTCTAAAAAATATGTTGTTCCTTATCTAACAAAACAAATGCTTTGGAGAGAATTTTATTTTAGCTGCTGGCTGGCACACAGTAATAACTATACTTTTTACGATGAAAGATTTAAAAATATACAGTGGAAAGACAACCCAAAAGAACGTCTTGCATTGTGGACAGGAAAAACAGGATATGATTATATAGATGCTTCTATTAATGAATTAAATGCAACTGGATTTATGCCTAACCGTAATAGAATGGTAGTGGCATTTTTTAGTATTAAAATCATGCACATCAATCCCTTTTTATATGGTACTGGTGAAGATTGGGATTGTGGAGGACAGCAGTATTTTTCCCGTAAACTTATTGATTGCTGTTATGCAAATAATACCGGCAATTGGCATTGGGCAGCAAGTGATACAGTTGATGTAAGTGGTATGAGATTTAATCGAGGTTTTGCCGGCAGACCATTTAAAATTGAACCTAAAGGAGAAGAAGAATATATTAAAAAATGGGTTAAAAAAAGTAGAAAAAAAATTGTTGATTCTAAATTAAGATATGAAGAGTGGCGTAGTTGGACATCTGGTTAAATAAATTTAATTGACATACCTATTTATAGGTTCATTAATTTTTAAATTGTCAATTTAATATGTTTAATAGTTTTTGGTAGTGCTATTATTGCATCAATATTTTCAACTTCTAAATCTTCAATATAAGTATTACTAAGATCAATTTTTACTGAAGATCTATATACTAAACTAGTAAGTGTTCTGGGAAAATTTGTATTAGTAATTACTTTAACAATTAATTTTTTTATTTTACTTCTAGATAAATCACCAGAATATATACATTCTAAAGTACTAACTTTATCAGTGTGTACATTTATAATATCAGTATTATCATATTTTAAAAATTGTATTTTATGGCTCAATGCAAATGATCCTGCGCCTTGTATACAAACTCCTTTTACATTAAGAGGTATATGAAAATTACGAGGATTAATGACTGCTAATTTTACAATATTTGATTTATGAATTTTAGTTTCCTCTGTACCAGTACATTTAATTATTAATTCATCTATGTTCATAGGAATATACATTAATTTATCATAATTGTTAATATTTAAACGTTTAACATGTATTTGACTGTTTAAATCACAAGTACTGCAAGTTATGTTAACAATACCACTGTGAGCACCGCATACATGTGATTTACTAGCAACCAGTGTATTAACATTTGCAGGCATTGTAGTAATATCAATATAATGTTTTTCAAGTACTACCAGTATTTCTAAAAATACTGGTAAATTATCTAAATCTATTTTATGTACAACTAGTTGTTTAATGAGAGAAAAACCAGTATTATTAAAAGAATAACATCTTAAAGTTTTTACACTGTGGCCATCTAATTCAATATGAGAATTTTCACAATTTATTTTTTCAGCTGCTACAGGTATATCGTAACCATATAGCGTATCATTGCCACGATAAATAAAATTTATTACTTTATTTCCAATAAAAGAATTTATTTTTCTTTCATAAGAAATACCTTTAAGATTCGGAAAATTACAATTTTCCAATTTACTACATATTAAATCTTCTAAAATATCGGATGAAAAATTATAAATATTACATTTAACATGTAATACTGTTAAATTTTTAAATAAACTGTAATTTACCAAAATATTTTCTACTACAATAACTAATTTTTTGATACTATTAATATGTAGTTGTTTTCCAAATACTGCAGATCTTTTAACTGTAATTTTTTTATCGCCTTTATTGTGTTTTGAAAAAATAACATCTTGAACATCTATTTTTAATTTTTCATAACCCTGCATTTTATTATAAAAAAATCAATTTTAACTAAAAATGTATATAATTGAACCTACTATTAACACTACTACTAGTAGTATTGCAACTATCCAAATCGTTGCAATATTTGTTAAAAAATTAAAAGGATTTTCTGATTTTGTACTAGATTTTTGTGTAGTGTTATTATCAATATCTACTGCTAGGCCAGTATTATTAACTTCTTGCATTATCGCCTCTAAAACAATATCAGAACTTTGTAAATAACTAGAACCTATCTCAGTACCAGTATTCATTATTTTCATTGTTTGTGTGACATTTACTACTGCACGCTGCACTAATTCAGAAGTAATTTTAGGAGCAATTATATTTTGTAATTTTAAATTTGCATCTGCCTTACTGCTACTAATTGCATCAAGAACTGCTATTCCTTGTGTTTCTGATTCTTGTTGAATTTTATTTGCAATATCGGCAACTATATTTGCATTCATTTTAAAATTTGCAAGACAAGATAAGTTAATAGTGTTTGTTTGTTTTTTTGAACTAAATAGACTAAACCCACTATTTACATAGGTCATATCCTGTACTACATTTGCACTGCAATTTTGAGCATGCTGAAGTATTACGTTAGGTACAATTTCATTAACAATATTTACTGTTGTTTTACTATTTTTAATTCCCATTTATATGAAACTAAAAAAAAATATATAAACTATTTATAAACCTAAATATTTTAATACATTTTTATTTGCTTTGATTTTTTTAGGATCAAAGGATTTTATATATAAACCGTCTAAATTTTTAAGTCTAGAAATGGCAACATATACTTGAGCATCTAAGAAACAAGAACCTAAATCAAGTACTGCATTTTCTATTGTTAAAGATTGACTTTTATGAATTGTAAGTGCATATGCTAGTATGAGAGGAACCTGCGTACAATGTGCTTTAGAATTACCTAAATTTAATTCCCATATACAAGGTTCAATTAGTAATTCTTCTTCTTTAAATTGTACTACTGGATATGATGTTATGTCTACAATTACTCCTATTGCTCCATTAACTAAGCCTTTTTTAACATTTAAATTTTTAATAAGCATTACTTGAGCACCTATCTTAAATTCAAGTTTATCTAAATTTTTTGCACTAAATTGATTTTTGAGTTCATTAATTAAAAATTCATCATTACCATCTACTGTCATTTCATATTTATAAATTTTACCTTCTAAATTTTTTAAATTATTTTCATTTATTATTTTAGCACTGTTGTTATTAGGAACTAAATTTAAATACCCTAATTTATTGTAATTAATTTTAGATTTTATTATACTTAAATCTTCTTTTGTATACTTACCTACTCTTAATCTATTAAGTAAATTTATAAAAACTGGATCACTTTTTTGTCTAAAATTTTCTTCAAGAGTAACAACATTAAAATTTTTATTAAAATCAACATTATTAATAATTAAAGATCCTTTAACTGGTAGAAGTTGAAGTAAATCTCCAGATAGTATTATTTGTATGCCTCCAAAAAATGATGAATCATTTCTAATACTTTGAAATATTATATTAATTTTATCAAAAAGTTCTGAAGAAAGCATACTCATTTCATCAATAATAAGTGTTTTTACTGATCTTAATCTAGTTACATTTCTTTCTTTCTTTTTAATCTTTTTAATCAGTGTATCAACATCTGCCTCTCCAGTACCCATGCCCATAAAACTGTGTATTGTCATACCTCCTATATTATATGCACTAATTCCAGTCGTTGCACATAGTACTGCATCTTTCATTTTTTTAATTAATTTACTTTTGCCTGTACCAGCAGCTCCCAAAATAACTATATTTTTTCCTTCTAAATACATACGGTAAATTTTAAACTGTAATTCATTTAGTTTATAAGTTTCCATATATAATTGTAAACCTGCCTCTGTAAAATATCCTTTACCATCTCTTACAAAATATTCAACACCACGTTGATAATTATTTTTTATAAACTCTGGTGTTTTTTTAATATATTTATCAAATATTTCTTTAATACTGTATTCTGTCATTAATTTTAATTAATAATATTAATTCAATTTTAATATTAATATACTACAAAAATTCGGTATTATAGAAATATATTATAGAAACTACTGATATAATTACAATTGTTACAATAATGAAAATAAGTATATATATGCTATAATTTACCGATCCAGTACTTTGTTCAACTGTATTTCCTAACATAATACCCGAATTGTTTATTTTAGATATTTGTGCGGTAATATCTCCTGTACAATTATTTTTATTAAGATCAGTAGTGATAAATGTATCTACTAAGTCAGTCTTTTGGCAATCACTGCCTGGCCAACATTGACGATTTCCAGGTATCATTGAATATTCCAATCTTTGCTGCTTAGCAAATTCAGTATCTAGTATGCAGCCACACATCTGATGTCCAGGATTATTGTGACAAAATTGTATTTTAACCGTATCACAGTCTTGTGGATTATTTTTACACCATGTTTGACATATCGAGTTATTCATAAGTTCATCACCAGTACACCCTAAATTGCCACAGTTTTCTGGTCTTTGATTCCAGTATTTACCACATTTATTTTGGTCAGTAGTATTAGATATTATATTTCTGCAGCATTTTTTTTTCCAAGTATCTAGTGATTCAATTGCAGTATTTTTAACACTTGTAATATTGTCCTGAAAGCCTATACCTTTAAGCTTATCAACTGTAATATATGACCCATTTTGTCCTTCAAAAGTGTATGATTTTCCAGTAAAATTTAAATCAGTAGTTACATTAACATTAATACGGGGATGTATCCATAAAGCAGATATTTTATCATTAAAATTTATTGAATTTAAATTATTTATTACTTCTCCTTCATACATACTGTAATTTTGTCCACTAGGATTGCCATATCCTGAACTCAAAGCATCATTGTATAATATAGTAATTTGATCTTCCATTTTATTTTTATTAAAAAAAAATGAAAGAAATAATAGTAGATTCTTTTTTAAGAACTAATGGCACAAATGAAAATTTTACTGTAACAATTCCTTACTGTACTGAAATGAAATTATTAGAAGCTTATATACCCATAAGTTTTTTTAATGTAACAGCAGGAAGTTTTATAATAACAGGTACAAATTCTGGCATTGATACGGTATCTGTACCAGGAGGAAGATATACACAAAATTCTTTAGCTACTTATGTAAAAGATCAATTAACAACACTTAAACCACTTGAAACCTATAATGTAGGCGTAGATTTAACTAATAGATTTATTATATCTTCAACTGAAACATTTACTGCAGATTTTGCACTATTTACTAGCATGGGATTTAGTGGAGTATATGCACTAAGTAATAGTATTACAGGAGCAAGTACAACTACTATATTTCAAGTTCCTTATGCACTAATTAAAAGTAGTAATATACTAGGTTATGATAATGGTCCAATGGTTACTGGCAATACTGGCATACTGCATGTAGTTCCATTATGTAATGGAAGTATGGCAGATTATAGATCATCTAGTGAAGCACCTTGGGTAAAAATTATTAGACCTATTGAATATAGCGCAACAATTGATGTAAATTTTAGTATATATACTAATGGTGAAAATTTAAATGGAGCCAGATGGGTAGTTAAAATACTTACTAGATACTAAAAAAAATTCTAGTATATTAATTTTCATACCAAGTGTAGTGGCATTTAGAGCATTCAAAAACATTAGTTTTTCCTTCATCTAATGATCTTTTTTGTATTTTATCAACATAAACCCCTATATTTTTACATTTTTTACATGTATAATCAGTATTTATTTCTCTTTGACGTCTTTTTACTTCTATATTATATTTTTTGTACTCTACATTAAAATCACTATCTTTTTTTTGCATTATCTCTTCATATTTTAAATTTTTAAATACTTCAGGAAATAATTTAATATTTGATACTATACGATGTACATTAATAAAATACCAGTCTTTAAATAAACCATCCCAATCTAGTATAATTTCTCTTTTAATAGCTTCATCATAACAGTATTTAAATATATGTGTTTCTAAGTCACCATAACCTACTTCATCTAAAATATTTTTCATTAATATTCTTTCTTCCTGCATTTTTATAAAAAAATAATCAATTTTAAATATTGAAAAAAAAATATATGTAGTGATTAAACTATGAGCGATAACATGTAATTAATGTATTTGGCAAATTTATTATTACTGTTAGCACAATTTAATTGTATATAATTTAAAACATACACGCAGTCATATTTCCATGCATGATTAAAAGTATAAACAATATCTTCAATAGAGTCTGTAATTTTTTCACCACAACATATTTTCTCAAGTATACCAACAGAAAAAGTATCATTATCTTCAATAAAATCTGGGAGTTTTCTTGTTACAGATTTATATCCAAGATAATTTAGAAGTATATCAACTGGAATATTGTATTGTATATAATCAATTTTAATTCTATTAAATTTTGTACATTTACTACTATCGCTATTAAATGCACATTCAACTTCTTTTAATAATAAATTTCTTTGCTCACAATTAATTAAATACAATAAATTCAATGCGTAATACTTACTATTTAACTTTTTTTTAGATAGTATACTATTAAAACATTTTATGAGTACAAAATCGCAGCACACAAGATAATTAGCAAGTACACCTATTTCATATAGTGTTTTTTCAGTATATTCAACTGGTTCTGCTGTAATAGCTTTGATAAAAACTTTTTCTAAAAGTTCAAATTTATCAAATTCAATGGTACTAGTATCTTCAAAACTTGCTTTTGATTTAAAATATTCACAGTATTCACGTATGTCAATATGTGGTTTAACTGTTGGTAATTTTACTATGCCGCAATCTTCAAATCGTTTATCAATCATCATAAACTCCTTGCTGCATAGGTAATTGTAGCGTGTTTCTGAATCACATGTACTGTAGTAAGTTATATGTTTGTAAATAATTTTAACTAAATCTTCTTCAGACATTTCTTCTATAAAAATCAATTTTTTACGAAAAACTAATTTTACATAAGAAATGTGGAAAACAAATAAAATAACATATGCTAATATAAAAAATGTAGATATTGATGCTATTACAAAGGATTTAACATTGGTAATAAAGAATAATTTAAATAAATATGGCAAAAATTTACCTGATAAAAAAATACTACTATATTCATATATAGAAAATTATATAGTGGTTCCTAGGTTTTATGTTAAGAATGCCATGGAGTGTTTTAAACTGCAAGAACAAGTTATTTTTAATGGAATTCCAGTTGATTGTATATCAAATAATCAAAAGATTATATATGAAAAATTAGTTGAATTATATGCACGGCCGTTTGGCTGCAATTTGATACTTGGTACGGGGCAAGGAAAAACATATATTGCCACTAAATTAATTCAGTATATAAAGCGACCTACACTAATTGTAACTCACAGTAAAGAAATCGCAGCAGAATGGTTTAAAGTACTAAGTAAATATTTAGGTTTGCAACCTGGCATGATGAGTGGTAATAAAAAAGAATACAGTGTAGTCACAGTAGGAACCATACAAACACTTATAAAACAACCCAAAGAATGGTTTAATTATGAATTTGTAGTATATGATGAAATTACTGAATTTGTTTCTGATAAACGGCGTATCATATTTCAACTTGCTGCAAAACCATTTTTGCTAGGTCTAACTGCAACTCCAGATGTAAAATTATGTAAAATTTTTGAACTGTATATTGGACCTAGATTATATGCAAAAAAAATAAATGGATATCAAGAATCAGAAATTAAATGGAAAATTAATGTACATGCTATTAAATACTATGGTGATGAAAATTTTACTAGACCTATATATTCTAAGATAGGAATGATATCTGCAGTAGAAATGAATAAGCAATTTATGAATGACGATAAACGCAATTCACTAATAATATCTAAAATAAAATGGTTAAGATCTAAAGACATTAAAGTATTTGTATTTGTATCAATATGTGAATTTGGGGATATACTTTATAATATGTGTTTAGAACATTTTGATGCAGAGCAAATGGTAATATTTATGGGATCTAGAAAAAAAGAATCTATAGTAAATAAAAACATAATTTTTACAACATATAGTTTTTGTAGTAAGGGAATTAGTATACCTACAATGACAGGTATAATTTTATGTCAACCTCGCATGGCAGATATTGAACAAACTATTGGCCGCATAACTCGTATAGGAGGAGATGTAAGTTTAGAAAGATATATTATAGATATTATAGACATGAACACGAGTCTTAAAAAACAATTTTCTATTAGGAAAAAAGTATATAAAGATATAAGTAAAATTGAATATTTTGAATGTAATTAAAAAAAACATGTATTCTACTAATATAAACATATATTATGTATGTAATAGTTTGCTATTTAAAATTAAAAATCATTACCAATACTGTAGCTGCAATAAAAAATTAACAATAAAAATACTCAGTATATATGATGATTTAAAATATAATATAAAAATAGAAAACAAATTATTGTGTATTAGTGGTAAAGATAAAAAATTGTATACTATACTATTTGAACATATACTAAATATAAAAAAAATTCAATATGATGCCAACAGTAATTATTTAGTATGTAAACAATCTTATGATATAGTGTATTTGTTTAATCCTGCCAGCAGATATCATATAAAATTATTATTTTTGCGTATATTTTTAATTTTAAAAAAAAAATTAAGTTTAAACATTGTAAGAAAAATATTTAGAGAACTATTTTAATCATATATTTCTTTGGTATGGTTCTAAATAGTGCATATCTAATAATTTAAAAATATCTTCTTCTGATTCTATATTTTCTACTGGTTTATCATTTTTAAATAAACCATTTTGATTAAGTTTATATCCTTTTTTTTTAGCTATACCTCTCATGTTTTTATTAAATTGTTTTGATCCAGTAGTATACAGTAGTAAAAATAAATAATTGTCAGTATATATAAATATATCAGCAAATACATACACTTCTAAAATTTTTATAAAACATCTAATTATTTGCTGCCCCTCAGCATGTGGTTTAGTAAAATTAAAAGATTTTAATAATTTAGGTAAATTTTCTTGACTTACTAATATATCTAAATCACGGCAGTATTCAACTCCTCGACGATAACTACCTGCTACAGTAGCTTGAATTTTCTCCATTTTTTTAACAACTGGAACAAGTAGTGAACGTTTTATTTTATCTACGGGCTTGTATTTTAAATATGCAATAGTGGCTGCAGGCAGTAATTCATATATGTCTTTATCTTTGTAGTGATCATTAAAATTTCTACCTTTGAGTAAATTGTTTATTTTTTTTGCTAGTACTGGTCCAATTCCATAAATCTCTTCCATTTTAAGTAAAAAAAATATTATTTAATAAGTTATTTAATAAATTTGATCAAAATCATCATCTTTATCAATATCACTAATATCATGTACTTTGTTTTCTTCTGTTTCACTAGAAGTTTTTTCTCCTTCTACAGTAGTTACTATTCCTTTTCTTAATTCCTCAGTATCTTCAGTATCATCTTCTTTTTTCATACTAATTGGTGCTACTATTAAATTTCTATATGTATTAATTGAAATAGTTAGAAACATCTTTCTATCACCCATAATTAATAAATTATCTAAAGTCATAGTTCCTGTAACATGAGCTCTTCTTTTCCATATAGAACTAATAGTTTCAAATGTGGGATACTCTAGTAATAAATCTTCTGATTTTGTTTTTCCAACAAATTTAATAGAACCTCCATATGTATTTTTAAGCATCGTATTTTTATCAAATTTAGAAGGTAGTGTAACCCAACATAAAGGATTTTCGATTTTTTCTAAAGTATCTTTTGCAACATTTACAGATTCAGTTTGAATTAAATTAGTTAATGTGGGATACAATTTAACATCAAATTTACTTCTAATTACAGGTATAACTAAATCATTAATTTTTTGAGAAATTTTACCAAGTTCACTGTCTAATGCAAAACTACCTTTAACTTTAGTAAGCCCATTACCAGTATCCTTTTGTGGAGTTAATTTAATATCTATGTTTTTAAATTTAGTATTAAATTTATATGAAACATTGTCTATTTTAAAAAATATATGATAATATTTGCTGTTTTGTGCAGCAGTTTTAAAAAACTCTAATACAACATTTTTTTCAGTAAGTGTATTGAGAAATTCAAGACATTTTTGTGTATCATCAAATTCTTTATATTGTATATTTTGTTTCATTTTATTTAAATTATTAAATTCAATTTTAAAAATTGAAATATTGTTTTTGATAAAATAAATAAAATTAAAAAATTGAAATTCTTTTTAAAATTAAATAAATGGTTAAGTGTTTTGGTTGTGGAATGAATTTACATCATATTATTGAAGAAGCAAAAAAAATTACAGGAATTAGTATTGTAAACAAGTTCATGGAAAATACAAATAGTGAGTTAAAAAAATATTTAGATAGTGAGGAATTAGATATATGTTGTAGAATTATTGTAATTACATATATTCCCAATAGATATTTTCATTATCTATAAAATTATAAAGACAAATACTTCTTAGAGGTTTTTTAAATGTTATTATTTTTTTTTTTTAGGATATTTTTTAAGTTTTTGCTTGTATTTATATTTTTTTCTGTTTTTAAGTTTATATTCACTTTCTCCTTTTTTTTCATGATTACAAAATAAACACAATCCAAATGTTTCAAATTTTTGTTTGAAGTCTTCATATCTTACAATTGGATTTTCTGATTCTTCAAATATAACATTTTCAACAGATTTAATATTTGTAAGCATATTTAAATCAATCATTTTTTCAAGTACTTCAAGTTTATTATCAGATTCTTCATACATGCTTCCTAATTTTTTCATACAAAAACAAAACATTTCAATAGTATATAAATACTCTGAAATCTTAGGATGGCATATGTTATATGTATGATCTTCTGTTATAAAACTACCATGGTTTTCTGCAATATTTTTATAAAATAATTCATAATTATTTTCTATGAAATTTGTATCTTCTAAGTATTCTTTAAGTCTATTATACTCTTCAGTATCACCATTTGAAAGCAAATAATTTCCCTTTGTTTGTAAAATGTTTTCATATGTAGATTCACAAGTAAAGTTTACTATTTTCTCAATATCAATGGTTATAAAAGGTGAATCTATTAACAAGAAGAATTCAGCATAAGGATTACCATGTATAAAACATAGTGCAATTTGCTTATCTTCATCTTCCAAAGTATAAAATAAATCACAAACTATTTCTTTAAAATTATTATTTTTTAAGATTTTTTTCTTGCAAATTTCAAAAAACTTCATTTGTGTTTTTTCATCAACTGTTTTATTTTCAAAGTTTCCTTTAAACGTATTAATCTGAGGTAAATTATTTTTTTTAAGAAATGAACTTGTAGGAATGTTGCTGCCTTGTAGTTGCCAAAATGAATAACCGTCTAATTTTTTTAAAAAATTAGCTTTTTCACCATTTTTAAAACTTATTTCATTTTTATTTGCACTTGTAATATCTAAATAAGTTTTTGCTTCTGTTTGCAGAATTTTTTTTGGTTCATAAGTATCATTAATTAATAAGCTTAACATTGCACTATCCAAGGCTAAGTATTTTTTTTCATTAAACAATGTATTTAATTGCTTAATCATATCATTAGAAGGCAAGAAAAATGTTGCATTATCACCAACATCTCTAAATTTTTCATAAACTCCTTTTCTACTTAAAAATTTCGATAAAGAAGGTGATAAATTTAAAATAGATTTAAGAAAATATCCTAATCTCTCATTGTTTTTAGACATACTATATTTATTTTTTTTATATATTAGAAAAATTAAAAAATAATTAAATTAAAAATAATTAAAATTTATTAATAAAAATTGTATTTTTTTTTTATCTTTTTAAAAATGTCTATCAATAATAGCGAAATGTTATATGAAAACAAAGAAAACATTATTAGACAAATCGGTAAGAAATTAAGAAATTATTTTAATTTAGATATCGATACAACAGGAGATGTTAAAACAATTGTTAAACACATAAATGAAGAAGCAAAAATAGATGAAAATAAACTTGAAAATAATAGTGAAACATTTATTAAAACATGTATGAGTATACTTAAATTAATTGGAGAAATTGGCGGTAAAATTGAAGTTAATAAAGATATTACTGCAGAAGAAATTGGAGAATTAACATCAGAAAAATTACATATGTTAACAGTATCATACAGTGATGATAAAAATAAAATTCTAAGTGAAGTAAATAATATTATTAACAATATCAACAATATTATTGAATCACTTAATAATAATTTTTCATCAGATAGTGAACATGCTGTAAACTTACACAATAATTCTATTAATTTACTTAAAAACTGGGTTAATGATTTATCTATTATCATGAATTTTAAAGAAGGTGATAGTGAAACTGAGAAAACTAAAAATATAAGTAAATTTTTTAATAATATGAATGGAAAATTTAGTAAAGGTATTGCAAAAATTTTAGATTCTACTGTACAACTAACTAATATTATTAATAAATTAAATACTGTTTCACAAAAAGTTAAAATTTCTATCGATGAAATAAAAACAATAGCAAGCTCTTCAGATCCACTTGACAAACTTGCAAAAAGATTTGCTATTGATTTAAAAGATTTAAATTCAGAAGATCTTGCTAATTATCTTAAATTATATGGTGAATTATCAAAAATTTTTACTGATAGTATTAAAATTGCAAAAGGAGAACCTGTTTATAATAAAGCATTTAATAAAACTATAATAAAAGCAGTTGATGAGGTCGTATTTGAATATGCAAATAAAACAAATGAACATTTAAAAGATATACATATAGCATTTAATAATTTTATAGATGAAATAAAAAATGAGAAAATTCAATTCACAAAAAATATTGATGAACTTACAAGTTTACTACAAGCTATTATTGATATTGATAATTTTGAAGAATTTTATGATATTATAGGTATAACTAATGATAATAATAATTTTAAATCAAAAGATGAATACTTAATTAAATTTAAAAAATTAGGAATTGCAGTTAAAGAAATTTTAAATCAAAATAGTGGTAACATATATTTAGAAAAATTATATGATGTTATTAGTAAATATTGTACATTTATAGAAAATTTTAAAATTGAACTTAACTTACACAACATTAAATCCCATGATAGTATTAAATTGATACTTAAAAACAATATAAATCTTTATAAAATCTCATATAGTGATTTGGGAGTGAAATTATCAAATGCCAATAAAAAATTATTAATTTTACGTAATTTTAAAAAACAATCCATACTTTACAATAAAGAATATAAAAATTATTTAGAAGTTTTAAATAAAGGAGTATTAGAATATAGAAAAAAAATTGCAGAATATTTTGGTTATGGCAAATTTAAAATAGATAAAGAAAAAAGTTTATTAACATTTAAAGATAGCATATCTATGAATGTTAATAGATTTTTTATTGATGCAACTCCTGAAGTACAACAAAAATTTATAGAAGCAAAATACCATGCATTTATAGGATTAATTGATATTGCAGAATCATTAGATAATTACTATGAAAAATTTTTAATAAATACACTAGAAGATATTAATTCTATTAAGTCAATTTTACTTAATATCAATTCAGATTCACTTTTTAATGATACAGGATCAACTTTAGATTTTAAAATTCACTATGAAGTAGTTGATGATGGTGCGATTTTACGTAAAAATTATGAAAATAATGATTTAATAGAACGTTATAACAGTATTAAAAATTGCGTAGAAAAATATGGTATAAAAAACATTATTTCATTGATGTTTAAATTAAATAAAAAAGAAAATGAAAATGAGGAAAATTTTTTAACGCCCATTGAAATTTATGAAAATATTATTAATTATTTAGCTTATAAAGATATTTTACTTAATCCTGGTGATTATAATGCTTCACAAGGTATTACATTAAGAGGTAGTAATATAACTTTTAATAATACATTTTATGAAAATAATTTTAAATTTGGAGATATACATTTTGATACATTATTGACTAATATTATAACATCTATGGTAGGTAAAATTTTTGTATCAATTGATACTTTGAATTTCTTAACAAAAAATAATTATGAATATAAATCAATACCTTCTAGAATATTTTTAGGAGGCAGTTATGAAAATGTTAAAATAGATCCAAAATTACTTGAAATTTACATAAGAATACCTTTATTAATTAAATTATATAAAAAATGTGGTTTAGTATTTGGAACTCTTACTGATAATAAAAATATTAATGATATTGATAAAAATTTAATAATAGATTTATCTATACCTTCTGAATTTACAAAATTATATGAATGTGCAATTAATGATTTAAATGTAGATAGATTATATGTAATTATTAGTTATTGTAATATGTTATATGAAAAATTTAAAAATTCTGAAAATATATGTTATGAAATTATGCAGCACATTATTAATGACATATCTGAACATATTAACTACAGAAAAACACAAATCGAAAAATTTAATAAAATTAAAATAAAATTTTTTAATAATAATTCTTTACTAGAAACAAGTGATAAAAGTACCAATAGTGAATCTATTAAACAATCACCTCATCTTAATTTTCAAAATATTAATGAACTTTCATTAGAATATCATAAAGATTTATCTGATATTATTGTAAAGTTTTTTGATGCATTTAATGCGTTGGGTGAAACTAATACAAATATACAAAATATTATTCAAACTAATCAATTAAGTTTTAATAATATGAATAATGAAAATAAAATAAAATTTTTATATAGAGTTTTAAGTAATACACATAGTACTTCCTATGCTGAAATTGTTAAGTATGAAATAGGAGAATTTCCAATGATTCTTCTTAATTGGTTATCTAGTACTCAATATAATATAATAAATAATTTCGATAATTTATTATTATCATTTGTAGAAAGTTTTGATAACAAGTTTATTGAAAATAGTATAAGTATAAATTTTTCTTTATTTAATAATAATTTACTTAGTCTTCCTGAAACACCTGGTTTACTTTTAGAAGATAGCACATATGTGTTAAAAAAACATTTTAAACCTTTTTTAAAATTTCTAGAAGAAGTAATTGCTAGTAGAAATAATCAAATAAAAATACAAACACTTTATGATAATTATAAAGAAAACAAATATTTAATTGATTTCTTTTTAAACCATTATACTAAAAAAATTAACGCAAATGAATATAATAGTGATTTTTCACGTGGCTATTCAGGGTTTACTGGTAAAGGTGAAACAGTAGAGGGAGGAGGTCCTAATATTTTACTAAAACCTAATGAAGGTAAAAGTTATTTTAATCATGAAAAGGTGTATTCTCCCCTTAATTATATTAGATATATTTGTAATAATATGGATAAATTTAAAAATCTTGATGTACATTTTAAAGCTAATGGTGTATTTAATAAGCCTGGATTTATACCTTCTAAAATAATAACTTTAACTACAGGAGACACCGAATTGTCAGAAGAAACAATTAGTTATAATGTCGATGGAAAAACATATGTGTTTCCCATTTATTATGTTAATAAAGATGAAATAAATCATTATGTTGATAATAAAGATAGGGGTTTTGATCAAAAATATAATGCAGAGAAGAGTAAATATAATGATTTAGTAAAACAATATACTAATTTGAAATATGTTGGTTTCGGGGGTGGTAGTAAAAATAATAAAACAATACTTAGTACATTAGAGGAAAATATTAAAAAAATAGATACGCCTGGTAGTGTTAAAAATTCTGAAAATCTTAAAAATATTGCAAAATATTTTGTAATAGCAATGGAATCTGAAGAGGCTAAAAATTATGAATATAAAGGTAAAAAAATTAATTTACATGAAGATTGGAAAAAAATTAACATGAGATTAACAAACTTTTTAGATAAAGGTTCCAATAATAATTTTGTAGATTTATTTGAAATACTATATTTACTTAATGATTTTAGTGGTTTTTCTAAATTGCAAGTAACAACAGATAAAATTTATTTAGATATTTCTAATTATAAAAATATATATAGATTTATGTCTAATTATTCAAAAACCTTAGGAATTAAGATGAAAGATACTGATAAGATATATGATAAAATTTTTGAAACTGAAATAGTTGAAAAATTTAATACTAGTATTCAAAGTCAACCTACCCGCAATTTAATAGATGCCGTAGTAGATACATATTACAATAAATTTAAATTTACAAATTTAATAAATCAATTTACTAAAATATATAGTAATTTTATCAAAAAAACATCATGTAAATTAATGATATCTTACAGTGATAGAACATACAATAAAAGATACTACTACTATAAACTTGTAGAACCTATTGTTAATGGTTCTTATGGGTTTAATTTAGCAGAAAATAGAAATTATTTCTTAGCAGATTTTGTGTTTCAAAATATTAAAAATAGTATTATTGTTGTTGATGAGAAAAAAGATGATACTCCTAAAAATTTAAAATATAATTTCGATTCACTACATGAAGTACATCGTAATAAAATTAGCAAATATATCTATAAGTTTAAAAATCAATTTATTGATTTTTATAATAAACTTATATTTATGAAAGATACTGCTTATATTTACAAA
>JACCDR011332412.1_pt1 | contig 17697 bp, 24 predicted proteins | sample 7446431 | NCBI WGS metagenome assembly JACCDR01 (sample SAMN15323443, study PRJNA562643) | freshwater metagenome | isolation source: river surface water | place: USA:Blue River Watershed | collected 2017-08-17
AGCTCGTAGCCTGGCGCCGTTAGAATACGTTCCAGGACCCTGAGCATCATAGGCTCATCGTCCAAGAGCATCACCACCGGGATGTCCACACCCGAAACCTAGCACCTTGTGACCCCACCGGGAATTGAACCCGGGTACCGAGCTTGAGAAGCTCGTGTCCTGACCGCTAGACGATGGGGCCTTAAACTGGATGACGGACAGTCTCGAGAGACGAGCCTCTTGCGAGGATCGGCCCTCTTGAGCTGTCCGTCACCACGGACAAGTCAGGAGAGGATCATGCTATTCCTTCTGAGATGTTGGCGCATCTCACCGGTTGGGCGGACGACCTTGTGAGGTCGTGGCTTGCCCGGACCCATCTCACAGAGCCGACGCCTTTGCCGGTTGTGAAATGGGCGTTTCTCCGAGCCTTTTTGAGGCCAGGTGGAAACCGATCCAAGTCCTGTCGAATTGTCAATGAGCAAGGGAGCCCGAAGGCTTCCTCGTAGTTCCGGGAGCTGGGGTCGAACCAACATTCCGAGGTTCAGAGCCTCGTGTCCTGCCTGTTAGACGATCCCGGAATAGTTCTGCGTGCGATCTCTCGTTCGATTGCGATCCTCTTCCATGCCTCACATGCCTGGAACTGAAGGAGAACCTTGAGCGTGCGCTCGCCGATCTCTCGTAGCTCCTCTAGGAATGCGCGGTCTTCTTCGTGCCTGTCCATCCTTTCTCGTAGTGGGCCTGGGGAGATTTGAACTCCCAACTAACCGATTAAGAATCGGCTACTCTACCGTTGAGTTACAAGCCCGTTGGTTTTGGTTGCCCGCGTCACGGGCCCGCTCTTCATCATCGTTCGTCTCCTACTTGCTTCGTGGGTGTGGAGGGGATCGAACCCTCGATCTGCGGATTAAAAGGCCGCTGCTTTACCTCTTAGCTACACACCCGTGAGATGTTGGGGGTGCAGCGCCTGTTTTCGTTCACGTTCGAGCATCGGACACACATCTATTGTTCGTCACTCTCGTGTTGTGTGAGAGTGGGTACAGCTTTCCTGTCGTCACCCTAAAGAGTGACAGTGGAGCGAGAGGGAATCGAACCCACACGGGACACGAGGTCGCCCGGTTTACAGCCGAGCCCGCCTACCTTAACGGTCTACCGCTCCGTAGATTTTCAGCCTAGTTGATGCTTCACGTCGCTTCGATTCTTCCTTTTCCGAGCCCTAAAACGACTGAAGGCCGCGTCCTTATCGGAGGCGGCCTTCAGAAACCCTTAGAGGGTTGGATCTGAGGCCGCCTAGGTACCCACCTCCGGATTGGCAGCAAAAATGGAGGTGGGGGCGGGGGCGGGCATCGAATACGTATCCTGGCGGAGCCCTGCTTCCAAACGTCCACTCAGGGCACACCACTTCGCCTGGGCTTTTTGCCCGGTGCGTAGGGTATGGAGTGTTGACCTGGAAGACATGAACCGCTTTCTTGGATGTGCTGGTACCGAAGTTCCAGCGTGCCCTGTCTAAGTACACCCAGCAGACGGCTCCGGCAAGGGAAAAGTTTCGCCGTCCACCATTTTGTTTTTAGACCCCCAACCCCGATAGGGATCAGGGAGAACCGAAAGCTCTTTTGATAGGCGGTGTATGTTGATGGACCTCAGGATCCCCACGGACGTTGGACACATGCTGAAGAAGGCTTCGGCGTCGTCCGCCAAGACTGCGTCCGTAGCTCCAAAGTTCAAGACCAAGATCTGTGGTCCGGAGTGGAACCGCTTCATCGAGGAGTGGGCCCCTCGTTGCTACACGTTCGTAGCGCATGCCCTCGGACCTTACGCCAGAGAGCCTCTGCCAGAGATCCTCGCCATCCCTGATGGAGCTCACTCCGGCGGCGCCAACGCTTCGTTCCAACCAAACAATGGTCAGGTTCGTCTCTCACCTTCGATCGTCGATGGGAAGCCCGGCATCACGCTCGAGAAGATCACCCACGAATTCCTACATGCATCCTTGGCGGCCTTCCCAGAAGGCGACCCTTTCTATGAAGAGGGCTTCGTCGATTACTCGGTCTGGGTCATCTCTCACGCGCCGTTCTGGGGCGCCTACCAGCAAGACATGACCGACGCTGCGGCCTTCAACATCGCCTGCCGTCGTGATCGTGCGATGAAGGACCTCTCCGACTACGATCGCAAACGTTGGGCGGGCGGTCTCTTCTGCTCGATCACCCACGGCCCTTGGATCGTGAGCCGCCTCAAGATGCGCAAGGATGCGGGCGACCTTCAGTGGTGAGTTGGTTCGTCTACATCATCCGAAGCGAGACCAACGACAAACTCTATACAGGAATCACCACCGATCCTGTGAGACGTTTACGAGAACACAACGGCAGCCTCCGCGGGGCGAAATCCACACGCATCGGACGCCCCTGGAGAATGGTCTTCACAGAGCCTCAAGAAGGGCGTGTACCGGCTATGAAACGAGAGCTCGCTATCAAGCGACTGTCACGCGCCCAGAAGCTCACCCTCGTCGAGCGACATCGCAAGGTCGAAGAGCTGACGACTCGTTGAAACGAGCGAGACCTCTTCAACGTTTCGAGCATTCTCGAAGCCCATCAAGAAGGCACGCCAACCTTCACACGTGAAACCGATCGCCGGGGGTCCGATGATCGAAGCATTCCAAGCTAAGAGTGTGTTCTTCGGGATCCCTACCAACAGATCTTGAAGACGCTTGAGGCTGACCGCTACCCCTAGAACACGTCCAAGGCCGTCAGGGTCCAGACGTTTCAAAACGTCAGCCTTGTCGAACTCGACAGCGTTCACCGGGTCGAGGCGAAGCATTCTCAAGATCACGTTGAGCCCTTCGATGTTTCCACGGAATCGAGGGGAGGCCCCACGTACTTTTGTGGCGATCATCCAGACTCGATCCGTAGCTACGGTCCAGACTGACCCGTCCGGATCGACCACCGTGAAAGGCTGCCTGAGCACAGGGTCCTCTAACCCTGCGTAGTTCATCAACGCTTTCACTCTTCAAGATCCATTCATAGCGGCTTCGAGATCTTCCTCCGACATCTCCATCATGCGCTCGAAGAGGTCCTGCCCGCTGTGCTTGTCCTTGTTCGATTGCAGAACAAGCTCCGTGCGCTTGGTCGAGATCTCGTGGAAGTGAGGGTCTCTCTCAATCCCTGTGAATCGAACCCGTTCCTCGATCGCCGCGTGAAGTGTCGACCCAGATCCACAATAAGGGTCGAGGGTGATGCCCCCCTTAGGCGTCACTAGTTTGACGAGCCAGCGCATGAGAGCAACAGGCTTCTTCGTCGGATGGTTGTTCTCGATCTGACCGTCGATCGTTGTCTCTTTCTTGGACGCCTTCGCCGTGTAGAAGAACGGGACCTCGACGGACTTCTGTCCTTCGAACTGAGGAAAAAACCGCGAGGCTCCGCCCTTGTCCGCGTAGAGCGTCCCCTGTGATGGTTGGAAGCTCGTGCTCTGGTCGTCGGTACGCTCGTACGTATTTGGCCTCGGGCCGCTCGACCCGCAACCCGTCTTGTCACCGCTCTGCTCATCAAGGGCCCGAACAGGGCAACCCTCCACACAATCGTAGACGGGAAGCTCTTCCGGCTGATCTTGGGCTAGTTGGTTGCCGTACGACTCCGAGAAGGTGCCTCCCGAGGTCTTCTGGAAGCGATCCGGACCTTGCGGGTGTGGTGGGATCACCTTCGTCCCAACCTTCTGGCAAAGCTCGGAGTGACGCATCACCGAGTTCGGCGGCCAACGCCCTCCCTCCTTGACCTCGTTGGCCCCTGAGAGGTCGCTCGTGTTCTTCCACGAGTTCCCTAGTTGACCACCTTGCTCCTTGAGTCGGTCCACCATCGCCTTGTGCTTCTCGAAGTCCTCCGGACTCGAGTGTCGGACACGGGTGGCGTCGATGTTGAGACCCCCCGTACCGTACTTGAGGACGTTGTCAGCGATCGTTCCCTTGAAAGGCTTGCGGAAGACAAGGATGGGCTCCCACGATGGTTTGAGAGCTGTACCCCACCCATCCCACTGAGCCGCTTCTTCGGTTGCAGGTGCTGTGACGGGGCGCCCCGCTTGAACCTCGCCGGTGACCTCTCCAAACATCCCACCCTCACGGGTGCCTCCGTTACCGCTCACGGAGCCATACCCCGACGGAGAGTCCGGATAGTGCGTCGGACGAAGCCCCACTACCTCACGTATCGCGCCTAGTTTTGCGTCGACGGCCTTCCCGATGGAATGGCTCTTGGGAAAACCCTGGCCATGTTTCCACTGTAGCGCCGGATGATCGCTCGCGATCGTGTCACGGTACTCGAAGCCGGCCGCTCTTGCCCCGAGCGAGATGAGGTCCCAAGTCCGAGTTCCACCGAAGCAAAGGACATGAGCTCCTGGCTTCAAAGTCCGATAGACCTCACGCCAGACGAGAACCGACGGGATGTCCCAATCCTTCCCCATGAAGTCGCCGGTAACCAGATCGGCGCCCATGAGGTACGATACGATCTCTTCGACGGTGGGCTCGTCACCGAGGCCGTAGGGCACATCGGTTACGCATGAATCGTAGGTGTCGTCAGGAAGCTGCCGAAGAACGGTGAGACAATCGCCTAGGAGGACCTGGTTCTCAAACTCCATCCGCGGAGACTACACCATCAGTGTTCGCGCCAGCTATCGTCCAGAGGCTCTTCTTTTCCTTGGAGCGCTGCGGGGATTCCACGAATAGCGCTCTCCAGTTGCTGAGCTGCGGCGTAACTGTTGGCCAGACGCTCTTCCGCCGAGCCCGCCCCGTAGTCGTTGCTGTAACGACCCCAAAAACGGACGCAGGACCCCAACCACTCAAGCCCGCTCTCGAAAATCTTCTTGGATTTTCCTTTGAACAAGCCCGACTGGCCGCTGTACTTGTGGATCAGTGCTTGGGCCGAAACGGAAGCTGTGTTGCCGTTCTTGAGCAACTTCTCAAAGGACTGCCCGTACTTCTCTTGCTGCCCCCGCATCTTCTTCATCGCCTGGAAGATGCGTTTGTTGTCCTCGTAACGCTTCGCGGCTTGCTTGGCGAAGGTCTCGGCCAAATCAAGATCGATGGCCAACTCGGCGGCGTAACGCATGGCAACACGTCGCCTCAGAGCAGCGTGTTGGAACACCTGAACCGAATCTTGTAGCGTCATCAGGCAGCCTCACGAAGGTACTTCATGACAACCTTCTTGATATCCGGAACGTACTTGTGCTCCCAGCCCGTGATGTTGGACTTGGAGACACCCCACTCCTCAGCGAGCTCCACGTTCTTCAGGCCTTCGAGCTGAGCTTCGAGCCAACTCGGAGCTCGAGGATGGACACGGCGTAGGTCCTCCATGAGCTTCTCGAGCTCTTGTCGGGGCAGCACGTTGTCCAGATTCTGGAAGGAATTTGGATCGGAAACATCAACCATGTCGTCAATGTCGATGTACCGGTCGTTGTGCTTGTTGCTCCGGATCAGGTTGATCAGATGGTTCACAGCAGTGCGAATCACGTACTGCTCGGCACCCTTGAGGCTTGTGCCTGGGGGGAAGTTGAACTTGTCACGCGACACCGTGACCATCATCTCGGACAGGACATCCTCGACCAAGGAGGGGTTGCGAGCCTTCTGGAGGAGCATGGCGTAGAGTCTCTCGCCAAAACGCCGGCCGTAGCCAGACGGAAGCCGATCCGGCTTCGTGCCGGGTTCGGCCCCCGGCGGCATATCCTCGACCCCCGAATCCAAGAACAGGGAGTAGAAGATACGACCTACGGTCTCGGTGAGACCGTAGGACAGCTTGACGAGGACGTTCGCGACCCGGAAACCCCAGGGCAACGAAGCATACACCCGACGATTCAGGTCTCGGAGCCTGGCAAGAATGGGTCGAATCACGGTTCCCTTACCGAGGGAACCCCATAGAAGGACTATCTCCCGCCCGGTTAGGCGGTCATCTTGGTGTCGACTTTTTGCCGAACAATTGTGCGACCCTGGGCCTTGATCGCCCCTCGAAGGGTGTGCCCTCGGGTCATCAAGTCGATGATTTCCAGACCGCGTTCCGAGTTCGGGTTGACGTCGTGTTGACGGAACCGGTCGGCCAGGTCAATCAAGTCCTCCATCGGGAGGTCCACGGAAGTATCGTCCGTGAGGTTTTCCTCCCACGAGGCAGCGTCCTCCATCGTCGTGACCTTGTGGTATGTTCCGCTCGCTCCTGAGGCGAGCGCCATCTTGGGGTCGAGGACCCTCTCCTTGTGCCGCCGAGAACGAGTCCTGAGCAGGTTCTTGAAGTGATTCGTCACCGCCGTGGTGAGATAGCTCTTGAATCCACGACCCGTGACCCCAGGGTGTCGACGGGTTTCCGTCCTACGACCCTTGAGGAAACCGGACTCGTCCAGTGTCTGGATGTCCTCGGTGAGGAAAAGAGCGTCCTTGCTGAACAAGGTGCCCTTCACAGGCTTCGGCATCCACGAATCCTTCTTCCGGCCGTGGTAGGACGCGGCGTTCACCCACTGAGCGTGAGTGATGCCGAGGTACCCAACCACCTCGTCCAACGTCAACGTGCGAGGCAGCTTCGTGCGAGCCGCTTCCACGAAGGACCCGAGGACGTCGCTCTGCATGATGTTGAGCCAGACCTGTTGGTTGACCTCTCGGAGCTCTTCCTCGGTCTGGATCATCGACACGCGACGAACCTGATTGAAGATATAGTCACCGTACATCTTCTGGAGATCATTGTTGTTGCGCGGTAGATCCGTCGGCCAATCGACGATCTCTCCCACCGACTTGGGCTCGGACTCCACCACGATCGGAGGATCGATCGGCTGCGGAGCAATCACACTGGCCACTACTTGCTTGGCCTGAACCGATGCACCGCGAACCTTCGACAGGAACCACCCCAAGCGACGACGGAATGCACCCTCGGCCTTCGCCAACACAGGACGAGCTCGAGGCACGTCATGGTCGTACATGAAATCCGAGATCGCTTCGATGCTCGAAGTCCAGAAGGACACGTCGAGGTTGTTGGCCTGAACAAAGTCACCGTCACCCGTGTGCGGTCGTACGAAGTACCACGGCAACCCGCGGTTGTATGAAGAGCAGGTCTTCTTCAAAACGCGAGCCCACGCCTCCTTCGACAAACCAAGGAACTGTGCGGCTTCCTCGAACGTGAACGTGTCCGGCAGGCACTCCTCAAGATCGAACCCCTCAATGAGAGCCGACACGCGGAGCGCCTCCACGACCTCCTTCAACTTGAGACCTTGCTCCGAAGCCTTGGCCTCGAGCTGAGGACGATAGAACTCCTTCAACTCGTGGTAATCGTTCGGAACCCCCACCGGCATCGAACGCCGCACCAAAGTAAACCCTGATTGCCGATTATTCATGAGCCCTCGCTGTACTGAAATGTAGGCCCATCGTGACGCCAGACGCTAAGCATCGAGCACCCGTATGTGGGCCCACTACCTACCCAACCGTGACCAGCGGTCGGGAAAAATGAGCCTCCCCTCATACTTCGAGACCCTAAGATCGTCAAGAAAAAGACAAACGTCTGAGAACTTCGGCCCAGTTGATAGGGGCTGGAACCCTGAAGGAATTCCTGAAGGGTGTGGTCTTGACCCCTGTGATCAGCCGGTGTATCTACCGGCGTGGGACCGGTCGAAAGCCCTCGGGACCCATGCCGTCCAGAAACCTCACGGCTGGACGTGCCAAGACCACGTGAGGAGGCTACGTTCCACGGGCCACCCCCGAAAGGGACGAGTCTCTTGTGATGCCCCTCGACACGGTCCTCCGCACAGCTCTCGACAGCATTGAAAATCCGAGCCGTCGAGCTGAGGCATTGGGCCTCATCAGCGAATGGCACAAGGAAGCGTCGCCGGTGCTCGAGACGGTTGAGGAGCTGGTCGTCTACGGAGCGCACGAGCGGATCCTTGGCAAGAAGGTGACCCCGCCGAAGTTCGAGCCGGTGAAGAAGCCGTCGGACCGCAGCTTGTACGAGAGGATCGCCCTGGCGTGGCTCACGTGGGCTTCGGGACATAGCCCCACGCTGCTCCTTCGCACGCTGCCGAAGGCAAGCGAGTACGGCGGAGCGATCCATGTGATGGCGCTTGAGCCGTGGGCTCAAGCCACCAAGGCTCTCCACGAACGCAACTTCGAGGAGGCTCGACGATTCTTCCGACGATCGATCGAGCTCGGGACCCAGTACAGCACCGAGAGCCTCAAGACCGTTGAATGGGCCTACGTCGCGAGCTTCTTCCATGAGGCTCATCGCGGCACGTAGACTTTCGGGGTCGGCTCCTCAACTTCAATGAAGTGTCCGACCGTCGACCGGTGGGCCTCCTTCTGCTGAGAGAGCTCCTCCAAGAAGTCGTCTGCCGGCATAGCCGGCACCACGATCACCGTGTGCTTGAAGAGTTTCGCGAAAACCGTCTCCGGAAGATTGACCTTCAACTCCGAGAGGTCTGCGCCCTTCTTGACCTTGAAGGCCAGGTCCTGAAAGGTGACCGTGATTTCTCCCGAGAGCCCGGTGAGCTCTACCTCCCTCTTACCGCCTCGCTTCTCGCGAGCTCTGTCCCTGAGGTAGGCTTTCGCTACATCCAGATCCTGATCGATCCGAACCTTCTTCCGATTCAGACCAATGACGTAGTCAACTATCGCTCCAAGATCACCTTGAGCGATAACTTCGCTCGCACGCTTCTCCAACTTGTCTCCTCCCTTACAAGTTGGCCGTTATGAGCAAAGCTCGAGAGGCTACTTGTCAGGATTCATCCAACCCATACCTCAGGCCTATCAGGCTGTCTAGCCTTTTCCCAAGAGAGGTGGCGTTGCTTGTCCTAGCTTCGGCTGTCGTTCTGTTCTCTGTTGTCTTGCTTGTTCTAGCTTCTGTACTGGTACGGGTTGTTGTTTCTCTGTTTGGGATGTGGGTTTGTTTTTAGGAGGGATCAGATTTCAGAGAATTGTTAAGGATCTCAGAGATCTAGGAGATCTCTTGGGGATCAGATCCGAAAGAAGAGTGATCGGAATAGCTAGAAAGGACTACCAGGGACTCCTCCTGGGTCAGGTCCTCTTGGTCTAGCTCTTGTTGGATCGTCACTCGTGGCTCTCTTACTTGTTCTTGGCAGAGCTCTTGGTCATCCAGCGATCCGAAGAGCTCCATGAATGCACCGGGATAACCCGGTTCTGATCAGCTCAGGGTGATCCAGTACACCGGGCAAACGGATCGGGGCAAGAGCTTTCCGTTGATCCTCTCGGTCAAAATCGGCTAGCCTGCCGAGAAAGGGCCGAGGATCAGAAATGCTCAGCATTGCGAAGCTTTCGGACGTGAATGGCGAGCCAAAGGTGAAGCTGGACCTTCCTGGTCCACTTCGGATCGGCGATCCGCTGGCTTTGTCGTTCACGATCGAGCGCCATACGGGCGGCCGATTGGAAAGGCTCTCGGTCAACGGGAAGTTCCGGGTGGAGGCGATCGGGTTCGACACCACCTCTGGGCCTTCCAGGCAGCTTCTGAGCCTCTCATCGGTGGACATGGCCCCGACGTGGAAGAGTATCAAGAAACGTCCTACGGCCGAGCGTAGGCTGGGCCCGACGCGGTTCCCGAGGACCCCGATCTAGTCGACGACTTCGATCCGGCGGATCTTGACGTCTTGGGGGCGGAATACGGCGACTTCCGGTATCCCTTTGACCAGGTCGGTCCCGTAGTAGAAGACGCTGTCGTAGCCCTGTGAGCGGGCTTTGCGGGCAGCCGATTGGCTCTTGGTCACGAGCGGGTTCGAGACCGTCGCCACCACGGTGTAGACCTTCGGCCGATAGACCTTCGAGTCCAAGCCGATGTCGTCCAAGCCGTCGTAGATCCAGCTCGGTGCCCCAGTGCTTGTGTTGAAGATGTTGACGGGGCCATCTCCCCCCAGTGGAGTTGTCTTGCTCCCGACGACGTAGCCGGCGATGTCCCCGATGGTGTTCGGGTCAATGCCCAAGGCCTCCTGGAAGCCCGGAAAGTCCACCAACCCTTCCCCGGGGGCTGGGGTCTCCCGCCAGAAGCCAAACTCCTTCATGGCAAGGTCCCAACCGTCTTTGCCCTGCTCCACGAGGATCTCGAGAAAGCGTCCGGCCATCGGGCTCTTGCGCTTCAGGTCGTCGACGATCGACGCCGGGAACCCTATGTTTCGGTTGGCGTTGGCGTAGTCCTCGGCCACCCGCTTCGAAGGCGACAAGAAGATGCCGGTCCCGTAGTAGTTGTTGACCAGGTCCTCACGGCTCTTCGAAATGTCAAAGCGACGAAAGAGCGTCGTGCTGCCGTGATACAGCGTGACCGGCGACCCCGATCGCATGCCCTCAAGGTTCCACTCCGCGAGCAGATCCTTTTCCTTGGCCCGGCGATCGTAGTTGTAAGCCGTACGACGATCGTAGGTGTAGGCCATTCCGTCGAGAGCAGGGTCACAAATGCTTCAAGAGCCGATCCGGGCGATCAGAGCCTTCGCAGCGGCTGTCTTCGCCTCTTGCTTGTTCGGCGCCACGGTCTTGACCTCGTGGCCCATGAAACTAGCCGTGCAGGTGACCGCCGGCATGTGGGACTGCCCTTCAAGCTTGAAATTGAAAGAGGGTGGCGTGACTTTCAAACTCTGGCTCCGCTCCATGAGCACTGAAATCGGGTTCTTACCCTCGGCCGAGGCCTGAGCCTTCTGGGTCGCCGGTGGGATCTCGATCATTGGGAAGCTTGGAGCCGGAAGACCCGACACGGCCGCGAGAAACACCACCCCTGCCCGCCCCCTCGCCTCCTTGACCGTTGACCCAGAGGCCGAAGCCGTGTGCTCCAGGTAGGCCACCGTAGCCGTGAAGACCGAAGGGATGGCGCTCTTCTGTTCAACCACGAAGTTAGGCTCCGGCCATCCCGCCTGACAAGCCTGCGTGAGGATCGTCACAGCGTCAGCAATGTGCTCGAGGAGGTAGTCGATCGAGGCTTGCTTGAGGATCTCCCACCCGGGCGGGCTTGCCGAGTACATGAAGAGCGTCGTGAAGCAGATGGAAGGCATCGATCCTTCCTGAAGCCGCCGAGCCCAAGCTTCCCTGAGAACGTCTGACGGGGGCTCGCCCGACCGGACCTCGACCTTGACCGCTCGCTCGAAGTCCTTTGCCCCGAGACCATCGAGAAGCCGTGCGTTCGTTCGTCGTGTCGCGGTCTCCTCGGCCTTGTTCTTGAAGTACTCACTAGCGGCCTCACGTTCCTTCTGAGCGAGCTCCGTCAAATAACCCCCGACTGCCTCGAGGTCTTCTTTGGTGTACGGCAGGGGCTCTCCCTTGAGGTGCGCCCGGATCTGTTGATGGATCACCAGGTCTGCGTAGCGACGGATGGGGGACGTGAAGTGCAGGTACGCCGGCACGTTCAGCCCGTAGTGCCCGAGCAGTGAAGCCCCGTAGCTGGCTCGGTTGAACAGCATGTGCGTCCGCTGTTGGAGCGATGTGAGGTCGATGATGGGGGTCGATGTCGCTTCGGCAATTTGCCGGATCAAGGCTTCACGGTCCGGGGCGGCCGATCGTGCTTCATGGTTCCGGAATAGCATCGGGATGTCGTGTTCGACGGCATAGGTCGCCACGGCAACGTTCGTGAGGATCATCAGCTCCTGGATCATGACGTAACCGATCGTCTCGGTCCTCGTCTTGAGCTGCTTTAGGAAGCCCTCTTCCGTTGTGACCCAGCCGTTGTTGAGGTCGTAGAACACCAGGGCTCCAGCATCCCGTCGCTTAGAAAGCAGCCCGAGGGCCAACCGTTTCGTTGCCGAAAGCATCTCGTGGTGAACCCCCTCTTCGTTCTCGAGCAACCCTGGGATGTCCTCGTAGGCGAGCTTGGCGATCGACACGATCTTCTCTTGGGTGATCTTCGTGCTCACGATGTCGAGAGAAGAGCTGAGGACCATCTCCACCACGACGCTCGGCTTGTGTTTGCCGGGCCAAAGCGAGAAGTCCCATTCAGAGAGTTCTCGGGGAAGCATTGGACTGTTGCCCGTCGCGAAGTAGTGGGTGTGCCCACGATCTCGAGCATCCCTGTCCAGGTCCGATCCTGGGGTTACACGGCGAGCTACATCGGCAATCGCTACGCGGACCGACCAACTGTCAGAGGTCGAAGAGACCTCCACGGCGTCGTCCATGTCACGGGTTCTGCGGTCGTCTATCGTCAGCACGGGGGATCTTACACCGATTTAGGTGTCGGGTTATTTTTGGCCGAATCCCTTGAGATTGTCATGGGGTAGCAGAACGATGTTGGTGAAGGGAGCTCCTTCACCCTCGTAGAACTTCTGCATCGCTATGAAGATGTGCTCGATGACCGGGCCGAATGCGTACGGTTCGAACTCAGCTCGATGTGTCATCCCTCGCTGGACACGGTCTTCCAGATCTTCCGCTCGTGGCGGCCCCGGGTTATTGGTTACCCATTGCTGGACGAAGAGGCTGTCGCTTGCTGCGAGCTCACCGAACGCGATGACAAGGATGTTCTGTGAGGGTAGACGCTGAAGCGTGACAGCCACCCCTTTTTCCCGTCCCTTGTACCAGGGAAAGGTCCGGAACATTGCCTTGTAGTCGTGTAGATCTTCATCCCACTCTGCGAAAGAGGCTTCGCGCTGAGCAAGCAGTTGAAGGATGGCCAGGGCCTGGGCGTCGATTCCGAATGAGGTGTCCCCGATGGGAGCATAGGTCATGCTCCGTAGAACACCGACGAATCTTCAAAAGTTCAGGGGTCCGAACCAGGAGGAAGCTGGGACCGGACCCAACAAGAACTAGAAGCGTCCACCACCCCTTCACGGTAGCGTGTAAGTTCTCGTTTTCCTTGGTTTCTACCGACGACCCAACCGATGACTAGCCCGAGCAGAAGAGCTCCTAGGGCGGTCAGTGTGTCCAGGTCCATGATTTCAGAAGGGCCGGGGGTCCACCGCAAATTGGAGGATCAGGGGCGGCCCCGCGGACCTTCCTGTGTAGAATACACCAAAAGTCTGAACTTTGCGACTGGCTAGAGTGTTCGAGGGCTGTTCTCAAACACCCCCTCAACCCTTCTCCGAGACATCATGGCAAACGGACGCATCAAAACCGAGATGAAAGGCACCGGCGGAGGCCGCTGGTGCCCTCGAGCTGAGGCCAAGAAGGTCTCGAAGAAGGCCCGCCGTCGGCTTGACAAAAAGGCCTCCAAGGAGCTCTAAGACGCCTTCGACTCCGACGAAGGTACGAGCTCATACCTTCGAAACCGTGCGAGTTGAATGCGTCTGCCATCGTTCGTGACCACGTGGTCGTCTTCGATCGCCGTGATGACGAAGTCGGCTTTGCGTCTGGGATCCTTCGGGCGCCAACGCTCACCTACTTGCGGGGCTGGCAGGACTGGCAAACGAACAGCAGTGCTCTCCGGAGGTCGAACAGTCTCCGGCTTCGACGTCGTAGGCTCAGGCTCTGGTGTCGTAGGCTCAGGCTCTGGTGTCGAAGCCTGTGAAGTCTCGGGCGGCAACTCTTCTTCACGAGACTTCACCCGCTTCAGGCGAAAAGGCGTCGAGGAAGTGACCTCGTATTTCACACCACCAACGTTGAAGATGGTTCCTACGACCGTCGAGATACGCCGGAGAACCACCTCGTCCGTCTCGAGCGCTCCAACTTGAACCGTCACTATATGGGGCCCCTGGCCGGGCACACTCACACCAATCCGCTCTTCGTGTGTACGCATCTATGGGGCGACACCATAGGTATTCTTGAGCAGATGTCTAGAACTATGTTTACGGGTCAGCCCGTGATCTCGAAACCTTCGACCGAACGATCGCTCAGTACCCAGCTCATGTAGCTGTCGTAGCCGATGGTACCGAACGACTGCCACAGCTCTAGTTGGCGCTGCTTGCGAACATTGCGATCTAGTTTAGCCGCGTTGGTTTGAGCTTCAACTAGGTTGTTCAGGAAGTTCTCTTCGGACTGGGGAATCACGGTGGTCATGACCCTAGAACAAGGTCCGACCCCCGAGAGTTCAGGTCGCTCCCAAATATGGGGTGTGAAGGTACCACACCCCTATCGATAGGCGGAGAGTGTAGCTACAAGGTGAAGATGTAGCAGGTCCCTCCTATGACCAATGCCGTCACCACTTTGAGCGTGGTCAGCACCGCCGTTGCAACCGGGTCGTAGTTCTCGTCGATCTTGGTGTGGTCAGTAAGCATTCCCACTAGAACCGCGACCCCGATCGCTTCTGGGACCGTGAGGGCATGGATGTGAAAAGGCCTCGCAACGAACCAAGCGAAGAGCCACTTGAGCGTAAAGCCCTCGATGAGAGCCACGTACATGATGATGAGGAGGCTCTTCAGGAAGTAGCCCTTCATGACTGGCTCGCGATTTCTGACGGGACGTCGATCACCTCGTAGAACGAAGACCCTGAGAAGCCTGTGATCTTGGCGGAGTACTCACGGATCACATTGTCGATGCCCGACCTCCAACCGGAGTCATGGCTGACAACCAACTTCCACTCCTGGCCGCCCGAGGTGTAGTCTTTGCCCGGCTTGATCTCCGGGTCGTCTTCGTCCGTCAAGTCTTCGAGCGCGATGACGTTCCAGCGCTCTCGGACGAAGACCCCGACGTAGTTCATCGGGGCGTAGATGAGGAGTTCCAAGTAGCGGTAGCCGTTCTCCTTGCTGTAGTCGATCTTCAAGGAGAACGTAAACCGGACGGCCTTTGCTTTGCTGTCCTTGGCATGAACCTGCCACTTACCCGCCTTCTCTTCGAAGGTTTGGGCGATCATTTTGGAAATGAGGGATTGCACGTCCCCTAGAACACCGACGAGGGTCCAGAAGTTCAGTCGAAAGCTTTACAGTCGGCCACTCGCCGGAACTTTGTGTGCACTTTCGGTCTCTTGCCGTTCTTCATCGACAAGAGGGCTCGCTCCACATACTCGGATTCCTTCTTGAGCTGCTTCTGGTACCTCAAGAACCGTTTCTCGGCGTCCGCTTGAGCTTCCTCGAGCGAAGTGAAGGCTTCAACCCCCATGCGGAGAGGTGCCCAAAACCTGGCGTTGATATGAGACACGTGGGCGTAGTCGTGAAAGCTTCCACGTTGTGGCGCTGGCTGCTTCACATCCGCTACGAGAATACCGCGGTGGACGACCCACTTCGTGATGTAGATGCGGACCACCTTGCTTCGTTACACCGGGCGAAGGTTGACCGCCCTCGAAGCATTGTAAGGTCTGCTTTCGCCGGCCGTAGGGTTTACCGCATAGGATGGGGCACGACGCTCTTGAACGGGGTCTTCGTAGTCAAATCGAAAGACCGTCGGCGGAGGAGGACGACGACGGGGACGGATCTGAAGTGCTTCGACCTTCCTCAAAACTTCGCTTAGGGTCTTGAAGATCTTTGAGGCCTCTGAGTTGCCGGCGTTGCGATCCGGATGATACTTGAAAGCAAGGCGCCGGTAGCTCGCCCGAGCCTCCTTCTTGAGGTTCTCGAGGAGCTTCACGGCCTGTTCGTACGGAGCCTCCTGTAATGCAGTGAGACGTTCCAACGTGAGGCCGAGCTCGATGATGAGACGCTTCTCGATCTCCGAGATCATGTCTCATGCGTTCGACAAGCGAATCAACGGAAGGCAGAGATGTGCGCTTGGGATCCATTGGGTCCCGAGGCTAGTTGCCCGACGTAGTTACCGGTCTTCTGGTACGATGTGATGTCGCCCGCGATGGCTTGGAAACGGATCTGACAGATCCTCATGCCGGGATAGATCCGAACCGGAAACATGGAGGTCGCCTCAAGCGTGAACTGTCCGTTGAACCCAGGGTCTCCGAATCCAGCGGTCATGTGGACCTGGATGAAAAGACGCCCAATGCTCGACTTCCCGTCAATGATGGGAACGGTCGTGTGAGCTAGAATCCTCTCGTTCGTGTGCAGGAGATAACACACGCCGGGTTTCAAGACCCAACCTAGTTCCGAGTCTATCTTGTAGCGACGAACCTTCAGCTCGGTCTTCGTATCGTGTCCGTAGCCCTCTTCGTTGGTCCAGACTGGTTCGGGTGGCGGCAGGTACTGAAGCGTGCTGCCATCGTAGGGCACGCCTTCCTTCAGCTCGGGTTTGGTGGTGAACCGATCGTAGACCGCCACCTCGTCTCCGAGCGTGAGGTCCACGCTCGCGGGGTTGACCTTGGACGGGTCGAACGGATCGATGACGATCGTTCCGAGCTCTATCTGTTTGACGATTTCGGTGCCGCTGAGGATCATTCTCGGCGGTACACCACAAGGTCAGGCGCCTTGCCTAGGGAGTCTTACGATTTCTGCGCTTCAGGCCTTCTGGCCCTTGAAGAACCAGTCGATGTGCGGGTCACCCTTTTTGGGCAACGGGCGCTCCTTCCAGTTCGCGACGAGCTTCTCGAAGGCTTTCTTCGTCTCCTCAGCTACTTCCAATTTTTGCTTGAGGTACATCTTGTAGCTCCTCAGCTCGTAATCCCAACGGAAGTCACCTCGACGGATCTCTCCGTTTTTCTTGGGTATGCTATCGATCTTGTCGGCTTCAGCCAGATCGTTGCCCTTCTTCGCGCTTTCGTACTTGGGCACGAGGTCTTCTTCCAGGAAGGCCTTCGTGCCCTTGACGTCCAATTCGAAGGGAGGGTACCCAACACCAAAACAGTTGCCTACGGTCGATCCGTGTCCCGGCCTCCGGTAGCCGTGGAGCACCATCCTGCCGTCCTTGATCTTGATGTTCTGAAAACAAACGGGACAGCTTCCTGTGCTTTCGCGGGTTCGTGGGGCCGACTTCTCGAACGTGTCCAAGCCGAGCTTCTTGTTGATCTGGTCGAGCCAGTCCGTCTCCTTGTTGAGCCAAGTGATGATGTCGAAGACATAGACCTGTCCCAACCTGCCGGGTTTGTAGCCATGGTAGGGGGTGCCAAACACATGACGGCTCGGGAAGAAGTCTTGGGTTCTACCCGTCGATGTTGTGACTTTCCAACCCTCTGACCCCATCCACGGCTTGAACTCGAAATAGAAGCGGCTGTCGTTGAAGTTACGGGATGTAGGGTTCGCCTGCTTCACCTCGGTGAGGTCGAGCACGTAGAGCTTGTTCGCCTTGGGAGAGGACGGCAGCGAGGTGACAGCATCCTTGCTCAGGTCTTTCTGCTTCTGCTCGACCTTATCACGGTCGTCGTCGAAGAATGCTTCGGGATGATTCTCCTCCGATCGCCCGTAGAGCTTCACGAGACCTGTGGTCTTCTCGAGCTTCCACCCTGGATCGAGGACAGCAAAAGCCTCCGACAGGTTCTTGGCCGTCAGGCTGGCCGTAGCGCCTTTGCGGATCTTGAGAAGCAGAGCCTCGAGCTTTGCGGGATCCATTGCCGCAGTGAAGCGAGCGGCTAAGCGTAGGCTAACACTCATCACGGCCTCAGTGGTAGTCGTACCGAACTCCTAGATCCTTCCAGGTCTGGATCATCGCGTAGATGTCCATCTTGTTGGCCTCGGAGAGATTGGCCTTGAGCCAGTTGTAGAACGGTGCTGCGTCTTTCTTGCTCACCGACGAGTAGAGCGTGTCCTGCTTGAAGGACCCATCCCCTTTCGGGGTTCTCATCAGGACGGTACTCTTGACCAAAAACTCCAGGGGGTCGGCCGTGATCTCGAGGCCCTTGTTGGTGGTGAGGTGGATCTTGGTTGTGCCACCGGGGTTCACGTCGATCCCGCGTCGCTCGCTCTCATCCATGTAGACGTAAGGGTACTCTTGTTTCAAGAAGCGGCCGTAATTTTTGACCTGTTCGTAGTCCGACATGTTGGGCAAAGCCTTACCCA
>JACCDR012382404.1_pt1 | contig 17695 bp, 32 predicted proteins | sample 7446431 | NCBI WGS metagenome assembly JACCDR01 (sample SAMN15323443, study PRJNA562643) | freshwater metagenome | isolation source: river surface water | place: USA:Blue River Watershed | collected 2017-08-17
CGCAAAGTCTTCGTCTGTCGACAACTCTTTGTTGACGCGACGAATAGCAGCGAGCGCAATCTCTTTGAACGAGGCAAGGTTGCTAGTGGTAACTTCGCCTGTCACCTCAATAAGCAACGCCGGTAGCTCATTATCGGCGTTACCAGCCACGTTTAATTCTACATTATCTTTATTCATATAATCTGTTCCAAAAAAATTTTAACAAGTTCTTCGTTGCCACAGTTTCTAGCATACCTAATCGCTTCTAGCAAAATATCATTTCTAACATTTTTTTCTTCATTAAGAAAAATCTTATTTTTTAAAATAAGCAGGGCAAAGTTTTGCAAATTATATTTAGCGGCTAAATAAAGCGCATCATCAAAAAGATTATTTACAGCTTCCTCACAAAATTTTACATCATTTTTTAATTGGTTTTTTAATGTTTCTACCTCCATTTTTAGTATTGATAATCTATCATCTATAAAATTTTCCGGATTTCGATTGAAAAAAACATTTTTTACAGAATTGATAATATGACTAAGCATTTTTCTCTTCCTCTTTGTTCATTTCTTCCAAAAAGTTATCGATTGGTTCCTGTGGTTCATTTTGAGTAGGATTTTTCCCGGATGATTCAATTTCATTTTCTTCGCTATTTGCTACAACACTAAAATCGCTATCAATTGCATCAAGATATTGATCTTTTCCTGCTTCGGCCATATTATCCAAGGCAACTGCTTTTTGAAATTCGACGGACAACGGCAAATATTTTGCTAATCTACGGATAACGGTTTTTCTACCCATTTCAACAAAATGCTCATCCCAAACTTTTGATGGGGATTTGTTTTTAGCATTCGCGGCAGCCTGTATTTTTTCCACTTGATGACGGCTCATAAATTCAAAACAATGTCCACCATCTTTGAGTTTTGCCACGGCATAAAATCCAATAACATCACCTCTTTCGCCCATCGATGGCGTATGGTTTAGTTTTTCATCTAACCCATATACAAGCTCAAAATGATCATTTTCACGAACTTCATGGGCGGCAATGCTGATGATTTGTCCAGAGCGACGGGCAAGGTCAATAAGCCCTTTATAGCCAATGATTACTTGCACAGAATTTACCCATCGATCATTCCCGTTGGAATCTTTGCGTTTTGTATTAAATGGGACTAAATAAGCATGTCCCAAAACAGTGTTGGGCTCTAAGCCCATTTGTGCACATTGGCCAATAGCCCCAACCAAACTAGCCACATCACATTTAGCAAGCGCAGGCGTGGTTGTTGCTGCAATTTGAGCCACTTTTAAAAGCCTTTCCGCGTTAAGATGGTTAGGCAACATTTTCATTATTTCGGCTTTCTTTGCGTTAAGAAAATAAGCAATTTTCTCTTTAGGGTTCATTTCCGCTAGATTTGGGGTTGTAGTTTGGTTGCTTACAACCGCTTTTAGTTTGTTATTGCTCATTTTTTCTCCTGTGATTAAAATTATTTAATGATAAAAGGCCTTGCTCCAGCTTGTTGGGTTAAAAACTTTTGAATATGTTCTGCGTTAGGTTGCAAATCTAAATAAGCCGATTTCCAATCTGTTTTTATACTGTCTTTATTGTTTTTCCATGTTGCAATCAATTCTCCTTTATATCTTAATCCAGCAGCGTTGCCCATTTGTCTTTTTGCTTGGGTAATTAGCAATTCTTTTTCTTGTTCCAACAATTTCTCTTGCGCTTTGATATCTTTTATTCGCTGGCATACGAATAACAATTTATCATCCGCCTCGAGTTGTGCCCCATCATCTTTTTTGTATAGCCAATTCAAATCGTCAGCATTACTTGGTTCTGGCGGATTACGATTTTGAACTCTATCCCAAAATTCAATTTCTTTGGCACGTATTCCGGCAATCGTTTCGTCGTCGCGATCAACAAAATAAATGCGCAAATCATCAACACCAATTAATGCGGCAACAATTGCTTTTTGTCTTGGTTTTACCATAAGCCCATGCATGACTTGTGCTGTATAGTAAATTGGCATTTCATCCGTTTCTGCTGTGCCCCAATCTTTTGCGGCGAATTGATTAACGGTTTTTATTTCTCCGTTTAACTCTTGGCCATCAATAGATAATTCTAAATCTAATTCGCAGGCTAAAAATGGCTTTTCTGCATCTTCGTAACGTTGGTTGCGGGCAATAATATTCACATCATGGCCGCGATCTTTTAGCTCATCCAATAACATGTCAATCACTGTCGATTCAAAACGTTTGCCGCGTTTAAATACCTTTTCACGTTCGCTGTCTGTTTTTTCAATAAACTCTCCAATTTTTTCTTGGTACAACTGAAACGGTGATTTCCATTTAGATACTCCAAGAACAGCCGCCGCATCACTACCACCGATAAAGTGTCTTCTATCATTCATACAATTCCTTCTTTATTTTTTTTACTGGGAAAGCAAGAAACCTAAAAGCATCTTGCATGGTTAAAAAATAATCGGGATGCAAAAGATTTTTTGGGTGTTTATTTTTAAATTCATGATAACAATTTTTTACGTTAAAGATTCCATCTTGCTCAGCACGCCAAAAATAACACCCTTGATCCATTACAAAGTCATTAACAAGTTCATAATAACAATTTCTAACAAAAGCTTTTTTATCCGATTCATCCAAGCTTTCTGAAAATTCATTTTCAAACCAATCTTGGAAAATAGCGCATTCTTTTAAAAAGAACCCTTCGATTTCTTGCTGCATTTTCACGATTTTTTCTTCCGAAAATAGCAGCGTTTTATCAAAAATATCATCAACTTTTTGTTTGATTAAATGATCTTTTTTTATCATATAAATTTACCCGTCCCTTTTTTGATTTCTTCGGCCAAGGCCGATCCAATATCGTCTACTTGGCCAGGATTCTTGCTCAGTATCTTGTTTGGTAATAATGGATTTTGGTTTGTTTGTGATAACTACAAGCTTCCCGTCAGGGGTCCATCTTGTATAGAATTTATGATCCATTTTTTCTCTCATCATTTTATCATTCATAAAAAATCCTTTAAAAGAAAACTCCCAAACTTACTAAGTTAATACATTTTTTGAAAAATGAACGTTGTTTTTCATCGTCATCTTTGATTAGTTGTTCCTCAAGATTTTGGTGCGGATTATATTGTAAATATTCTCCATTTTTTAATTCATTTTGTTGTATATAATGCGAAAGACTTTTGTCTTTATTCTCTTGTTCTTTTATACAATCCCAAAGACTTTTGTATTTATTCATTATGTTATTCCTTACCCGTCTTTTTCCCAAATGCAAATTTAAGTAGCTCCCAGAAAGAAGGGGGATTCATGAGGTCATTCATCAGCGCGCGTTGCACCTCGGCTTTGTCATGTTTCTTTGTATATTCTTGTTCTTGCAAACTTAAAGTTTCAAAATTTTCTTCAGAAATAGGAAGTTTTCTCCATGAAAACTTAGATGTGAATAATTCATCTTTACCTTCACCTATTACTTTTACTTCAAATTCACATTTTTGTTTTATTTTCAATCTTTTATGGTTTTTTTTCATATTCATATTTTTTACCATTGAAATGTTTTGGCGTCTAAGTATACTTGAGAATGCCGCCTTAAATAATCGCTGTTTTTTGGTGGCAAAATGTCTTTATGTGCGGCTCTAATAAATCCGCGCCAAGTAAAGTTTGATGCAGCAGTGCCCCTATGTTCATCAGCTTGCGTAAATCTTATCCATTTTTGTGGGTCAACATACCCATGCCTAAATTGGGTTAAAGGAGCCCCGCTTATCCACAAATACATTGGCAAATCCAGCCGACATAAATTAAATTTTTGAATGCCGTTAACCCTTGGGACATTGTCGTAATGCCAATTAGGAATACAAGGATATTGCCTAGGCATAAGCAAGTGCACTTTCACGTCAAAACTAAAATCCCATAAATTATCAGGAAAATCCAAAAAAATTTCGTGCAAATCAGGCATTAATTTTAAAGTAATATCATAAGGTGCTCGACGGACACCTGGATGCTGCGCCGACCAGTCGATGTTGTATTTTTTCATGTTTCTTCCATTTCTTAAAAATTACCTTAAGCGTCATTATAAATCAAATATTGACAATGTCAACAGATGTGCTATAGTAACAACAAAATATTTTTTATCCTTTGGAGTCTATTATGAACACGTCTGAATTTATACGCTACGCTGCATTATGCGACTTAGAAGAAGGAATGGGCTTATGTAAAGCACTAAGTATATGCTGGAAATCCTTTCAGCATTTACGTAAACAGAACCCCAGCCATTATGATGAGAATATATCTTTAGAGCAGCTAGATGCTGCAAGAGATTACCTACATAGATTGCTAGATGGGCATAACAGACTGGAGGACTGGTACGAAGCTAATCACGGGAGTAAATTAGATACTTCTGACGCCTATAAAATAAGGTTGATGTGGGCAGAATGGGTTGCACAACAATATGAAGCTATAGGAGATTGAGACATGGATAAAAAAATTAGCGCGAATGAGTTTCTTTTTCTTTGCCTGGAATCGGAGGCTTTAAATCAAGGATTGAAAAAAGCCGCAGATTATACTTATTTTAGTGTATGGAACCAAGAAGTAAGAAGCCAATTTGATTTGGACGATTTTTGGTTTTTAAAAAAAATATTAAATATGTGTTTTAGTAAGCGAGATTTAGGATTTTCTCTCACAAAAAATAGGTTTTTGCTCAAAAATCATCAGCTTATACTATTGTCTGGTACAGAAAGATGCGTTTGGACTGCGTTTGCATTTTTTAAACCAAACTCTCACAAAAAATTTGGTTCGCCAGAATGTCCTAAAAACCCACCTCTTCTTGAGAGAGAAGCAACTTTTTCTTTTGCTGATTACATGGCTTTTAGAAAAAACAGCGATTAATCAAGCTGGTTTGGCTCTATCTATAGCCGAAATAGGCTTTCTAGGGGCGTTTTCATCGCTTCCGATAGTTTTACCAGGGTATGCATAGATGCGTTGCGTTTGCCCTGTAGAATAAGGCACAAACTGCTTTTTGATAAAGAGGCTTCAGAAGCAAGTTTGCTGCATGTTTTTTTTTGTTCTGAAAGATGGTTATTAATCTTATTAATAATAATCTCTTGAATTTCAATTTCTTTCATTTTAATTTGTAGTAATTGATTGGTGGTTGACAAAAGAGAACGATAAGGTTATAGTTATTGCCTTATTGTAAATTTTTTTTGTTTTTTTGTCAACAAGTTTCTATATATATAATAACTATATGTTGTTATTATATAAAATTTTTTATCAATTAGCTGTCCGGAATTTCCAGACAACTGAATTTGATAATTTTTTTTAAAAATCAAGTCCTCAACCTCAAATCAATAAAGATGCAAAATGAAGCTAGAAATAAAAAAAATAAAATCTCTTTTTTATTGAACTGGAATCTAGAGCAAAAGGAAAAGAGATAAACCACTTCCTTGAGGAGGAGGAAGAAATGAAACTATCAATCTCTTATCTTAAAAAGATAAAGATCAAATGAATTAAAATCAAAAGCAAATCTTTGTATCTATAATCTAGGGTTTTATTATACCATAAAAAACGGGTTTTGTCAATGAATGTTAATACTATAGAATTATTAATAAAATCAATGTACTGCGATGTTAAAAGCGAATTTGAACATCAACAAATTCTTTTTCTGTTGCAAAAAGGAAACGATGCAGGATGCAACATCAACGATTTTAAGCATGGAATTGCAAATTATAAAAAGCGCAATGATATTTATGGACTTTTTTCATATTTAGATCGAATGATTGATATTAAAGTTGAACATCATATGAAAAGCAAAAAACATTGCAACAAGACACTTTTCTTTGATTGTAAAAAAATTGCCTTACAAAGATTAGAGCCTGAAGATGATTTTGTTTATTTTTTGATTCTTAAGTTCGGATTGCAAAAACTTATAGAAATACATCAGCTTGATTATTACAAGGTTCAGGACTTTTGGGAGTGGTGTGTTCAAGACGCGAAAAACAGCGTTAGTAAGAAACAATTAAGGGCTGGAGAGTTATTTATTAAAAAAGTTTTACCGGATGAAGTATTGCAAGACAGAAATGTTGAACTGTCAAAAATACAAATCGGAAAAATAAAAGGCTTGCTGAAAAAGCAAACCTTAGATTGATTATTAATCCTCTATTCTATTAGATTTTTCGCCCGTATTTATAACCAATCGATTGATCAATACATGAATTGACTGCAATTGTTTTGAAACCGTGCTTAATGTACGGCATAAAAATAATAGCAAAGATACAAAAATTACAATGACAACATCATACATAAAATTCCTTTAATTAGTAATTTAAAAAATAATACTTTTTATTCCTTTGTTTTGTTAAAAAAATTACGCCTATTATTAAGTTTATCTATCTCTTTTTTTTCCTCCTCTGTCAATTCAACAACTTTATCCCCATCAAGTTTATAATGCTCTCCGTGGATATCCCTTAAAACAATTATTTCATGGTAGATTAAAAGGCCAGTGGGTATATAATTAGGCGCTTTTTCTCTAGCTTCTTTTTTCTTCCGTTCGGCATAAACTCCGTTAGTTACATATCGCATGATCATCTCCAGTGTCGTTAAAAAAATTAAAAAAATCTGCAAAACTTAAGTTTTTTGGGAAAATAGCAAGGCAGATATTCGGCTCGTAAAAAAACGTAAAATTCTTGTCTTCAAATTTATATAAAGATGCTTTTCGATTTTGATCATACAAAATATTTTCATCGCATTTTCCTTGGTAAGGTATTGATTTTATATGGCATTTACCATCAAAAAACATTGTCCCCGCTGTATGTTTGCCATCCTCATCAAATTTTGCCTCGAAAAGAGAGCCCTCGAAATGAGATTTGATAAGATCAAGCGCCGCATTCCTATCGGGCGTACAGATAACCACATCAACTTTTTTGCACATTATTTATTCCTTATTCAAAACATCTTCCAGACCGCCCAGTAATATTTTTTTGAACCATAGTTTTCCACGCTTCAAACTGAAAAAGTGCATATGAATATTTTTCTGTCACGAATTGGTCAATTACTTCATTGTTCTTTATAAATCTAACAATCCAATTTATATGTTCTCTATCTGAAAATAACTGAGGAACCATGCTTACATGATTAATTTCATCATTTTTATCATCAACAAACCAAACGAATCCTTGGACAGAACAAAATATTTTTTTCTTGCGCTCAGCTTCTTTACGCCAACGGGGATATTTGATTTTGCAAATTTCATTTAAAAAAATACTTATGCGATCTAATTGCCACAAACGATCTTGTTCTTCACCTGATGCATCATCCTGCAATTCTAGCTCTATCTTCATTTTTAAAATCCCCATAAAATTTTTATCACTTTACTGGCTTTGGGAAAGTGATATTATTTTTTAAAAATCCCATCAATTTTGTTAAAAAAATCGTGAATATCTTTGCTCGCGTTATCCCATAATTCAAATTTTCTGCTACATGTAACCCCATAATCCGCCATAGTATCCGCTAACTCAAGAGAGTTTTTTGTGCAATCGATGTAAGCAAAAAAATCACGCCACGGCAGATTGTTTTTCGCGACGTATAAACAAGTCTCATCCCAAGAAAAAAATATAAACACATCCACCGAAAAAAGCTCATAACGATAAATCGTTGTATCACCATTAGATACCTCATCGTCTGGGTCTGGGTAAAAATCAATATCTGAGGATAGCGCTACATGTCTGTTATCAATATCTTTGGCGGGGACGTTATCAATAGTTATTACACCGCCAAAAAAATTGCGCAAATCATCTAATATTGTTTCGGTTAGTTCTATATCTATAGTTTGCATTTATTTCTCCTTTTTTAATTTATCAATCCCTTTCTTGCCACGTTGGCCACGATCTCCATTCCTCCCCCAAAAAATAGTCAAACCAATCTGCAAATTTTTCTTTCCCCCTTATAAAACAAGGCTGCGTTAACAAAAATTTTATTTCGTCTTTGTAGCCGTACCTAGCTAATACTTTTGCGGCAAGAAAATTCCAGCGTAGGGGCTTCATTAGATGCTCTACGTGCATTACTTTGTTTTTTACCAAATAAACGAATGCAGCCATAATTTTTGGGCGATCAAAATAATCGCGCAAACTAGGGTCTCTATCTTTATTAAGATTTTCTTCAGAACATGGATTTTTCCCGTACCCATCAGCTAAATCTGACTGGGCTAAGGTTAATCGACCTGCAAAAAACATAGCGTCATTCATAAATTCTTTAGAAAAATATTTCATTTTTTGTATTAATAGACTAAATATTTTTTCATTGTCCGACCTAATCGCAGAAAGACAAGCATTAATAAGCTCTTTATCATCATTTAATGCGTTTTTGAAAATTTGATTTTCTACAATCAAATCTAGTATTTTTTGATCATCGATCGCCAAAGCCGAATAAAAAATATTCAGCACACAGTTTTCTATCTGATATTCGTATGGCATTTTTAGCTCCCCATTAAGCATTTTTCAAAAAATAGGTATGTAATAGTCATCTTTCTTTATCTCCTGAAATTTAAATCGCGAATCAAAGACAATTTGATTTTTTATTCCCCAAAAAAACGGATTTAACTCAATTTTTTTGAGGATATTTTTGATTGTTTTTGTATTTAACTCGGTTGCAACTATCCCGATTAATTTTGCCATGTCTATGCTCCAAATGGGGTCGGCGGCAACTTTAACTATATATACAAGTTTTTCTGGTAAAATTCCTTTTTGAGGAGAGCAAGAAATTGACAAAAGTCTAATACGCCCTTTTGCGTGGTGTATTAAATATAAGTCCCCGTTATTCTCTAGCTCAAAAAATATATGATCGGTTAATATCAGTAATTCATATTTCATTTTATTTTCCTTTTATCAATATTCAGTTACTCTATTTTTTCGAGGAACTCATTTTGATTATGCGTGCCAACTAGGATGCTGTGCTATCCTGGGTATCCTTTCCAGGGTTTTTACCATCGCGACTATTTCTTTTGTTTGCAACATTTCATCACGCAGTTCAATTTTTTTATTTGCCTCTTTATGCCACAACTCAAAACATTTAATTGGCAAAAAATCTTTTGCTTTATCAAATGCTCTCCAAAATTTTTCAAGCAATTTTAAATATTGTTTTAAGATAAAAAAATCATCATAATTTGCAACCATGACATCAAAACTTTTGTGATCGCGAAAATAATTCGGGTATACGCGTTTTGCGTTAAAAACATAATCATTAAAAAAAACACTTTTTGAAGTTATTTTTTTTATTACTTGGGTGTCACGTATTAATACTTTTATCGAGTGTTTTACTGGTTTATTCATTTTTATCCTTCAATTTGTTTACTCAAAAAATAATCAAATAATTCATCGCCTTCTTGTGCGAAAGTCTGAGAAGATGACTTTAAAAAATCGTCTATCTCATCAATTTTTTGCATGCCAGACAGTAACTCGGCGTGCATACAGTCTGGCAATATATCCAGCAGGTTAACAATTAAATTTTTCATTTTTCGCCCTTAATATAACCGTAAGTTTTTGTGGCGGAAAACAAGCGCGTAATCGTCTATATCCCAATTTTTAAAGCCACTTTTTTTTATTTCTTCAGCGATCAACCTAATCACCTTTTTATTTTCCTCGGTCGCTGGTATTGACGCAATATCTAAAAATGATCGATAGCGTTTATTTTCTTTTGCAATATAAGCTATCTTGTAATAATACTTATCTATAATGCTTTCTAAAGCCAGTGATCCAATCCTTGTTTGGTTGAGTGCTATACTGATTACCCTGCAAGGCAATCTATTCGGGTATGTTATTTTTACATCCCCAGATTCAAAAATTTCGATTTTTACGCCGTCCTCGAAACAAAAATCAGTCATTTTTAACCCTTTTCTTATCATTTTTCGTAAAATTTAACATCATCTTGTAATCGCTCTAATTCTTCTTTTTTTAAGCCAAAAATAGCGCAGGCATCTCTTACGTCTGAGTCGTCTCTAATTGCTAGGGGCAAACAATCAGCCGCATAAAAAGGCCCCTCAGATACCTCAATCCAGGCCTGCATCCTTTTCTCTCCCAATACCTTACCGCGCCACAATTCGAAATTTTCTTGTCGAAACATAAGTGCAGCTGTTGATTTGTCCACTGTAATATTGTGTGATAATTGATATTCGTTTTTCATTTTTTTAACTCTTAATATAATTTTTATAAAAAATAATAACGGGTTATAGTTATCTGTTAATAATTAACCCCTGCCGTATTTGTAACGACGCTCGCTTATCGCGTAATAACTATCGCGTCTCATATAGACTCTATACTCTGGGCGAGCATACTCACCGTGAGACAGTACATAATCTCCGCCAACAGCCCAATAATTGCCAAATCGAGTGTAGTGAGCATCTAGTTTTTTTACTGCCTCGGCTCTGGTAGCGTATTTTTTGTGCAAATCATCTGGGCGCATAATAATCTCCTAATTAATTAATTAAATAAAACATCGTTGCCTGTCATTACATCGTAATAGTCTGAGTCTATCCATTTGATCTCTAGGTATTGCTCTGCGGGTAGGCCTTGTGCATCATCTTGCTGTAGTGTGGCCTCGTCAAACTCTGGAGTTATGCCGTCTAATTTTGCTGCGGCTAATGAGTGGTGGCCGTCTAACACGACTCTAAATACATTACCGTTGTACTCTATTGGTGCGCTAACCAATACCGCATAATCTCTATTGGCGCGCTTAGCGTCGACTACATCATCATCTAAGTAACGTTGGCTGCTGATTGTTATCATGATTTGCTCCTGGTTAAGTTGCTGATCAATCGATCAATGGGTGTATTATAGCCTATATAATGATAATGTCAACAATTATTTTAGACCTGTTGTTTTTTTGATCAAGTCCACGATGACCATTGCGCCGCGTGATCTGCTGACGCGCAATATAGCATCCACTATAGTTTGAGCCTCATAATCAGAAAATGCCTCAAATAGCTCTGGCAGATTATTTGCGGTCAATATCACGCTATCTGCGTGCCAGCCCCTATCAATCCACAGTACGTGTCCAAGGCTCTTATTTTGCGATATTGCAATATTAAGGCTTGCGTCGGGCGTCGAAATAATATCTCTAACACAGTTTACCCTGATTTTTTCGCCGCTCTCCAATGATATCTGGGCAAATTTGCGTGGTGAGCTGTTTTTTAGGGTCTTTGATGCCTCGGCAAATAACGGTTTTTGTTGTCTAATTTTAAGCATTATAATCTCCTTGTTAATCAGTAATTGGATTATATCCTATCCTATGACAATGTCAACATATATTTTGACTGTGTTGTTATTATGTCACGGTTGCGCTAAACGATATTAGATGGTTGTGATTGTTGCTCTAGCGGGCAATTGTTGTTGCGCAATGTTACTGCGGCGATATACAATAGTTGTGATTTAATTGATAGCAATCAAAAAAATGATAAATAAACAAACAATAGTCGGATATGTAGGCGGCGATCCGCGCATCACCACAACAGCCAGTGGCACCATTGTTGCTCACATTACTGTCGCAACAACAGAGGGCTGGAAGGATAAAAACACCGGAGAAAAAAAAGAGGAGACCGAATGGCATCGTGTAGCGGCGTTTGACCGGTTGGCCGAGATAGTGCGCGATATGGTGCGCAAGGGCTCGCTAGTATATGTTGAGGGACGCACAAAAACATCTGAGTGGCGGGACAAAGACGGCATAAGCAAATCAGCCAAAGATGTAATATTAACAACAATTAAGGTGCTTAAGGATGGCAAGACGGCAGGAGAAAAAGGTGATAACAATCAACCTAACGGGCGCAGTAACGCGACTCGTGATGAAGATATACCGTTTTAGCCGGTTTGTGCTGGTGCGCTTATCCTCTCTACATGCCCGCTATTGATGTGGTTGTTGATGATGTCTTGGCTGCGTAAGATATCGGCGTTAGAGGCAATATCAAGCTGTGCATCATGTAGATCAATCCATTGCATCAAGATATCTCGATCATCAACACTTATTGCGTTGTTAGGTGTGCTATATATGCGCAATATACATTGTTTTGCGGCCGCAATAAGCGCTGTGTAATCACGTCCAAGGTTAATCAAGTGCAAGGCATCTGACATATTGATAGCCGCGGCCAAGGCCAATAAATGGCTCTTCTCGGCGCGCCCATCAAGCAGGTGCTGCAGAGCATTATGGTTAATAATTTGTATTTTTGTTTTTGCGTCACCGTTTAATTTTTGAGCGCGATTAATTGCAACCGAGATTGTGTTGTAGTATATTGGTTTTTTATGATATTTTTTTTTACGCATAGATATATGGCCGAGTTTTAAAAATGGACAACGCAAACCCAGAGTTTATTTTTTCCCAAAATAATTATGGCATTGATGATGTGCCAAAGGCTAAGCCACGTGGGCGATCGCCAATGACTTATAACGCAGACCGGACAAAATGGGCAGGACGAGAGCCCACTGTGTCAAAAGACCAGTTTTTTGGTCAGCACGTGAGAGATTTGGCAAAAAAATATACGCCAGAAGCAGTCGAGGCAATTGTGGATATAATGCGCACAGCAGAAAAGGATTCGGTTAGGCTATCTGCCGCAATTGCATTATTAGATCGCGGCTGGGGTAGGCCGGAGCAAACAATTGATTCAGTTGGCGCCCCTTTAATAACTTTCGAGGTTTTGGCTCCTTGGATGGCTAAAGATGTTACAGAGCGAAACTAATATCGATAATTATGATTTGCACGGCATTAATCGGTACTATCCGCGACATGACGATTTTATTAAATTCCACAACCGCAAAAATAGGGTCGCTGTGCTTGTCTGTCATCGCCGCGCTGGTAAAACGGTAGCATGTATTGCTGATTTGGTTTATTCTGCGATTTTGACGCAAAAAAAAGACGCGAGATACGCTTATATTGGGCCATACAAAGGGCAGGTTAAAGATGTGTGCTGGACATATCTTAAAAATCTAACGTCAGACATCCCTAACGTAAAATATAACGAGACAGAGTTAAGGGTTGATTTTGCAAATGGTGCCAGGATTAAATTATACGGGGCAGATAATCCTGACGCAATACGAGGTATTTATCTCGACGGGGTCATATTAGACGAGTACGCAGACATGCGCGCCTCTGTTTACACGTCGATTATTAGGCCGATGCTGGCTGACAGGAAAGGATGGATTGTATTTATCGGTACTCCTAAAGGCTATAATCAGTTTTATAAAATTTATAATGATGCTAAAAAAGATAACAATTGTTTTACTTTGATGCTCAAAGCGTCCGAGTCTAAAATTTTAGATGACGATGAGTTGCAGCAAATGCGCAAAGATATTGATGACGATAATCAATATGAGCAAGAGTTGGAGTGCTCATTTGATGCCGCTATAATAGGCTCATATTATGGCAAAGCAATTCAATTGTTAGAAGAGACCGGTAAAATCACATCTGTGCCATATGACCCTGATTTGCCGGTGTATACCGCTTGGGATTTGGGTTATAGCGATTATACAACAACTTGGTTTTTCCAGATTTTTAGAGGGGAGTCAAGATATATCGATTATTATTGCAATAATGGCCAAGATGTTGAATACTATGCGAAAATGCTTGATGAAAAAAAATATAATTATGCTAAAATAGGAAATAAACCCTATTTGCTATTACCGCATGATGCAAAGCATAAAACTATGGCGGCAAAAGGGAAAAGCATACAACAACAGTTCTATGAGTATGGTTATGACAGCAGGATAATACCGTCATTATCTTTGCAAGATGGGATTCAAGCTGCGCGCAAAAACCTTAAAAAAGCTTGGTTTGACGCAGAAAAGTGTGAAGATGGGCTTAATGCATTAAAATTATATCGCCAAAATTTTAATGATAAATTAAATAGATTTAATGATGCCCCTTTGCATGATTGGACTAGCCATGCTGCCGATGCATTTAGATGTGCCGCAATAGCAGTTAATGATGATTTAAAAATACAGCCACAAGAAAAATCAACGCAAGAAAAGATGAGTATGTTGCAAAATATAAGGGTTGATATTAGCATGCCAACTTTTAACGATATCTTGAAAAAAAATATAAGGAAAATAAAAAATGCCTATTAATGGTCTCCAGAAATTTTCTGCTTTATCGTCTATTGTCCCTTCCGATTCTGTACCTAGGTCTTTTTCGTCAATTTATGTCGGCACTGGGGGCGATGTTAGGGTTTTAAGCGCCCCAGGAACAAGTTTGTCGCCAGTTATTTTCAAAAATGTTCCTTCTGGAACAATTTTGCCTATACAACTTTTGCAAGGTATAATTTTCGCTACAGGGACAACCGCTTTAGACCTTATCGGTCTAAATTAACTTTATTTGATAATCCAGTTTATGGCTTCATATGTTGAAAAAAAAGAAAATAAAGAGGTAAAGAAATGGATTGCAGAAATAAATTACGCAAAAAAAGAATATAAAACATATAAAAAAAGTTGCTCTGAAATCTATAATATATATAGAAGCAAAGAAAGCAAATACAATTATCAGGATGATAAGACAAAATCTTCGTTTAGTATTTTATATGCTAATACGGAGACCCTTTCTTCAGCGATTTTTAATTCGTTGCCAAAACCAGACGTCAAAAGGCGTTTTGATGACAAAGACCCCATTTCAAAGGTCGCATCACAAATTATCGAAAGAGCTTTAGAATTTTTTATCGAAGATGAATCATTTTCAGATAATTTAAAAAAATCAATGTTAGAATTTTTGTTGCTTGGCCGAGGGATTTGCCGAGTAAAGTATCTGCCTTCGTTTGCTGAATTAGAATCAACGGGGAATAATTATTTAGCAGACGATTTAAAAAATGCAGAATACGAAGAAAACGAATCGATTGGCTATGCCGGAGAATCGTTGTCTAATGAAGTCGTGGCTTGGCAGCAGGTAGTGATTGAAAATATTTCATATGAAAATTTTTTGTGTTCGCACGCAAACGTTTGGCAGCAAGTTAGTTGGATTGCTTTTAAACATTGTCTTCGAAAAGACGAGCTTATAAAGCGATTTGGAGATATTGGCGAAAATGTCCCGCTTAATGGTGCTGATATAGATGACATAGAATCAAGCAGAGATTATTTGCAGCACGTAAAAACTGCTGAGGTTTGGGAAATATGGGATAAAAACACTCGAAAAGTTTATTTTTTGTGTGAAGCCTACCAAGAAGATTTTTTACTTGTTAATGATGACCCTTTAAATTTAATTGATTTTTTCCCGATTCCTTTGCCTGCTATTGCGATTGATGATAGCTGCTCTTTAGAGCCAATTCCGCTGTACGTACAATATCGCACTCAAGCTAAAGAATTAAATAAAATAACAGAGCGAATTGACAAGATAATTGACGCATTAAGAATCCGCGGGGTTTATGATTCGGCCATGGGTGAGTTAGAGCGATTAATGCAAAGTGCGGACAATGAACTTGTTCCCACGGAAAATGTAATGGCATGGGTTGAAAAGGGTGGAATTGATAAAGCTATTTGGCTAATGCCTATTGATGTTGCTTCTGCGGTGTTGCAAAATCTTTTTGCCCAGCGCGAAGCCTGTAAACAAATAATTTATGAAATATCCGGCATATCAGACATTTTGCGTGGGGCAACAAATCCAAATGAAACTTTGGGCGCACAACAAATAAAAGCGAGGTCAGGCAGTCAAAGGGTTGCTAAATTAAGCCGATGTTTTGAAACTTTTGTGCGCGATGCATTACGTCTTATGGCTGAAATTATTTGCGATAAAATTGACCCTCAAATTTTGATGCAAATGACCGGAATTAATTTGCCGTCCGAAAATGATTTGCAACTTGCTCAAATTCAAGGGCAGCAAATACCGCCAGATGTCGTTACTATGGAGCAGGTTTTTTCTTTATTAAAACAAGATGTTCAACGCACATTTAAAATAGACGTTCAAACTGACTCAATGATCGCTGAATCTATTCAATCTGACGCGACAGAATTAAATCAATTAGTTCAAAGTATTACAAATATTTTTCAAGGGCTTTCGCCCGCTATTATGGCTGGCGCATTGCCTATTGATGCCGCCAAAGATATTGTATTGTCTATTGCGCGAAGGGCTAGAATGGGCAGTGTGATTGAAGAAGCAATTGATAAATTGCAAATGCCAACTCAACAAAACAATCAAAAAAATACTCAGGATTCAAAAGAGTTAAATCCAGAGTTAGAAATGAAAAAGGAAGAAATGAGGTGGAATTTTGAAAATGAAAAACTAAATAAACAGCTTGTTTTTGATTATAAAAAATTAGAAAAAGAATTAGAGATGCAAAAATACAAAATTGATGTTGAAAATATGACGGCTATGCAATTAAATGAAAAAAAATTAATTCAAGATAAGTTGCCGCAAAACAATTAAATTATTTAGTAAAATTATGATTGATTACGATAAAATTGCAGAAGAACTTGGATTGTCTAAAAATACTTTTTTTGACCATTGGGGAAACACATTTATTAAACAAGGAATTCCATTTGAACAAGCTTGGAAAGAGAACGTAGAAATGTATTTATATCCCAAAAAACCCCCTAGTTTGCATTTGATGGAACCATATATTTCTCCCGTGAGTGGCAAGTATATTGAAACAAATTCTCAAAGAAAAAATGATTTAAAACAATCAAATTCTAGACCTTACGAAGGATTTGAGACGGAAATGCAAGAGGTAAAAAGGAAACAATATTATGAGGAGCAAAAAAGTGATAAAAATTTAGATGAAGCGATTGATAAAGCAATACGACAACTTTCAGAAAAAACAAGAAGAGATTTGAAATTAATTGATTAAGGCACAAAAACATGAATACTGACGCTGAATTACAAACACAAAATACCGAAGTTTTTTATGATGAAAGCCCCGCTGAAAATGTGGTTGATGTTGATGCTTTTTTAGATAATAAATGGGATGAAATACAATCCAGAGAAGAGCAAGATGTTAAGAACAATGATATTGATTTACAAAAAAACCAAGTTGAACACAAAGAAAATGAAGCTGAAGCCGAAAAAATAACAAGAAAAGCGCCTTCAAGCTGGAAAAAACACGCGCAAGAGTCTTTTTCCTCTTTGCCAGAAGCAATACAAGATGAAATTCTCAGAAGAGAAAATGATTTTCATAATGGTTTGCAAAATTATAAGAATTTACAATCAATTTTTGAGCCTTATCAACCAACAATGCAACAGCTTGGCATAAGTCCAGAGTATGCTGTTCAACAGCTGCTTGCTGTTGATAATGTTTTGCGAAATGGTTCTCAACAGCAAAAAATGGAGGCTTTGCAAAATATACTTAGTGAATACAAAATACAAAATCAGGATAATATTGTTTCACATGAAACAAATAGTAATCAGGATTTGTTTTATAAGCAAATTAATGATACACTTGCCCAAATAAAGTCTAAACAGGCTGATTTTGATAAGTATTTACAGCACCAAAGTATGCAAGAAACCCATAGGCTTAACAGCGAGATTATGGAGTTTGCAAAGGATAAGGAATTTTTTGTTGATGTACGTGATGAAATGGCATTACTGCTAGCAAACGGCAAAGCAAAAAATTTACAAGAAGCTTATGATAAGGCTTTGCGATTAAATGACGTTGTTTTTGAAAAAGTTCAATCTCAACAAAAAGCCAAAGAATCGGCAGAGTTAATGCGCAAGGCTACAGAAGCAAAAAAAGCGGCTCGAAATAATGTTACATCATCGCGCCCTTTCC
>JACCDR012526172.1_pt1 | contig 17695 bp, 11 predicted proteins | sample 7446431 | NCBI WGS metagenome assembly JACCDR01 (sample SAMN15323443, study PRJNA562643) | freshwater metagenome | isolation source: river surface water | place: USA:Blue River Watershed | collected 2017-08-17
CGCTACCAGAGTCGACCCACCACGGCGATGGGTTATCGCTGCGCTTTGAAGACAGCGGCCTCGAACCGGTCATTGCCATCTACAGCAGCGGTCAGGTGTACAGCCCCTTGGTGGTGATCAGCCAGCGCGGGCCGAACGATTATGTGGTACGCGGTTATCATCTGTTTGAAGGGCGCATCATCAATAGCCTGCTCGCCACCAGTGTCACCTTCCCAGATGTGATTTTAAATACCGTCAGAGATATCGGGGGGATGCGCATCCGCGTGAGCGTGATGGATGGCGCACAGCTGCGGAGCCAGCTGTATGCCTTTGAAAAAGAAGAAGCAACATGGCGCGATTTTTATGATCCAACCCCATTTAACGACCGCTTTTCTCCCGGCGATAATAAAACCTCGTTTTAACCCGGCGGATGAGAAGCCCATGGGATAGCGGTTGGATAGACGCCGCTGACGATTGACGAGGCTGACTGTAGCTTTAAGTAGCCAGTTTTAGGCATCGACTCGCGACGTCGATTGAAGATTCTTACTTTTTAGGCTGACCGTTGACGACCTGTGACGAAATTAAGGCCGGGGCCGACACAATTTTACCGCAAATTTTTGGTGTTCCATCGGTAGGGTATTGTTAAATGCGATTATAAATCAATAGTTTAAATTTTTACTGCTGTCAGGGGTAATTTTTCTTACAAATTAAAGCTTGGTGTTTTTATTCGCTGTGGTTAAATAGTTGTGACATAACAACACAATCATGGAACATCAGCATGTTACAACTTAAAAAAGTGGCGATTGCGGTCGCTATTGCCCTTAGTATGGTTGGCTGCAGCACTGGCAGCTCAAGTTCAGATCCTGCAACCTCTGCGGTGGCGGCAAGTCAGGCCGCGTTACCTGCCGGTATTACCTTGGTCGAAACTTACCAAGTTCCAGCCGGCGAGGTTGGCATCAGTTATAAAAAATACAAACTGGACAATGGCTTAACAGTAATAGTGCACGAAGATCATTCAGATCCCATGGTGCATGTTGATGTGACTTACCATGTCGGTTCTGCTCGCGAAGAACCTGGTAAATCTGGTTTTGCGCATTTCTTTGAACACATGATGTTCCAGGGTTCTGAGCATGTTGCCGATGAGCAACATATCAAAACCATCACCGAAGCCGGTGGCCAGATGAACGGCACCACCAATTCTGATCGCACCAACTATTTTGAAACTGTGCCGGTCAACCAATTAGAAAAAATGCTGTGGTTAGAATCGGATCGCATGGGCTTTTTGCTCGATGCTGTGACCGAGAAGAAATTCGAAGTGCAGCGCGATACCGTGAAAAACGAACGTGGTCAACGTGTTGATAACCAGCCTTATGGTCGTTTGTATGAGCGCGTGGCGCAAGCATTGTACCCGGATTTACATCCATACTCATGGCCGGTGATTGGCTGGATGGATGATTTAAACCGCGCCAATGTGAATGATGTCAAAGCCTTTTTCTTACGTTGGTATGGCCCGAACAACGCAACTCTGACCATTGGTGGCGCCGTGAAAGCCGAAGAGATCCTGCCACTGGTGAATAAGTATTTTGCGCCAATTCCAGCCGGTCCAGCCGTTGAAAACATGCCAAAAGAATTAGTAACGCTGCCAGAGACCCGTTACATTTCCATGGAAGATAACGTGCATTTGCCGCTGTTAACCATGAATTTCCCTACCGTGTATGCGCGTCATCAAGACGAAGCGGCGCTGGATGTGTTGGCGGATATTTTAGGTGGCGGCAATAACTCGCTACTGTACAAAAACTTGGTGAAAAACCAAATTGCGGTACAAACCTTTACCAATCATCGTTGCCAAGAGTTGTCCTGTACGCTGACCATGGGGGCGCTGCCAAACCCTGCGTCAGGTAAGAACTTGGCCGATATCGAAAAAGTGATCCGCGATACCTTTGCTGAATTTGAACAACGTGGTGTGCAAGATAGCGATCTGGAAAAAGTCAAAGCCAGCATTGAAGCACAAACCATTTTTGGCCTGCAAAGCGTGCAGGGCAAAGTATCGACGTTGGCGTATAACGAAACCTTCTTCGGCAAGCCAGATTTAACCAAAGAAGAGATCGCGCGTTACCAAGCCGTCACCAAAGACGATGTGATGCGCGTGTATCAAACCTATGTCAAAGCCAAGCATGCGGTGGTGATGAGTGTGGTGCCTCGCGGTGGTAAAGCCTTGATTGCCAAAGCGGATAACTTCAAACCGCCAGTGCATGATTTCGGTGGCCCCTCAACCACCAAAGCAGAAGATTTAAAAATTCGCCGCGCGGAAAAAACCTTTGATCGCAGTATTGTTCCCGCGGCCGGTGTAAATCCTGCGGTGCAATTGCCGGCGACGTGGCAAGAACAGTTACCTAATGGCATCACGGTATTGGCGGGGCAGTCTTTAGAGACGCCAACAACGTCATTGTTACTGCGTATCCCTGCCGGGCGTTATTTTGAAAGCATCGATCAGGCCGGCACCGCCGCGATGTTAGCGTCGCTGTTGAATGAAAGTACCAAAAACTACAGCACCGAAGCCATGAGTTTGGCGTTGGAAAAACTAGGTTCGAGCATTCAATTCACGGCCAATGACGAAACCATTGATGTATTTGTATCCAGCTTAAGTAAGCATTTACCGGCTACCTTAGCGCTGTTGGAAGAAAAGCTACTGAATCCAGCATTTAACGAAGCCGACTTCCGACGCTTGCAGCAACAAACGCTGCAGGGGTTACAGATGCAAAGCAAAAATGCCGGTTTCTTGGCCTCAGAAGCGGTACGTCAGCTGATGTATGGTGAACATATTCGTGCTTACAATGGCACGGGTACACCGGCCAGCGTGAGTAAAATGACGGTGGCGCAATTAAAAGCGCATTACGATCGTTTTGTGAAGCCAGCCAATGCCCAGCTGATTGCAGTATCGGATTTAGACAAAAATGCCTTAAATCCATTGCTGAAAAATGCCATGGCCAAATTCCAAGGCCAAGGCCCAGCGCTGAGTGTGAACTTACCTGCCCCGGTGGCTAAAGCCGGGACTATTTACCTGGTTGATAAGCCTGATGCACCACAATCGGAAATTCGTGTGGTGAAACGTGCCTTGGCGGAAGATGTGACAGGTGAGTATTTCAAAGCGAACTTGATGAACTTCCCGTTAGGCGGCAATTTCAATAGCCGCATTAACCTGAATCTGCGTGAAGATAAAGGTTACACCTACGGCGCACGTGCTGGCTTTGGAGCGGATAAATTCGGTGGTTTGTATAGTGCCTCGGCGGCGGTTCGTGCCGATGCAACGGCGGCGTCTATCAAAGAATTTATGACTGAAATCACCAACTATCATGCCAACGGCATCCAAGATGATGAGCTGTCGTTCTTACGGTTGGCGATCAACCAAGCCGATGCGTTAGCCTACGAGACGCCAAGTGCCAAACTGGACTTCATGGCGCAAATTCTGGATTACAACGTTGGCCCTGAATTTGTGCAAACCCGCAACAAGATCATCAGCGATATTAGCAAAGCTGAACTTGATGCTTTAGCAAAGCGTTGGTTAGATCCGAAGAGCTTTAGCATTGTGGTGGTCGGTGATGCGAAGAAACTGACACCAGAATTAAAAGCCTTGGGCTACCCGGTGGAAATGCTAACGCTGAAGTAATTCAGTAAGCTAACGTTTACACGGCAAAATGCCAGTCAGCGCTGCTGACTGGCATTTTTTTATGGCGGTGCTGCTGTACTGGATGGTGGCGCACTAGATGTTGGTGACGTGGATGCTACTGTTTCAGCGGCACCTTCACAGTGCAGACGCCCGCCATCGTGGGTGCGATGTCTGACATGACGAGCCGCCAGTTTAGTGTCATACTGCTGCCATGAAGTCTTGGCACACTGCCGAGGCTGAATGTCAACGTCTGGTGATGCGCTAGCGAAAATCCTTGCGTGTCTGCGGGCAGAAGCGCAAAACAACGGCTAAACAACCGACAAAGAACCGCGAAAGAACCGCTAAATGTGGGCATCCGCTGATGTTTTTTGTACTTAAAAATAAGTACTTAAAATGACGGTTTAGCGTGTCGCAGCATTCAGCGTTTGTACTTCGTCATGCCTGTACCTATCGACGCGCTCGAACCTACTGCGGCGCTCTCATGTTGTTGTCTTACAAGGTTCGACTCAGGGCGTGCATGGGCATGGTAAGCGAGTCGCTATCACACGTTGCCATCTTGCCATTGCGGTCGAGCAGACGTTGTCATTGGGTTATAAGGGTTAAACGGAATGTCGTTATTTGAACATGTGATGATTATTGTGGTACTGATTGCGATCAGTGCGTTTTTTTCAATGTCGGAAATTGCACTGGCGGCAGCGCGCAAACTTCGGCTGCGACAACTGGCCAGTGATGGTGAACCTCGAGCACAGCAAGTTCTTGATTTGCAGGAAAATCCAGGAAACTTTTTTACCATAGTACAAATAGGCTTAAATGCGGTTGCTATTTTGGGTGGTATTTTGGGTGAGGCCGCCTTTACCCCTTATTTTGGTCAACTGTTGGGCTTGGTGTATCAAGGCACGTACTTGGAGTCGCTTAGCTTTGGTTTATCGGTCTTTTTTGTCACCGGCTTGTTCATTTTATTTGCTGATTTGATGCCCAAACGCTTAGCGATGCTGGCGCCCGAAAAAGTGGCGATGTCGGTGGTCGCCAGTATTTTGACGTTGTTGGTGCTGCTGCGTCCCTTCGTCTTACTGTTTAACGGCATTGCCAATGGCGTGTTTCGGTTATTTCGTGTCCCTATTTATCGCCAAGATCAAATCACGCCGGAAGATATCATTTCGATGATGGACGAGGGCGCCCAAGCCGGCGTGCTGCAGCAACAAGAACATAAATTGCTGGAAAACGTCTTTGATATGGACCAACGGACGGTGACCTCGGCCATGACACCACGGGAAAGTTTGGTGTATTTTTTATTGACCGAAAGCACCGACAATATCAAAGCCAAATTAGCCGAATACCCACATGCGCGTTTTATAGTGTGTGATGGCCATCTGGATAAAGTGGTCGGTTATGTTGAATCGCGTGAGCTGCTGATGCAAGTGCTAAGTGAACAGGCCATTTCGCTCAGTAAACCGGGTATGCTGCATCCCCCGTTGATTATCCCAGATACCTTATCCCTGTACGAAGTGCTGGCGCATTTCAAAAGCAGTGGCGTGGATTTTGCCGTCATTTTGAATGAATACGCCTTGGTGGTTGGCATGATCACACTCAAGGATGTAATGAGCATTGTGATGGGCGAATTGGTCAACTCGGAAGAAGAACAAATCGTCAAACGGGATGATGATTCATGGCTGGTAGAAGGCCTCACGCCGCTGGATGATGTGATGCGCGTGCTACAGATTGATTCCTTTCCGGCGCAAGAAAACTACGAGACCATCGCCGGCTTTATGATGTTTATGCTGCGTAAAATCCCCAAACGTACCGATTTTGTGCTGCATCAAGGTTATAAATTTGAAGTGGTCGATATTGATAGTTACAAAATCGACCAATTGCTGGTGACCAAGGTGAGTGAGCAGAGCACCAGTGCCGATAGTGCCCGCACGTAGCAAGAGTGCCTGCGCGTAACAAGAATGCCCTCACGTAACAAGAATGCCCGCATGTCACGATAGCGCTTTCAGCTCACGTCAGCGCCAGCTATTACGAGCTGGCGCATTGGCGCACGATGTATCACATCGACAAATTCACCTTTTGTTCATCGCCTTGGGTTATCGCCACCACAAGGCTTTGGCTGCACTATTGCAAAGGCGTCAAATAAAGCTGCGCAGCACTGTAGCCCCGATAAGCCACAGATACCACAGTGCCACTGTCGGCTTCAGCGCTTGGCGCGCATAGTCCATCAGTAAAGCCAAACCCGATGGACGTTGGTGTTGCCAACGCAATTGCCACTGTGCGGCAACGATAGGGACGCTGTGGCTATCCGCGGGCGGCTGATCGGCGCTGTGCAGCTGATGCCGCGCCTGTTCCAATTCCAACAAACGCTGCGTGGTTCGCTGTTGCTGCGTACGCAGTAAAATCTCTAGCAAGGCAAAACTGCCGATGGTTCCGAGCAGAAGCAACAGGCTGGTATTAACACTTTGGATCAGCCACAACCAACTGAGTAGGCCGATGATTTTTAACCATAATGCCTGCTGTTCTTGCTGCTCACTTTGTTGTTGCAGCACGAACCACTCTTGCAGCACAAAGTGCTGTTCCTGTGTTACCTGATGTTGATATTGCATGACGGATGCTCCCTGACGTTGTCTGATATTGGCTTTTTGCTGTGTGGCTGTTCATGTTCGGTGATTCATATTCGATCCATGCCGCTCGGCCCGCGCTTGTCAAAAATGCGCGTGATGGTGCTGATGCAACATGGCCTGTGCAGGCCATGTTAATTGGCGATCCTGCCGTTATAGCGCCTTAACCGCGCCGTTACTGTGTGGTTGCACAGTAACGGCTTTCAGGGTTTAGGCACCACCATTGGCTTTAATGTAAGCCTTTACCCGAGCCTCGAGTACCTGCATCGGTACAGCGCCGCCGAGCAGAACAGTATCGTGAAACGCCTTGATATCAAATTTGTCACCGAGCGCGGTTTTGGCTTGTTGCCGCAGTTCGACGATTTTTAACATCCCGAGCTTATAACCCAGCGCTTGCCCCGGCCATGCCATGTAGCGCTCAATTTCACTGATCACATCCGAGGATGCGGTCCCTGTGGTGGCCGCCATGTATTGGATGGCTTGCTCGCGTGTCCATTTTTTGGCATGTAAACCGGTGTCGACCACCAAGCGCACGGCACGGAATAACTCAGCTTTTAAGCGGCCCAGATCACCAAATGCATCATTTTTGTACATGCCAAGTTCAAATGCCACCAGTTCGGCATACAAGCCCCAGCCTTCGGCATAGGCATTGTAAGGGGCAATTCGGCGCAATAATGGCAACTGCGCTTGCGCCAAATTCAGCGCAATTTGCCAATGATGCCCTGGGTTGGCCTCATGATAGGTTAATGTTTTTAAGTCAAATTTGGCATTGGCTTTCATATCCGCCAAGTTGATCCAATAGATACCGGGTTTACTGCCGTCGATGGCCGGTGAGGTGTATTGACCGCCGGCGGCACTGTCTTGTACTTCGATCGGAATGCGACGAACTTCAACAGGATAGGGGGGGCGGTTAGCAAATTGCTGACCGATCACCTGATCCATCTCTTGGATATACCGATTCAAATCCGCTAATAAAGCGGCACGACCTTGGTCACTGTCGGGATATAAAAAACGCGGCTCCTCGTTCAGCGCGGCCATTCTGTCGCCCACACTGCCGTCGGCATAGCCATTGGCGCGCAAGATTTTATCCATCGCTGCACTAATGCGTGCCACTTCATCCAAGCCAATTTGATGGATTTGCGCCGGCGTCAGTGTGGTGTCGCCCAGTTGTTGCACGGAATAGGCATAAAATTCTGCGCCATTGGGCTGCGCCCAAATGCCAGCTTCCTGGCGAGCATGCGGCAAGCTTTGCTGCACCGCCTGCGATAATTGTTGATACGCCGGGATCACGTGCTGCGCAATATGTTGTTTGGCTTGCGCCAACAAACTGGCGTGATCCACGTTTTGCGCGCTGGCCGTCGCCGCGTTTGGGGTAGCGTCAGTGCCGGTGGTCTCGGAGCTAGTGGCCTGCGTGGCATTCAATGCCGTGAGTTTTTTGGCAAAATCTTGGTAAAGCACATGTTGCTCGACCTTATCGCCACCATAGGTTTTTAGAATCGGTAAGGTTTTATCCAGTAGCGCACGTGGCGGGATCCAACCACCGGCGACATCGGTCTGGTATTTATCGCGCACCGACAACAAGGCAGGCCCCAGCGCAGCCAAACGCGCCAGATAGGCCTGTGCATCTTGCAGGTTATTGATCGGGTGTGAATTGATCAGTGCGCCTGGCATATCGATGATGGGGCCATTGATTTGATTGATTACAAAGGGCGAGTGTCCCATCCAGGTATCGATATAACCTTGAGAAAAACGGCTATCACCGCGGAAAAATGCAATGATGTTTTGCATGACGGCCAAGTTTTCGGCCGCTTGCGGATCGGATGGCGTTGGTAACGCCGCTAATTGACTTAACACCGCCGCTAGATCAGACCGTAGTTTCAGCTCGGTGGCACTATCGAATCGGTCAACGTCTTGTTGGATGTTTTTTCCCACTTGCGCCGCGGACAAACTCAGCCCTGATGCCGACAGCGGACGGGCTTGAAACAACACTTCGGTTGCTTTTTGGTACAACGCCTGCGCGGCAGCATCCTCACTGGATGGCGATGACGCGGAACTTGACGACGGACTTGACGCCGAGTTTGTCGCTGTGGTCGATTCGGATGGTTTTGAACAATGAGTGAACAATAAAAGGCTGGCAATGGCGACAGCGAGCGAAGTTTTACGCATCAATTTGACCTTGATCAGTTTCGTTATAATTGTGAGTTGGTGAAGCACGCTGGCTCAGGTAGCATAGGCTCTTCACGTCAGACATGAGCACGACACATCGGCACTCAGCTGAAGTAGGAGCGGTAGCGCCAAACAGCGCACGCCAGTGCGGCGCCATGATGGTATCATTTTATGCCACGAATACCAGCTGCGGTTTTGGCAAAACCCATAGCGCCGAACTGCGACTAGGTTGTGGGGGCGATACACCCGTTACCTAAGACGATAAGCCGTCTATGCACCGCGGTCGTTAAACCTAGATCTGTACCCGCCAAGACGAGGGCACAACAGGTAACATAGCTCGAATCAGCTTCTGGTGGCATCAATGCCGTGAAATGAACGCTCCTAAATGGCCGCCGATGAAAAAGGCCAGCGCTTTTCATCATCGGCGACGAGCTGTATTGTTGGATGTTATGGACAAAATAGAATTAAAATCAACCACTTTTTATCGCATGACCTGGCTGTTGTCGTTGGCTGCCGTGGTGGTGTTTGCGAACTTGCATGCGTTGCAGCCCCTGTTGCCTGAACTTAGCCGCAGTTTTGAATTGTCAGCACTGCAAACCAGTTGGGCATATGCCAGTGGAACCCTCGCCTTGGGGTTGTCGCTGTTGGTGTATGGCGCTTGGTCAGATGCGATCGGCCGAAAGCCGCTGTTGCTGATGTCGTTTATTGGCATGGCCATCAGTACCTTGGCGCTGACCCAGGTGGAAAGTTACGCCGCCTTGTTAGGGTGGCGCGTGCTGCAAGGCTGCTGTCTAGGCGCCTTGCCCGCGATCGCCATTGCCTACATGGGCGAAGAGCTTTCCAGTGATGCCATGGTGGTCGCGGTGGGGTATTACATCAGTGCCAGCTCGCTCGGTGGCATTTCAGGGCGTGTCCTAGCGGGTGCCAGCGCTGATCTTGGCCATTGGCCATGGGTGTTTTACCCGTTAGCACTGGCGAGTGTGTTGCTGTGGTGGGGATGTTATCGCTATTTGCCTGACTCTCGACATTTTCAGGCCAGTCCGTTTGCACTGCGGCCCGCCTTGCACGCCATGGCCAATCATTTAAAAAATCGCCGGTTGCTGGCGCTTTATGTGATTGGTGGCATCAACTTTTTTATCTACTTAAATCAGTACACTTATATTAGCTTTGTGTTGGCAGAGGCACCGTTTTTCTGGTCCAGTGGTGCCATTGGCTTGCTGTTTTTGACCTATTTAACCGGCACCCTAGGTTCGGCTTGGTCGAGTCGAATAAGCCAGCGGCTGGGCGCGGCGCCGGCCATGGCGCTTGGGATTGGTATCATGATGCTTGGCACCGTGGTGACTTTGTGGCTGAGTGTTGTGGCGATTGTGGCAGGTTTTTTTATCAATGCGTTTGGTTTTTTTATTGCGCACAGTGTGGCTTCGGGCCAGGTCAATCGACAAGCAAGCCACGCTAAAGCCAGCGCCAGTGCCTTGTATTTGGTGTTTTATTATGTGGGCGCCAGTAGTGGCGGTTTATATTTACATCCATTTTGGCAGTGGCATCAATGGCACGGGGTTGTGCTTGGCAGCTGTCTGTTGCTACTGCTGCCTTTGCTGCTGGCGGCATGGCTGTGGCGAACTGAGCATCGCACGCATGGCACCGGTGCTTAATGCACTAAAAAGCCGATTTAATCGCCGTGCATGGGCAGCGGCAATTCGCGACATGCGCCGGTCGCCAGATCGCCAAGCCGCACATCATTAAATCGAACACGGATCAGTTGACACACGCGATACCCCAGCTCGCGCCACATGTAGCGGATCTGCCGGTGTTGCCCTTCGGTTAGTACCACGGCCACCCAGCGCTCTGGCGTCGTGGCCAGATAGTGGTGTGCCAGTTGCAATTCTGATCTTTGACGCTGTGAGAGTGGATGTCCGGCATTATTTGCGGCATTATTTGGGCGCTCAGCGTCGAGCCCAGCTGTTTCGAGACCAGCTATGTTGAGCTGGGCTATGTCGATCCCAGCCAATGGTGCAACCTGGCAAGGCCTTGACTGATAGTGATGTGGCCCTACCTGCCAGCGGACCCCGTTGGCAAAATGCGTTAACGCGGCTGGGCTTGGGCATTTATCCAACTGCACCCAATACTCTTTTTCATGCGGCAGCGCGGGATGCAGCCATTGCTGCGCCAGCAGGCCCTGATTGGTCAGCAGCAACAAACCGCTACTGTCTTTATCAAGCCGGCCGATGGGAAATAACCGGGTAGGAAATTGCTGCAGCACATGCCATAAGCTGGCAGAGTTGTGTGGTGTTAGATTGCAATCGATACCGACCGGTTTGTGATAACACCAAAGTTGGGGCCGTGCTAGCGTCAAGCGCTCGCCCTGCAAGGTCACCACATCGTTAGGATAAACCCGTTGTAGCGCGCTGGGGATCTCACCGTTGATCTTTACCTCCCCTTGGCTGATCATCGCGAGTGCGCGCCGGCGCGATGCGATCCCTGCCAAACCAAGCCATTGGCACAGCCGTGGATACGGCGCCAGCGCATCCGGCGTTGTTGCCGAGATGGAATATGGCGAGATGGAATGTGCCGAGCTGGCTTGTGTCTCGGAGCTGGCTTGTGTCGCGGGGCTGATCAGGGCCGAATCGCGGTGTAATCGCGGATCAAGGGCGTTTGGCTGCGAAGGGTTGTCTGGACTGGTATTGCTATGTTCAATCGAGTGCTGTGACACGTTTGATGCATAAGGTGCTGTGTTTAAAAGCGGTTGTTGCGACATAGATATCCCGACCTTGCATTGACCTGCCGAGTGCTTGATGGTTTAGATCTGTATGGCCAATCCGGTCGTGGCTGGCTGCGGAGGAGCTAGCCACAGCAAACTTGGCGAGGGCAAGAGCCCGCGCCAGTGCATGCTTATCGCAGATTACACCTAGAATTTACGCTTCGCGCTATTTTAGGATCCACGCTTCGCGTTATTTTAAGATCCACGCTTCGCGTTCGTCGGTGCCGTGCGCTGTGGCGACGTTACTCGCTGCTCTGACGAACGAGGCTGTTGCTCGCGCGGCGTGCCATCGTGCGATGATGTTTGGCCTTTTGCCGGTGCACGACGAGGCGTGCTGGTCACTGCTGAGCGCGAGGCAGAGTTGCCACGAGGTTTTGCTGTGGTATTTGCTTTGCCGGCATCACCATGTGAGGCAGCTCCTTGCTTGTTGTCAGCGCCTCGCGGTTTGGCTTTTTGCGCCTGCGTTGGTTTCGCCGCAGCACTAGTACCACCTTTTTGCTCTGCCGTTTCGCTGCGAGGTTTGCCGCGCGGTGGGCGGGGAGGGCGCTGTGTTAATTCTTTATCATTGATACTGTTGGTGCTGGCGCGGCGCTGCTCACTGGGTAATTTAATGCCAATCAAACGCTCAACCAATTTCAGCTGTGCCACTTCGTCAGGGTAGACCAAGGATACGGCTAAGCCGCTGTTACCGGCCCGGCCGGTGCGGCCGATCCGGTGCACATAATCGGCCGGCGAGCGAGGTAGCGTGAAATTGACCACATAGGGCAACTCTGCAATATCAATGCCGCGCGCGGCAACATCGGAGGCGACTAACACCCGAACAGTGCCGTTTTTAAAACCAGCCAGTGCTGCCATCCGCGCGTTTTGACTTTTATTGCCATGGATCGCGGCAGCGGGGATTTCGGCCAAGCTGAGTTTTTCTGACAAACGATTGGCTTCGTGCTTGGTGGCCATAAAAACCAACACTTGCGGCCATTGTTCTTGCTGTAATAAATCGATCAGCACCGCGGTTTTTTGGCCTTTTTCAACCAAAAACACTTTCTGTTCAATTTTTTCGACAGTGCTGTTTTCTGGCGTGACATTCACCGCCACAGGATCATGCAGCAAGCCTTTGGTTAAATCTTTGATATCATTTGAGAATGTGGCGGAAAACAGCAGGTTTTGCCGTTTTTTCGGCAACATGGCGAGGATTTTTTTAATATCGCGAATAAACCCCATATCCAGCATGCGGTCCGCTTCATCCAACACTAAAATTTCTACTTCATTGATTTTGACAGCATTTTGCGCAATCAGATCCAGCAAACGGCCAGGGGTGGCGGTCAAAATATCAACACCGCCGCGTAGCGCCATCATCTGTGGGTTGACACTCACGCCACCATAAATCACCTGATGCTTCAGCTTGGGTGTCATACATTGGCTGTATTTTTGCACCTGTTCATCAATTTGCGCCGCCAGCTCACGGGTCGGGCTCAGGATCAATGCCCGAGTTGGCCGCGGCTGTTGCCGTGGCTTGCTGCTGAGCAGTTGCAAAATAGGCAATACAAAACTTGCAGTTTTGCCGGTACCGGTTTGGGCGGCTGCCAGAATATCGCGACCGGCCAAAATCGATGGGATCGAGGCTTGTTGGATCGGGGTCGCGTTTTGGTAACCAGCAGCGGCGACGGCATCAAGCAGAGCGGGCTGCAAACCGAGGGCAGAAAATGACATGACAACTCCAGTGCAACCGGCCGTGCAGGCCGGTTGAAGTAAAAGGGCGCGTATTCTAGCGGTTTCGGTGCGCGCTGGCTATCTGCTTATTTAACCAGCAGCAGCCAAACTCGCATGGATCTTTGTTTAACATCGCCAAATCAATCGATTAGCGTGGTTAAACACCATACCGATGGGCGGCGATTTGGCAAAGGCCTTTGCCGACCGAGCCAAAGCGGTCGCCAACAATCAGTGGAATATCCGGGCATTCGGCCTGCAGCTGGCGCAGCACACCGGCTGCCGCCGAGGCACCACCTGTTAAATAAATCTGATCAGGGGCGGTGCCGGCATCGGCGATGCATTGGTGAATTAATTTACGGATCCCCGCCAGTTCAATATAAATTGCTTGGTCGAGCGCTTGTGCGTCAATGCGTTGCTGCAGGGCGGGTTGCCAGGCCGATAGCGTCACCTCAATGTCGGATGCCTTGGCGAGCGCGATTTTGGCCTGCTCGGCCTGCTGCACCACGGCATAACTGAGATGCTGCTGATACAGTGTCAAAAAGCGCTCGATGAGTGCTGGTTCAGCCGCTTGTTCTTGCAATTGCGCAATGGCCGCGGCCGTCTTGGCATGATAAAACTGCTCTTGGCTGTAAATATCAATGATGTTGACGGCATCACTAAACAGCGCGGACGGCAGTGGCCGCCCTTGTTTATCACAGCTACCTCGGCCGAGCAGCGGCATTAAACTGTAAATAGCCAGTTTGATATCCATATCGACTCCGCCAATGCGGCGGCCAGCATGCGCCAACAGATCTTGCTGCCGATCCTGTTGTTGCCGTCGGGCGGGCCCTAAGCGCACCATACTGATATCACTGGTACCGCCACCAATATCGACCACCAGCACTCGCTGCTCCGTTTGCAATTGCAATTCATAGTTCATTGCAGCTGCAACAGGTTCATAGGCAAAACTAATGTCTTTAAAACCGACGCGCTTGGCGGCATCACGTAGCATGGCTTCGGCACGATCATCACCGCTAGCGCCATCGATGCCCTGAAAATGGATCGGACGGCCTAATACCGCGTAATCACAAGGTCGATGGGCCTGCAGCTCGGCCCGATCTTTGATGGCTTGCAGCAGTAATGTACTGATATCGGTGTAGATTTGGCTTTGTGCTGGGGTGAGGCGAGAGCCCAGCATGGATTTGGGGGAGCGAATAAAAATACCGCGCTCTGGATGTTGACTGTACGCGAGATGCGCCGCCTGACCGACATGGACTTGGGCGCCTTGTTTTAAGCGCTGGGTTAAACTGGCATTGAGATAGGCCTGCTCATCATCATCAGCGTCAGGATCGCGCGCAAATTCCACAAACAGCGCCGAGCTTAAATAATGCTGATCCCCATCAAGGTTGGCCAACACGGGTCCTGCCTGTGTTAACCACCCGGCACTGCAATTGGAGGTGCCAAAGTCGATCCCTAAATAATTACCTGTCATGACGCACCTCAATGTTAAAAACAACCAATAAAAAACCGAGTCCGCGTCGGTGTGGCGACCTCAATCAACGATGGTATAGCCGTGTGGCATGAAAACCGTACGAAATGAAAATCACATGATATGAACCCAGAAACGAATGAAAACCGTGCTGTAAGGACTTATCATCCATCGCTATCACAGGGCTGCACCATTCCACGATCGCTTTCCACGATCGCATTCCACGCTCTCATTCGGCTATCCGCCAGCCCATTCGACGCCTTCATTCGGCTATCTTCAAACCCATTCGACGAGCCGCAAGGCGCGCGAGTATAGCCAAAAGTGTATGACGCAGCCAGTTGAGATCGTCACACTGGCGGCGGCAACACAGCAAAGCCAAGGGGCATTTGACTGCGACGCATTGAAATGCAGCGCATTTGATTAAGCGCAGACTGACGTAATGTTGCGCTATACGCAGCAAGGGCTAAGGTAGTTATGGCATTGTCTTTGCAGCACACCAACCACGAGGGTCATTATCATGAATGTGAAACGTGACTCGATTTTACTGGGGTTAGCCGCGTGGAGGTGCTGATGCGAACAATCCGATGGTGTGCCATCGCCATAATGAGCCTTGGTAGTCTGGCAGGCTGTGCGTGGTATAGCGATATTTTGCCACGGCAACCTATTGCCGAACATCCGCCGAAGCGGCAAAAGATTGCCCAGCCGGTATTGCTGTATACCGAACGATTAGCCCACAAATTGCTGCAAGGGTTACCTCCGATCCCACAAGGCGCGGTGGCTGCCGTGACTTTTACCAATCTGGCGAGTTTGGCGCCACAGCCGTACAGCGAAGAGCAGCAGATGCTGGGATTGCAAGTGCAAGAGAGCATGTTGGCGATCGCGACACAGCGGGGCTATCAGGTGCGAGAGCTGCGCGCAGCCACGGCGGTCAGTGTTTATCCTGATCACGAGCGCTTGCTCAGTCGTGAGCTCACCGCTTTAGCACAGCAACATCAAGTGCGTTATGTGGTGATGGGTACCCTAAACCCCACCGAAAAATACACTACAGTCAATGCCAGATTGGTCGATATTGAGCTTAACAGTATCGTTGCGGCCGCCTCAGAGACCATGCCGCGCGACGTACTGGACGCGCGCGACCACCTGCAGATGCGACATAACAAGCTTTACCGCTATTCTGATGTTAGCACCCCGTCAGACTAAGATAGGCGTGCAGCAGGCGGTTTGGCGCGGATGCTGTGTTCAAGATGGTGGGATGCCCAGCATGGCTATAACGATGTACAGCGCGCAAGTTGGCGTAACTGAATGAAAAAAGAGGTTTTTATGACAAAGGCTCAGTCCGACTGTGCAGTGACGCATATGATGTCTGCTGGTGTAAGTAGACGTCAGCCGAAGTTGCCACAACAGCGCAGCCTTGTTGGTACATTGCTGTTGCTGATCCTCTGTGGCGTAGGATTGCAAGGTTGTGCCTCAAAAGCAAAATGGCAGCGTTATCAGCAGCAAGAGCAGGCGCGCGTGGGGCAGTTAAGTGCCCAAGCGGAGGATAACACCTACCTACCTGGTACGCCGGAGGCAAATCTGGCTGCGACTTATGGTGGTTTGTATGTCAGTCCGATGCAGGGCCCTGCGCAAGCCTATCAAGCAACCCGTCAAGCGGCGACGATGCAGATGTCGGTGTATCAAGTGCATAATGGCGAAAACATTAATCACTATGTGCAAGGCATGATGCATGATTTGATCGCAGGCATCACACTGCAAAACCCCAACATGATTGTGGGTGTCACCAGCTTTGTCTATTTAGACGGCCCTTATGATCAAACGGATTTGATCGGTAATCAATTGTCGGAAAGTTTCATGCATGAAGTGCATCAATTTGGCCTTAATGTGGTGGATTTTAAAACTACTGACTATATCCGTGTGACGCCGCAGGGGGATTTTGTCTTTAGCCGCGATTTTATGGAATTACGTGAAGAACAGCCGATCGAGGTGATCTTAGGTGGCACCATGGTAAAACATCAAGGCGGCCTCTTGGTGAATGCACGGATTGTTGGGGTCAGCAGTAAAAAAGTGCTGGCGACCGCGCAAGGTTTTGTGCCTGCGGCGGTGGTGCAGCATCTGCACAGTTCGCAAAATGCCGGTAGCTTGCGGTTAAAACAGGGGGAGTAGTATGACGGCTTTAAACGCGCCTTCGACGTTAGGTTCGCCATCACGCGCAGGTATACGCCGTTGTAGCGTCGCCATGGCGCTGCTGACCCTGCTGCTGCAGAGCGGTTGCAGCAGCATTTGTCAATGTGATAAGGCTGAGTCAACAACCAACACCGCGGCAACCAACACAGAGACAACCACCGCGGTCTCAACCACTGACGATAGTGGGCGTATCATGGCTGATGCGGCGGAGTCTACCGCGGAAGATACGCCGGTTTTTGAACGACCGATGGCTGAGGCAGCCCCAGTCGGCAACGACACGAATGATGCTGCAAGTCCGATGCCCGCACAATTTGAACGATTATTAGCACAAGCGCGGGCACAAGAGAGTGCTGCCGCTCGCGCAAACGAACAAATGGCGGCAACGGCGGTGCCAACAGCCCCCCGATTACAGCGTCGAATTTTGCCATCAGAGCAGCAAGTACAAGCGGGTGTCGGCTACCCGCTAAGTCCATATGTCAGACTGGCGGATTCACGTAAAGAGCTCAGCAGTTACGCTAAGCAAATGGCGGTGAAATTAGCCGCATTTCCGGCGCTGCAAGGGGCGCGGGTTGGCGTCGCCAGTTTTGTTGAATTTGATGAAGCGCTGACACAAACCAATGCGCTGGGCCAGCAATTTGCGGAAAATTTGCAGACACTACTTCCTGAGTACGGTGTGCAGGTTATTGAATTTAAACTAAGTAAAGATATTCGCGTTGGACCGCGTGGTGATTTGGTGCTGTCACGCAATGTAGAGCAGCTGCGTCGGCAAAGTCAGTTGGATTATGTGCTTACCGGCACCTTGTTAACCACCCGGCGTGGGGTGCAGATTAACAGTCGCGTGGTCTCGGTGTGGGATCATCAGGTGATTGCCGCCAGTAGCACGTTTATTCCACATATGGTGTTGCAACAAATCCAGCCCTAAATTGCTTGCAGAATAATCAGCCGGTAACACACTGTATTTACACAGTGTTTTACGGCTGATAAGCTACCTTTCACTGTTGCCCTGTAGTTAAACTGGATATAACGGGTGCCTCCTAAGCGCCAGTCGTGAGTTCGAGTCTCGCCAGGGCAGCCAGTTTAAGGTGGCATCATCGCGCATGATAACCCCAGTGAGACACATCCACCGACCATGAACACCGGCTCTTTTTTCCACC
>JACCDR011516928.1_pt1 | contig 17693 bp, 17 predicted proteins | sample 7446431 | NCBI WGS metagenome assembly JACCDR01 (sample SAMN15323443, study PRJNA562643) | freshwater metagenome | isolation source: river surface water | place: USA:Blue River Watershed | collected 2017-08-17
CGAACGAGAAATCCAATTTGTGGCCACAACACAGAACAGTATATGAAATCACAGATCTTTTAGAACAAAAGCTTTGTGAAAAAATGGCCGCAGGCTCATTGAAACAAGCGGATGCGATCGACAAGATTAAACACGCTAAAAATAATCTCGAAGAAATCGACGAAATTCTCTCTCAGGTTAATCAGCTTTAATTTTTATTTTATTTTCTGAAGCGCATTTTTCGCTAGAACTCTCATAGGTTCTGGCGAAGTTTTGCTTAAGCCTTCGAAGACGGACTTTTCATTGATCAGGGGTTCTTGGGCCAGAAAGCCCAAAAGCTGTTCACGGATCCATAAACTTTGTTTGCGCCTAAAGTTGTAATTGGCATCCATCTCTTGCCAAAAGAGCTCGCGAATTTCTGCATCCATCATCGGTCCCAAAACATCCACAGCCGCTGATCTCACGACCAGGGCTTTATCCTTCAGCAATTCCTGCGCTGCTTTCTTTCCATGCTGAGGAGAAACGGAGTTCAGTGAAAGCAAGGCGGCGTTTCGCATATACCATTCAGGCGCAACCAAAGCTTTTTTCAAATCTTTAACAGAGTTCTCTTTTTTTAGAAGAGCCATCGCCGTCAGCGCTTTCCAGCGCATTTCAATTGACTGTTTATTAGAAAAGGCAATCGAATGCATTTGTGGATAGAACTCTTCCGCTTTATTGAGCAAAGCTTCTTTACGAAAAGGCTCTGGCATAATGAGAATTTCTTCCGCTGTGATCTTCGAGGGAATGGCTGCCAAAGTAAATGAACTGAAAAGGAACATCGAGAGGCTCGCAAAAAAAGATGCTTTCATCTCAAGTATCTCCTTTTTTCACAAAGTTTTCAAATTCACCCATCAGCTTTTTATCTTCAGAGCCTTTGCCGTCTTCCGACTTCATGGCATTGGCTTCAGCCAATAACTTATTCTCATCCATTGACTGACCAAGAACGTCTTCTGGCTTCAAATCGGGAACATCAGTTTTGATCTGGGCGGCCTCAGCTAGCATCTTATCCATGTTCATAGCACCCAGATCAGTCGAAGCTTCAGCACCGGCACCACTTGGTTTTTGTTTCTCTACGGCCGCTGCAAATTCAGCCATCAACTCATCATCAACAATATTTTCAACCGGTGGAGCTGGTGGCTCCGCTGAAGCCGCTGGGGAAGCTGGGGCTGCAGCTGTCGCCACGGGTGCTGGTACTGGTGCTGGTACTGGTACTGGCGCAGCCTCCGGTGCTGCGGCCTGCTCCATCGGCGCATTCCCTGCCAAAGCGGAAACTGAAGCTGCAATGGGGTCTTGAGCTGCGACTGGTGGTTGTTGTGATGGAGCCGAAGCTCCGCCCTTCACAGCATCAAGCTCTTTTTGCAAACGAGCATTCTGCTCCTTATAGAAAGAGAGATCTGCGATATCTTCACTAATAATTTCGTACTCAGACAGTTTTCCCTGAAGCTCTTTGATTTGGGCTTCTAATTTTGCTCTCTCATCAGCCGAGATTCCACCACCTGCGGCTGCTGGATCGACCGATGCAGCTCCCGCCCCAACAGAGAGCTCTTCAATTTTTTTCTGCTTCGCTTCAAGCTCCGCTTTCAATTTAGAAATTTCGGACAACAAAGCCGTCGTATCAGCTCCTGCTCCACCAGCTGCAGCTGCGGCAACTGAAGGGACTTGATTGGCCTTTTCAAGAATTTTTTTAAGGGAAGCTTCCAGTTCTGGGATAGACGCCGGAGATCCTGCTTCGGAAGACTCTTCTTTTCCGTACATAAAAGTGCGGATCGACAAAATGAGAACAGCTAAAAGAACAAGGCCAATTAACACTTCGATAATCGTGGTGTTATGTGTAATCAAATAATTAAGAAATGTGTCTAGTTTCACTGATAATTATTGTTCCCGAGTGTTTGCTATGGGTCAAGTTAGCTCACTCGCTTCCATATACTCCCTAGACCTCGGTTGACGATCAAGCTACAATCATAAGCTATGACTCTAGATCTAATGATTAAAAATGCGACTGTCTTGATTGCCGAAGAAAACTCTAAGGGAGAGATTCGGATCCTGCAAACCCAGACTCATGTCGGAGTCAAAGATGGCAAAATCCGCCAAATGGGCAGCGAAAACTCTCCCGCTCAGCAAATATTCGATGCGAAAGGCCTTCATCTTCTCCCCGGAGTCATCGATAGCCAGGTTCACTTTCGTGAACCTGGGATGATCCATAAAGAAGATCTGAGCACCGGAACTAAGGCAGCGGCTTTAGGAGGTATCACTTCGATTTTCGAAATGCCAAATACAATTCCGGCCACAACAACAGCAGAGCTGCATCAAGATAAATTGAAGCGAGCGCAAAAGCGCGCTTGGGTGAATCATGCTTTTTTTGTTGGCGGCTCACCGGACAATGTCGACAAATTGGCGGAATTAGAAAAGCTTCCCTACTGCCCTGGAATTAAAATTTTCATGGGAAGCTCCACCGGAACTTTGCTGGTTGATAACGAAGCTGTGTTGGAAGAAATTTTTCGCAAGGGCACTAGACGCGTCACTTTGCACAGCGAAGATGAACAGCGAATGAAAGAACGAAAACATATCGCTCTCGAGAGCAAAGACGTGCGCAATCATCCTGTTTGGCGAGATGTTGAGAGCGCGATGATCTCGACTCGTAAGCTTTTAGACCTGGGTGAAAAAACCAAACGCCCCGTGCATGTTCTGCATGTGACCACGGGCGATGAGATGGCTCTTTTAAAGAAAAGAAAAAAGAAAAAGTTTGGCCTCATTACTGTCGAAGTTCTTCCTCAGCATCTGACTCTTTATTCCCCTGAATGTTATGAAAGACTAGGGACCCTGGCCCAACAAAATCCTCCGATCAGAGAAAAATCTCACCAAGAAGCTTTGTGGAAAGCAATTGCCGATGGAACGGTGGATGTTTTGGGATCCGATCACGCGCCACATACTCTGGATGAGAAAAAACAAGTTTATCCACAAACTCCGTCGGGGATGCCCGGTGTGCAAACCATGCTTCCCTTGATGCTTCATCATGTGAACGATGGAAAATTGAGCCTGGAGAGATTAGTCGAACTGGTCTGCGAGAATCCGAGACATGTCTTTGGCTGCAAAAGCAAAGGCCGCATTGCGATTGGACTGGATGCTGATTTCACTCTCGTTGATCTTAAAAAAATTCGCACCATTGAAAATAAAAATATGGCCAGCCGCTCGGGATGGACTCCTTTTGATGGGATGAAAGTTCAGGGTTGGCCTGTGGCGACCGTCATTGGCGGTGAATTTATTATGCAAGATGATCAAGCTCTTGGAACTCCTCATGGACAACCCGTGGAGTTCGAGTTTTGAATTCTCCTCGCCCGTCTAAAAAAGGCACGGCCCTTTCGCTTTTTTTTGGCGGAATTCTTCCGATCATCGCCTTCACAGTCATCGAAGATCAGTACGGCCCTGTCTTTGGTACGATTGCTGGTATGATTTTCGGATTGGGCGAAATCATTTTTGAGAAATGGCGCTACAATCAAGTTTCGAAAATGACTTGGATCGGAAATGCTCTGATTCTTCTTCTCGGGGGAATCTCGATTATTTCTCAAGATGGAATTTGGTTTAAGCTACAACCCGCTCTTTTCGAAGGAGCCTTTGCTTTAATTTTGTGGGGATCTCTTTTTGCGAAGACTCCTCTGCTGGCTGTGATGGCCCAAAAACAGGGAACCAAAATTGAGCCCGCGATTTATCCCCTGCTCAAAGGAATGACTTTTCGTCTCGGCTGTTTCTTTGCCATTCATACGGCCCTTGCGACATGGGCCGCCTTTGAATGGTCCACCACTTCGTGGGCTTTGCTCAAAGGCGTTGGCTTGATCGGAAGCTTCTTTCTCTATTTAGGTTTAGAGATTGTTTATTTGCGACTGACTCTGAAGAAACCAAGAATCTAGTTTGGTGTCTAGGAACACTCTTGGGATATGTCTTTGATGCACTCGAAAATTATTAGTTTAATAGACAACTTGTCTATCCTTAAAGCAAAATCATGAGGATGTTAAGAACTGGAACAGCTTTTTTAATTGTTTTTATCTGCGGCGTAGCCAATGCAAATCTGAAAACGGAGCAGTGGAAGGCCATTCCTCGCGGAGCCAACGTCTTTTCTGAGATTTCCAGTTTTGATCTCAAATTTGCTTCGACGAATAAAATACGATTATTAAGGATGGGTGCGGTTGGACAGCATCAAGACTTACGCTGGCTTATTAAAAATGACCGATTTGATCTGACAAAAGCGAATATGGATCGACTTAAGGTGATAGTTTCAAATGCAACAAAAAGTGGTGTTTCTGTTGTTCTCACTTTGTCTGAACTGCCTGGCAGGCGATGGCGGTTTAAGGAAAGAGACTTTCGCATTTGGGAAGATGAAAAATTTCAAAAAGAGTTTATTAATGGATGGCAACAGATTGCAAAATCTCTGAAGAACGAGTCTGGAATTATTGGCTATGACCTCATGAATGAACCCTATTTTCGTGAAGGGCAATCGTCCTCAAAATTGAATGAACTTTATTCTAAGACCATCGCAGCTATTCGCGAAGTTGATAAAGATACTCCGATTGTTTTGCAGCCAGCACAAATGGGCTCATTGGATGCATTGGAAGATCTATCTCAGTTTGAAGATGCGAATATTATCTACTCGTTTCATTATTATGAGCCGTGGGTGTTTTTTTCGAAACAAAAGAACGGTGGAAAATTAAAATATCCTGGGCAGATTCCTCGCTGGATACAAAATGAAAAGCAAGGTCCCTTAGACAATTGGGATGCGAGTCGACACAAAATGCGTCTTGAAAAAGTAAAAAAATGGGCCGAGCAACGAGGCTTAAAGCCATATCAGATCTTTATCGGTGAGTTCGGTGTTTGGAAAGATGCTAAAGGTGCAGAACGATATCTTAAGGATGTTCTCTCGATATTTTCGGATATGGGTTGGCCTTGGACTTACTATGCGTTTCGAGAGCAAGGCTGGCAAAATGCCGATCTTGAAAAAGGGCCGTTAAATCCAGAGACTAAAAGGCCCCTTCTTTTTGAAATCATAATCTCTCATCTTTAGCCCGCTCGATAACCGCTTAATTTCAGACGAACCCTAAATCGAAAACCCTTATTAAAACAAACAAAACCCCAGAATCTCTCTGGGGTTTTGTTTGTTTTGACTATTCGCATTCCCAAACAGGACCTGGTACCTTATTGGCAGCGACGGAACTGCAAGTGGTAGATCAGGCCAGAGCTGATGTCGGCTGAATCTACGGTCGCCATTGTCTGATCCATACGGCTGTTAGATTGAGCCATCATCGAAGAATTGATTCGAAGATTCACGCTCGCTCCGCAAGGAGTCCAAACCAAAGTTGTCGCTAACAAATTGTCAGTCAAAGAGTAAATGTCGTTAATCGGTCCGTTGAAAACACGGCTGATACGAGGACCCCGAGAACCTGCCCAGAAATACTCGGCATCAAATCTCGCCACTCCACCCGATGGAACCGCATTATACCCACGATAATCCACGGCAAAAACCGCCACTGAATATCCCGAAGGCACACTCACCGGAATAGTAATATTACAAGACTTGCGATCGATACGCCGAGCTGTCGTGCGACCGGCTTCTGCGACATATTGATCGAAGAGAATACTGACCGCATCTCCTGCTGGAGAAACAGAAACACTGGCTGTTCCCGCTGGACAACCTGTCCCGCCATAAGCTGGCTCACCTAATCTCAGTGATTGCGCCATGGCTGACGCTGACATTGAAAGAACCGCTGCTACAACAACTTTTGACCACATAATTTCCCCCTCATAGAATTGTGATTCGGTTTTTCCCACCGAACTAAAAGTTCAGTGATACAAAACCTAGAGCAACAAGCTTGCCAAAGTTTTCAGAGCCAAATTGTCACTTTTCCGTGGTGATTTCATTAGGATAGATGTGCACAGCTAAAACAAAAACAAAAAGCCCGGGTTTTCACCCGGGCTTTCCTATTGTTTTGATTATGAATTCAAAGAACTATTACGGAGCACACCATGGCAATTCAGGCAAGAATTGACATGCAATCTCACACATTTGTGGATCGCCCAGTGGGCACTCGCCTGGATTTCCAGGGTTTCCTGGGTTGCCAGGATTTCCTGGATTGCTTGGTGCTGGTTTACCAACATAAAGCTTATAACTTGTCGAAGTGGCACCAGTTGAATCTTTAACAGTTACTGTTGTTTCGCCTTCAGTGAGAGCTGTCATGACTCCAGAAGCATCAATGCTAGCAACAGCCGCGTTTGAGCTTGTGAATTCAAAGGGACCTTTTCCGTAAACCGCCTCAAACTGAGTTTTAGAGTTCAACTCAAAAGTTCCAGCCGCAGGAGAGATAAACATTCTTTTCGCCATTACTGTATCAACAGCACCAAAAGCGTCAACACGGCAATCACAAGCTGTTTGAATGCTCACTTTTGCACCTGTTGTCTGTAATAAAGAGCGAACTTGCATTGGCGTTAAGCTTGGATCTTGAGCTTTCAGTAAGGCGACAAGTCCAGCAACTAACGGAGTTGCCATTGATGTTCCAGACAAGTTTCCATATTTATCGCCTGGCAAAGTCGACATGATCGCATTTCCTGGAGCCGATACGTGAACTTTGGATTTACCAAAATTTGACCAGCTTGGCTTAGCATCATTTGCATCGGATGCTGCGACGGTGATTGTGTTCGCGAGACCCGCATTCGCAGGGTAAACTTCGTAAGAATCATTATTTTTACCGTCATTAGCTGCCGCTACGACAAAAATAATTCCTGCTTTTTCAGCCCGAGCGATAGCATCGATCAATAATTGAGCTTGTTGACGAGGAATCGCAGCTCCCCAGCTCGCAGAGATCACTTGCACGCCTTTTTCGATCGCGTAGTCGATGGCTTTCACACCATTATTTAAATCACCCGAACCATTTTGATCCAAAAACCGAATTGGCATCATCGAAACTTCGGGAGAAAGACCGATGATTCCGCCGTCCTCTACACCTGTTGCGCCAACAATTCCTGCACAGTGTGTTCCGTGCCCTGGGTTTTGAGCCCCAGTAATATCCATCGGATCCGCATCATTTTGAACAAAGTCGAAACCGGGAACTGAATTAGCTGCCAAAGATTTGTGTTTATAATCTACACCCGTATCAATAACTGCGACTGTGATATTACGAGAACCTTTGTTACCCGCTCTCTGCCAAGCTTTCTCAGCTTGAACTTTGGCAATAGCCCATTGTTCTTTCAAAGCTGTTGGATCAACAGGAGCCGTGAAAGCATGCAATTTCACGTTAGGTGTGACCAACTCGACATTAGGATTTGCCGCCAGTTCAACCATCGCCGCGACTTTGTTTTTCTCAGCGATGCTGACTTTCATGTAGCTTCCAGGCGCATGCACATCTGAAATTTGCATATTGCGGCTATTTGAAAACATTTGCAGCGCACTTGGGCTGCGATATTTAACGAGATATTCTGCTGCAAATGCAGGAACCGACAGTCCCGTCGCCAATGCAAGCAAAACTAATTTGCTAAGGTGCTTATTCATGAATCCCCTCCATGGTAGAAACGTTCTTTGTTGTTACAATTCAAAATAAAGTCTAGGCAGACTTCGTGCGGGGTTGTTAGAAAAATAAGCAAAATGATCCGGCTTGTCGAAACTTTTTCGCAACACTGAGCGTGCAAGACAGGGAATATTAGAAAGTGAAAGTAGAATTCGTTTTATCAATTATAAAAATATTTGATTCTAACCCGCGCTTGCGCTGACATACGGGGGCTGTGAATTATTTCGACGTCCTTATATTAGCCTTCATTGAAGGTCTCACCGAATTTCTTCCTGTGTCTTCAACGGGACATCTCATTTTAGCCTCGGCCGTTATGGGGATCGCCGACGAAGGATTTGTTAAGAGCTTCAATATCATTATTCAATTTGGAGCTATCGCTTCTGTACTTGTCTTATATTGGAGAAGATTTCTCCCCGATATTCCATTTTACAAAAAACTATTGGTGGCTTTTCTTCCTGCCGCCATCATCGGCCTTGCCGTCAAAAGCAAAATTGACCTTATATTAGGGAGCGTTCAAGTCGTCGCTTGGGCCTTGATCCTTGGAGGTGTCGTTTTAATTGCCAGTGATTACTTTTTCCCAGAAAAAGATTCTGCGGATAAATCAAACCCGCGCAAACTGAAAAAAATCGAAGATCTCAGCTTAATGGATTGTTTTAAATTAGGTCTTATTCAGTGTTTTGCATTCATACCCGGAGTTTCCCGATCGGGAGCGACGATTATCGGCGGTCTTTGGTTAGGTCTTTCCCGCAAGCAAGCGGCCGAGTTCTCTTTTTTCCTGGCTGTTCCTACTTTGGCAGGGGCTACTTTTATTAAAAGCCTCAGTCTTATTAAGACAATCGATTCGTCTCAACTGAGTTATCTGGCTGCCGGCCTGGTTCTTTCTTTTATTTTCGCACTGATTGCCATTCGTTTTTTTATTCAAATCGTGTCCAGATTTGGATTTAAGCATTTCGGAATTTACCGCATTCTGTTAGGCGGTCTGATTTTATTTTTTGTGAGCCAAGGACGTTTATGAATTTTGACCGTTTGTTTTCAGGTGATGCTGGCGCGTGGATGCGCGAAACCTACGTTCTCGTTCCCAATTGGAAATGGCTGGGTCTTATCCTCGCCATTTTCACTGGGCTTTTAATTAAATCTCTCGTTGCTCAAGCTATCGCCGGAATTAAAAATTCATCGCGCTTCCAAGGACAGGCTCAGGGTTTCTTTAGATATGCTCTGCTGTTGGAAATCCAAAAGCCCTTAGCATGGGTCATAGCTTGTCTTTTCTGGATTGCGTGTATTGACAGTATGGATTTGCACGATTCTGTCGAAAAATATTTAACTCTTTTCATTCAGATCGTTCTTACCTTCAATCTTATTCGCTTTGCTTATATGCTTGTCGATGCTGTCGGGAAGCTTCTGAGCGAGATGACAGCGAAAACAGAAACAACGATGGACGATGAGCTCGTTCCCTTCGCCACAAAATCTCTCAAAGTCTTCGTTGTTATTTTCGGCTTTCTGATCGCCGTCCAAAATTTCGGCGTCAACGTCATGTCCATCCTGGCCGGACTGGGTCTCGGAGGCTTGGCTTTAGCGTTAGCGGCTCAAGATACAGCTGCAAATCTTTTTGGTTCGATTACCATTTTAATGGACCGTCCTTTTAAAATTGGCGACGTTGTTCGAGTCATCGATGTTGAAGGAACGATCGAAGAGATTGGTTTTAGATCTACTCGTATTCGCACTGTTTACGGAAGCCTAGTGACAATTCCCAATTCAACGATGGCCAAGGAAAAAATTGATAATATGGGCGCAAGACGCACTCATCGCATTCGTCATTTGATTGGCCTGACTTACGATACTGCTCCTGAAAAAATTCAGGCCTTCATTTCACAAATTGAAAATTATCTCCGCTCTCACCCCAATGTTGATCAAGAAACAATGACCGTGAGATTTAATGCGATGAATGATTTCAATTTGCAAATCTTGGTGAACTTTTTCGTCAATGTATCAGACGTTCAACAGGAATTAGATATTCAGCAAAAGTTTCTCTTCGAAGTGATGAAGATCGCCAAGCAGCTGGAAGTCGATTTTGCCTTCCCAACAACCACTCAGTACGTGAAGCAACTTCAGCCATAATTCAGCCCTCATTGAGCTTACTGTTCAAAACCTAGACAGCCCCCACCCATTATATTCGTATATACATGGGTGATGGCCTGAAATCATAGGGCCCCCTTATTGCTCATGAAAGTGATGCTAAATAGAGCTAACGGGAGCATTTATGAATTTTAGGAAGACCTTCCTCTTAACAATCTCTGCTTTTATCTTCATGAGCCAGAGCGCATTCGCAGGCTCCTATTTATTGCCAACTCCTTACGCCGCGTTTAACCTGAAAAACCTCAAACAGACCTACGCCAACAACAAAGTTTTTCGGAAACTGTATGGCATTTTTAGGGAACGTGGATATGCCTCTCTCAACGCTCACTGGGGACTGAATACAAAAGATTACCGTCCCGCTGCTTATATGCTCCAAAACGATCAGGTTCTCACAATCGACGTAGAAAAGTATTTAGCCGCCCTCAAAAATAATAAAAGAGATCTCATGGAAATTTATAAGCTCAAAAATAATACTTATAATAAATTGGCTGCTATGGCTTTTGGTGTGTACGGCGTCGAAACTAAGTTTGGGAGAAGCTGGAAATATAAATTTAAAGAAGAGAACCAATGGCTTGTCGATTCCGCAAAATCTATTCTAGGAAGATCTGGCGACAACAGCCGAGGACTGACTCAGATGAAAGACATTCCCGACAAAATCCAAGAAAACTATCCTCAGATCACTCCTGCTAACCTTGACGATCCTAGGTATGCCGCTGTCGCCACTTTGGGATATCTTGCCGAAGCCTTTGTCATGATCAAAGGCCTTCGTGACAATCAAGCTCTTGAGGGAGTTCAGCCTGGTGAAGTGAACTTGTCATATATTACAGACGAGAATATTTTCGATTATATTCCCTACGTTTATTCGGGACGTATGCGAATGCTATTCAACGGTCCCAAGGGATCAACCGGCGCAACTGTGACAGACAACCTTTATATCAAAGAGATGAAACAACACATGCGCCATCTCTATTTTATGGAATCGCAAATTTAGTCAATCAAGGTCACTATTTCTTCTTTTTAACTGGGATTTTCTTAGTCGCAGCTTTTGCTGGAGCTTCTGCCTTAACGGTGTTTGGTCCTAAAAGAGCAGCCGTCACGGCGCGGATTTTTTCTGTCCCCGTTTTCATTTTTTCCGCCTCAAGCTCAGCTGCCAAAGTGTCCTTTTGCATTTTTGCGGACTCGATTTTGTCTTTTCCATCGCTAACTTGATCAACCAGTTTCGCCCGTTCAGCTTTGGCTTTTTCGATCTCCGCCTTCATGCGCTCAATATCACCCTGAGTGCGACCCATCTCAGATTCATTGTCGGCCATCGATTTTCTCAAGCGAGCAATTTCTTGGTTAATCTGCGCCAGCTCTTTAGCTGAAACAGAACGAGACTTTTCAGCTTCAGCCTTTGCTTTCAATGCTGATTCCCGAACTTTCGCTTCTTCTTTTTTAGCTGCTTCGAATTTTTTTCTTTCCTCAGCGACTTTGCCGGCAGTTTCTTTGCTTTCGTTTTGAATACGAACCAGCTCTGCCTGCATGCTTTCCGTTTCTTTCGCGGATTTATCGATTGCTGACTTCAATTTTTCGATCTCAGCGTCTGCACGAGATCTTTCTGCTTGAGCTTTGGCTTGTTCGGCTTTGGCTTTCTCTGCCTGAGCCTTGGCCAAGGTCATATTTCTTTGGCTCAATTGTTTTGTCTTCTCCAAGTTAGATGCCGATTCTCGTTCTTGAGCTTTCGCATCAGCCGCTAATTTAAGAGCTTTTTCAGCCTCATCCGAAGCCGCTTTTGCTTGTTGATCTAATTCTTTAGCTTTATCAGAAGCTTCTTTCGCAATTTTCTCAGAAGCTTCTTTCTTCTTTTCTGCCTCTTGTTTCAATGCCTGTGCTTTTGCTGTTCTCTCTTTAGAGGCTTCCATTTGACGATTAGCCGCATTGTTCTTCTCTTCAGCTAATTTAGACTGTTTAGCGTATTCATCAGCTTCAGCTTTAGCGCGAGCAGCCTCGTTTTCTGCTTTAGCTTGTTCATTTTTTGCCTGAATCTCAGAAGACTTGGCCTTGGCAATAGCTGCTTGAGCCGCTTCTTTATTACGATCACGGCGCTTCTTTTCTTCTTCAGCACGACGGCGAGCTTCTCTAGCATCCGCTAAAGCGGCCTCAGCATCGGCTTGGGACTCTTCTGCTTCAACCGCATTGGAATCAACCTGTGCCTGTACTGGCTGGAGCTGAACTCCTGTTAGCAGGGCGAGGGCTAATAGAGATGGAAGTAGTTTAGAAGAAAGACCATTTTCGTTTTTCATTTTCATAATCCCCTATTGATATGGACAAAGTATAATACAGGCTCCTTGAAGATAAAAAGAAGTTCAAGTCCAGCGAATCATTCAGAGATGACCAAGGGACCCATTTTGTCGGAACTGTTTAAATCTTGAACAGCGATTCCCCGAGGGAATTTGCCTTAAAACGAATACAAAGGTTTTTGTCATACTTTTGGCCATACCTCTGTTGACCCCGACCTTTGGCACCACGCTTGCTCTAGTATTTGGTACCCCCCCATAGCGGCCTGGTCCCCCTACCCCCAACCAGGTCGCTTTTTTTTGCCTTTCTTCTTTCCTCCTAAAAAAGCTAAAATATAAAAATGTCCCCCAGTGTTTTCTTATTCTCTATTTTGTTCGCAGCTGTGGCCTCGGCCTCGACAAGCCCTTTGCATGTGATGATCGATCCTGGCCACGGCGGAAGCGATTCCGGCGCAGTTTATGGTGAAGCTAAAGAATCGGATATCGCTCTTAAAGTGAGCTTAGAACTGAAAAAGCTCTTTGAAAAAGAGGACGATTTCAAAGTCAGCATTACCCGCACGACCGATACCCACCTCGGATTAGAGGAAAGAGTTAAAAAAGCTGAAAAAGAAAAAGCCGATATCTTTTTAAGCCTCCACGCCAACGCTTCACAAGATCCACGAGCGAAAGGTGTCGAGTTTTACTTTCAAAATCATTTAGAGCCCGAAGAAGAATCTCTTTATTTGGCCAACCTCGAAAATAAACTTTATAACGAACAGGTCAGTGTCGCCGACACCAGCGAAGAATCTCCCAGTACGCTCAGTAAAAAAAGCGATGTGCTAGCGATTGTTGAAGACTTGAAAAGGAATACGAAAATCCAACAAAGTCACTTGCTGAGCAAAAAGCTCATGCAAGCATGGAAGTTCCAAAGGAAAAGCCGAACTCTCCGGCAAGCTCCTTTTGTCGTCATCACAAAAACAAAGGTTCCTTCGGTATTAGTTGAGCTTGGCTTTGTCTCTAACGCCCAAGAAGCGCAAAAACTGCAGCAAAGCGCTTATCAAAAGCAATTGGCGCAAAGGATTTTCACCGGCGTGAAAGACTTTAAAGAAATGGTAGACAAGTCGGAACTGAGAAGCCTACATTAGGCGCCATGCGTACAGACGGTCGTTCCCCAGTTGATTTAAGAAAAATTTTAATTACTCCTCATGTTTCTGAATATGCCGAAGGCAGTGCCATGGTTGAATTCGGAAAAACAAAAGTGCTCTGCACGGCCTCTTATGATGGCCAATGCCCTAAATGGCTTCAAGGCTCAGGCACAGGTTGGGTGACGGCTGAATACGGGATGCTCCCTCGGTCCACTCATTCCCGAGTTAAGCGCGATAAAGTTTTAAATGGAGGCCGGACTCAGGAAATTTCTCGTCTTATTGGCCGCTCGCTGCGAGCGGCAATTGACCCTAAGCTTTTGGGCGAGAGACAAATCACTGTGGACTGTGATGTGATCTTAGCAGATGGCGGAACAAGAACTGCCGCCATCACGGGTGGATTTGTGGCACTGGCCTTAGCGCTTAAGAAATTACAAGACGTGAGCGAAATTCGCCACATGCCCTTGGTCAATTATGTGTCTGCGGTCAGTGTGGGTTTACAAAAATCTCAGCCCCTTTTAGATCTTAATTACGATGAAGATTCCAGCATTGGAACCGATATGAACTTTGTGATGACTCACAAAGGAGAATTCATCGAAGTGCAAGGGACTGCGGAACACGAGCCTTTTTCAAAAATACAATTGATGTCGATGCTCGAGGTCGCTGAAAAAGGTTGTGCTCAACTTTTTGAACACCAAGAAAAAATCATTGGCTCTTTTTTTCCACTGAAATGAGCTTAAATGACGGCACCTGAAGAACTTTGGATTTCGACTGGAAATAAAGGCAAGCTGAGCGAGTTTAAAATCCTGTTCAGCCGAGAGTTCCCCGAAATGAAGATCTTCTCGATTGCGGACCTCAAAGTTTTCAATGCTCCTCCTGAAAACGGACAAACTTTCGCTGAAAATGCGCGCATTAAGGCGAAAAGCTTGAAAGCCATGAAGCCCGAAACTTGGGTTTTAGCCGAAGATTCGGGGCTCGAGGTTGAAGGCCTGGGCAATCTTCCTGGAATTCATTCTGCCCGTTACGCCGGACCCAAAGCAGGAGACGGCGAGAATATCGCTAAACTGCTTAAAATGATGCAAATCCGTGCCGTGCCCACTCGTGCGGCTCAGTTCCATTGCCATATGATCGTTTATACGCCGGCAGGCGAAGAATGGAATTTCACAGGAATCATGAAAGGCAGCATCTCCAAAGTTCCCGCTGGTCAGCATGGCTTTGGCTACGACCCTGTTTTTATTCCTGAGAACGAAACTAAGACCTTGGCAGAACTGGGCGCTGGCTTTAAGAGCAAGATCTCCCACCGCGCTCTGGCGACGGCTCAGTTTATCGCAAAGTTGAAGAGCTGATTTCCCTCTAAAAATACCTGTTATTCCGAATCTTTTTGCGTTAGATATTTGGCAGTTCTCATCGTCATATTTTGTTGGAGGTGTCGTTCATGAAAGGCCTAAAGATCTTCTCTGGAAACTCCAATCCCGTTCTTGCCAAAAAAATTGCTGAAGCTGCCGGCGTCGAGCTGGGTTATAGCAAAATAAACTCTTTCGCTGATGGCGAAATCCAAGTGGAAATAACCGAGAGCGTTCGCGGACAACATATCTTTGTCATCCAAAGCACTTGTCCTCCGGCTAATCAGAATTACATGGAACTTTTTATCATGATGGACGCTCTCCGAAGAGCTTCTGCAAAATCTATCACTGTGGTCATTCCCTATTTCGGTTATGCCCGCCAGGATCGAAAAGTCGCTCCCAGGGCGCCGATCTCAGCTAAATTAATGGCTGATCTCATTACGACAGCTGGAGCCACCCGAGTGGTTTCCGTTGATCTTCATGCCGCCCAAATCCAGGGTTTCTTTAATGTTCCCGTCGATCACCTTTTTGCAATCCCAACCCTTTCAAGGGCTTGGAGGGAGCAACTAGGGACTGGAAACGACTTTGTCGCAGTGAGTCCTGACGCCGGTGGAGTCGAGAGAACCCGCGCCTTTGCGAAAAGAATCGAATGCCCGATCGCCATCGTCGATAAACGCCGAACCGGCCCTAATGAGGCTAAAGCCCTTCACTTGATTGGGGACGTCTCTGGGAAAACCGCGGTCATCATCGATGACATGGTAGATACTGCCGGGACACTCACACAAGCTGTTGACAGCCTTTATAAAAATGGTGCAAAACGTGTCTTCGCCGTTGCAACGCATCCGGTTCTATCTGGCCCAGCGATCTCTCGTATCGTAGAAAGCAAGATTGAAAAATTATGGGTCACCGACACCATACCCTTAAGCGAGGCTGCGAAGAACAGTGGAAAAATCGAAGTGATTTCAGTCGCTCACTTGCTTGCTGAAGCCATCAAGAGAATCCACGGGAATGACTCTGTCAGCTCCCTCTTCGACTAAAGCGAATTTTTGAAAGAGTTTTTTGAAAAAGTATTCCGGAAGTTTGAAAGGATAAAGTTATGAGCCAAAGACATGATTTGAACATCGAAATGCGCGAAACAGGCAAAAGCAACAGCCGAGCTCTTCGTGTAAGCCGCAAAATCCCTGCTGTTGTTTACGGAGCAGGAACTGAGAGCGCACAAAATATCTCTATCGATGAATCGTCAGTGGTTCGTTTCAACGTTCGTGCTTACGAGAATGCGCTTTTCAATTTGAAATCGAAGGAATCTAAATTGAATAACGTGGTCGTTCTGATGAAAGAAGTCGTGGTTCACCCAGTGACTCGTCGTCCTCAACACGTTGATCTTTTTGCATTAGACATGAAAAAAGCGGTTCGCGTTTCTATCGAAATCCGCCTTGAAGGTAAACCAGCAGGTATCGCTGATGGCGGTCTCTTGAACGTGGTTAACCGTCAATTGGAAATCGAATGTCTTCCCACTGAAATCCCTGAAAATATCACTGCCGATATTTCTCACTTGGGCGTTGGCGATGCACTTCATGCTTCTGAATTGAAAATCCCAGCTGGTATCAAAGTTCTTTCTCCTGCAGATATGACGATTGCGGTTGTGAATCTCTTCGTTGAAGAAGTTGTTGCAGCTCCAACAGCAGATGCAGCAGCAGCTCCAGCGGCAGGTGCAGCGGCTCCGGCAGCGGGTGCGGCAGCTCCAGCGGCAGGCGCAGCGGCTCCGGCAGCGGGTGCGAAAAAAGAAGAGAAAAAATAGTTCCTTCCGAATTATTTTTAGACTTTCAGAAAGAGCGGGAAATCCCGCTCTTTTTAGTTTTAAGGACTTAAAAAATGTTTTTGATTGTTGGCTTAGGAAATCCGGGAACCAAGTACGCTCTCACTCGTCACAATATCGGCTTCATGGCTTTAGATCTTTTCAGCGAAAGCCTGGGTGCGAGCAGCGCTTGGAAAGAAGAGCACAAGGCTTTCACCTTGAAGGTTCAAATCGATGGCGAGCAAGTACTGCTTGTAAAACCACAAACCTTTATGAACCTTTCGGGAACTTCGGTTCAGGCATTGATGGCATTCTACAAAATCAGTCCTGAGAAGCTTTTGGTTTTGCATGATGAAGTTGATCAAGTTTTCGGCCAGATGAAGTTCAATAAAAATCGTGGTCACGGAGGCCATAACGGTATCCGCAATATTAGCGAGCTCTTAGGTCCTGATTATGCCCGTTTAAGACTGGGGGTCGGCCGGCCTCCTCATCCAGAAATGAGCGTGGCTGATTTCGTTTTACAGAAATTCAGCAGTGAGGAAATGAGCAAAATGCCTGACTTTTTAAATAAAGCAGGCGATGCTATCGAAACTTTTATTTTCGAGGGTTTGGCGAAAGCCTCCAGTCAGTTTAACGGATAGGACGCAAGCAATGGCATTACAAGTTGGTATCGTAGGTCTTCCAAATGTTGGCAAAAGCACTCTGTTCAATGCTCTCACTTCGGCGAAAGCAGAAGCTGCTAACTATCCTTTCTGTACGATCGACCCCAATGTAGGGGTGGTCACTGTTCCAGATCTTCGTTTGGATCAAATCACCAGCTTTGTAAAACCCCAGAGCATTGTTCCGACAGCCATGGAGTTCGTTGATATCGCCGGGATCGTTAAAGGCGCTAGCCAAGGTGAAGGTTTAGGAAATCAGTTCCTAACTCATATTCGTAATACCGATGCCATTGTTCATGTTGTTCGTTGTTTTGATGATCCCAATATTATTCACGTCTCAGGATCTGTCGATCCGCTTCGGGATATGGAAATTATCAACACGGAATTAATGCTGGCCGATCTTGATAGCATCGATAAGCGTTTGAAAAAAAATGAAAAGCTCGCGCGCACAAGCACTGACAAAAAAATTAAAATGGAATTCGAAGTTACTCAGAAGATCCATGAAGCTCTTTCCAAAGGACTTCCGGCTCGTTCCGTCGAGCTGTCTGATCTGGAAGAACCTTTTAGAAAAGAAATGCATCTTTTGACTTCAAAACCGGTTCTCTATGCATGCAATGTTTCAGATACAGATTTTGCCGCTGGTGGAAATCAGTGGGTCAAAGATGTTCAGAAGCGCGCGGCAGATGAAGGTAATAAAACCATTATGATCTGCTCAGCGATGGAAGCGGAAATCGCACAATTGCCAAAAGAAGAACAAAATGAATTCTTGGCCTCTTTAGGTGCTGAAGAACCCGGTTTGAA
>JACCDR012717017.1_pt1 | contig 17690 bp, 16 predicted proteins | sample 7446431 | NCBI WGS metagenome assembly JACCDR01 (sample SAMN15323443, study PRJNA562643) | freshwater metagenome | isolation source: river surface water | place: USA:Blue River Watershed | collected 2017-08-17
ATCGACCTCATTACCGAACACAAGGGCGAGGGGCGATCTGACCTCATACTGCTTGTAGTCCATCGCTCCTTCGCACAATTCGACGGCCACGACTGAGATATTCTTGGTGCGCAAACCAGCGATCAGAGCGCTTATATCGTCACGACACTCCCACGGCACGTGCCGCTCTGCACCAAGCGCGGTCTTCGCGATACCCGGCACCTCCCTCCCGAAGCGGTCTATCGGTGCCGGTGTGTATCCCACGAGCCATATCTTCGAGACGCCGATCGCATCGGCAGTGCGAAAGATCGCGCCGACGTTCTGCACACTCCGTACGTTTTCTAGTATGATATGCGTCTCGAATCGGTCCATCGACCGTATGGTACTATGGGTGAAATTTGATTTCTATGTTCGTGAATCTCTTCCCCACCATGTTCTTGGCGCTCATCGCGCACACCGTGCTTCGCGTCATGTTCGGTCTCGTATTCTTCGCGCTCGGCTACAAGCACCTCACGCGCGACCGCGCCGCACTCGCGGGTGCCATCACCGCATGTGCTCCGCGCTTGTCTCCGGCTGCGTCGTGGTTCGCCATCTATGTCGGCTTGGTAGAACTCGTCCTCGCCTTCATGTTCATCTTTGGCGCTTACACACAGGTGGCGGCTCTCGTCTCCATCGCATTCTGCCTCAAGATGCTCATGTTCGCTCGCCGCTTCCCACCACCGCTCATGCCCTCACGCGCATTCTTCTTCTTGGCGCTCGGCGTCTCTATCTCACTCTTCATCACGGGCGCCGGCGCGTTTGCACTGGACATACCTCTCTAGGGGTTTCTTGCTGACATTTCGCCCTTGGGGTATCCTCCGCGATAGGAGGTATTCATGGTCCCATCATATTTCACGGTTGAACGCGAGGGTCGTATCCTTCGCATGACACCCGGCTCGCCCCACCTCGATCGCGAGGCGTTCCAGGCGGAACTCGCCGCTGCTGCTGCCTACGCAAAACAGGAGGGTGTTCCCGTCGTTTGGCACCATAACGGTGTCTACTGCAGCACCGACGAGCTCGCGCACCACATCGACGCCTGGGCGATCATCTGCGAGAAATCTGCCCATATGGCGAATTGAAGACGAGCCGCCCATGAGGCGGCTTTTTGCTATCTGTGGCTCGGACACACGCGAAAACACATGGCGCAGGCCATGTGTTTCTTGTCGTCACGAATATATTTCCTGACGGAAATATTTCGCGACCCCACCTCGCGGTTTTTGCCTTTCGCTTCGCTCAAACAAAAACATCGCTGCGGTTCGGACACCTGTCGTCACAAGTCACTAAGTATTTCGCTTCGTTCCTCACGAAATACTAAGTGCTTCTGACCACGCCTCGCGGTGGCTATCGCCACATCGCTGCGGCTCGGACAAAGTATAGAAAAAGCTGCGCAGGCAGCTTTTCAATCTTTGTCCGCCCAGTTGGAATCGAATTCTACGAATTCCAGTTGAGGTTGTATGGCGGATTCTTCCTTCGTCGAATCCGCTAACAACCTTTCGATTCCAATCAAAGAGTCTCCCAGACTCTTCTCTGTGCGTCCATCTTTCACTTCGTTCAATCTGTCCGCCCAGTTGGAATCGAACCAACGACCGTCTCCTTAAAAGGGAGCTGCTCTACCGACTGAGCTATGGGCGGATGCGTTTTGGCTCGCAAACTATATCACGATTCTGTTTTTCGTCGACTTACACCGTAAGTACCCACTTCTCGAGCGCGAGGTCGATATCTGTTCCGAGGTGTCCCTCGTGGTATACGGTTATCAGCGATTCCGAGAGACGCGCGAGATCCTGATCGGTGAATGCTTTCGCTGCCGTCTTCGCTTTGTTATACGGGAAATCCTTCATATCGGCTTCACTCGCACTCTTTGTCACTTTTGTGAGGCGTATCGACTTCAACTGCCAGAAGAGCGTACCGATGATTTCCTCTGGAGCGAGCCCTGCTGCTCGAGCTCGTGCGAGAAGCACCCAGAGTGTCTTCTTATCGCGCTTTGCGAGCGCATCGGCCATATCGAACACGTTGAACCGCGCGCGCTCCTCGAGTTTGGTCTCGAACCATTCCTTCGCTTCGGCCTTGAGAGCCTTCGCGACCGACGCGGGAAGCTTCGCATCGATCACCACCACGGTGTGCGGCGAGGCTCCAAGCACTTCAGCGCATTCCTCGAGTTCGGTGAGTGCTTCTTCGTTCTCCGAGAGCGTATCGAAGACGACGCACTCGGTACCCCCAAACAACGAAGCGCTCTGCGAGACGCCACGCACGATACCGGGCACGTACTGCTCCGAGAGAACGATGCGCACCTGCGCACCCTTCTCTTCGGCGTTCGAGACGAATGCGAACGCATCGCGCCGCGTCTTCACCACATCGCCACCTGAATATACGTACAGCATCGTTAGATCTTTTTGAGCTCACCCCAGTTCGTGCCGACCGCCGCCTCAGTGATAACCGGCACGCCCTTCGCATCCTTCTCCGAGAGGACGCCCTCCATGATGCCCTTTAGTACCGGAATGACCCGTTCCACCACATCGGCATCCGCCTCGAACAGGAGTTCGTCGTGCACCTGGAGCACCATCTGCACCTTCCCTACCCATTCCTTCTTCGCGAGCTCTTCTGCGATGCGCACCATCGCGATGCGAATGATGTCTGCCTGGGTGCCCTGAATCGGCGCATTGATCGCCATGCGCTCAGCAGCAGCCTTGATATACGGAATCGGGGATGTGATTCCCGGGAAATGCCGGCGGCGCCCGAAGAATGTCTCGGTGAAGCCGTGCTTGCGCGCGTACGACTTGGTCTCTTCCAGGTATTCAGCGAGGCGTGTGAAGGTGTGGAAGTACGCGTTCAGGAATTGGTCCGCATCCGCTCGGGTCGTCCCCTCGCCCAAATTCTGACGGAGCGCGTTCACCCCCATGCCATAGAGGATACCGAAGTTGATGACCTTTGCCCTGCGGCGCATCTCACTCGTCACTTCGGACTGCTCGACGCGGAAGACCTGCGCGGCCACTGCCGTATGCACGTCGAGTCCTTCCTTGAAGATCTCGGTGAGTTTCGGATCGCCTGAGAGCATGGCTGCGATACGGAGCTCGATCTGCGAGTAGTCGATCGAGATGATGGAACGACCCTTGGGCGCGATGAACGCGCGACGAATGCGCTTCCCTTCTTCCGTCTTCACCGGGATGTTCTGGAGGCTCGGGTTCGTAGTCGCCATGCGGCCGGTCACCGCGCCGGACTGCAGGAAGGTCGTGTGGATGCGACCATCGTCTCGCACCATGTGCGGAAGGTTATCGACGTACGTCGAGCACAACTTCTGCAGTTCGCGATAGCGGAGGATCGATTCAATGATCGGGTGCTCGCCGCGCAGTTTCTCGAGCTCCGACTCTTTGGTGGTGCGCTGTCCCGTCGCGGTGCGCTTCTGTTTCCCCCCTCCAAGACCGAGCGCATCGAAAAGCACCTCGCCCAATTGCTTCGGCGAATTGATATTGAACTCGGTTCCTGCGTGCTCATAGATATCCTTCTCGATCTTCGTGAGCTCTTCATGGAAGACCTGTGACAGTTCCGCGAGGTACGCAGTATCGAGCATGATGCCGTAGCGTGACATCTCCTTGAGGACGTCGCGGAGCGGCAATTCGATGGTCTCGTATATATACGAAAGGCCGTCCTTCACGAGCCTATCCATGATGTAGGTGCGAGTGTCCGCAAAGGTCTGCTTCTTCTCTTGTCTTCCGAATTCGAGGATCTCGGTGAGGCCAGGGTTCGTGATATCGGACTCGACGAGCCACAACGCGAGCGCGGTCTTCTCGAGGTCGTCGTCTGATACGTGTTCCTCTGCGCGCTGTTCTGATGGTGACTCATCACCTTCCACCGAAAAGAGGGTGCGAATGCGGGCAGTGAGTGTCCTGAACCCGAACTCCGTGAAGAGCTCAAGTGTACGCGCGACGTCGACGTTCTCCTTCCACGTCTTCGCGGGGAGCGCGAACGTGATCGGCGCATCGGTATGGATCGTCGCGAGTGCTTTGGAGAACAGCGCCTCGTCTTCCCCATTCTTCAATAACTCGACGATGCGGGGACGGATGCCTGCGTTCGTGAACGCACTCTCATCCTTCTTCAACTTTACGTACATCGACTCGATAGAACCGAACGCCGTGATAAGCTCCGTCGCAGTCTTCTCGCCGATGCCTGGGATTCCCGGGATGTTGTCTGAGGGGTCCCCGCGAAGCCCTTTGTAATCCGGGATGAGCTCGGGACCGAAACCGAAGCGCTCTTTGACCGAGACCTCATCGTAGAGCACCGTGTCCTTGATGCCTTTCCTGAGGGTGTAGACCTGCACTCGTTTCCCATCGACGAGCTGTAGGGTGTCCATATCGCCGGACGCGATCACGATATCGACGTCCGCCTTCGCACGCGTCGCGATGGTACCGAGCATGTCGTCCGCTTCGAAGCCCGGGTGGTCGTACATGGGGATGCCGAGCACATCGAAGACGTCGCGCGCGCGGATGATCTGCGCGACCAGCGCGTCATCGGTCTTCTCGCGCGTGCCCTTGTACCCGTCGAACGCTTCATGGCGATGCGTTGGACCCGGAAGGTCGAGACATGCGGCGATATAGTCGGGCTTCAAGTCATTGATGAGCGAGAGGATCATCGCGACGAGACCGTAGAGCGCTCCTGTCGGCTCCCCTTTCGGCGACGCGAAATCGGGCAACGCATGATACGCACGATGTAAGATCGCGTGCGTATCGAGGAGCACGAGACGCTTTCGCGGCTCTGATGCGCTCTTCTTTGATGCGGTGGTCTTCTTAGGTGTCATACGTGATGGTGCGTGAACCATCCTTCTCGACGCTGAATGAGATCAAAACAGCATCGAGAGGGATCGCTCCGGGGGCGCGTTCCGGCCACTCGACGACGACGATGTTCTTAGGATCGCGGACCGCGTCATCGAAATGAAGCGGCGCGAGCTCAGATACGTCATCGATGCGATAGAGATCGATGTGCACGAGCGCATCGAACGATCTCCCTACGAGCGGGTAGCGCTTCATGACCACGAACGTGGGGCTTGTGACGGTTTCAGTGACGCCGAGGACGCGCGCAAGCGTTTGCGTGAACGTCGTTTTTCCCGCTCCGAGCTCGCCGCTCAAAGCGAGAACCAGCGCACCGGGCCGAACAGTGACATCCGTGACGACGCGCTCGGCTATGGCCGTGAGATCGCTCGGGTCTGTAACAGTGAAGCGTTCCATGCGGGCATTGTACCACCGCATTCCAGACCGGCACGCATGTAGACAGACGACGAAATCGAATGCGCGCTGATGCTACTATGAAAGGGTTATGCCCCGATTCGACGACAGCGAGATGAGCGAGAAGCTCGCGGAATTGAAACGCCACGAAGAGGAGGGCCTCATGCGAGCCCTCTCGCAGAAGTACGGCCATGCGTACGCCAACTTACAAGGCGTCACCATCAATACGGAGGCGCTCCGCCTCGTACCAGAAGATGTAGCGCGCGCTTCTGAGGTGGCCATCTTCGATCGCGCGGGCAACCGACTCTCGGTCGCCACGCGCAACCCGGCCAAGGTCGCTACGAAGCAGGTGATCGACGAGCTCTCGAAGCGCTTCACGGTCTCCATCTTCGTCGCGTCGCTAGCGAGCCTCGAGTACGCGTGGGCACGCTACCACGACATCAAGCAGACCGAGGCGAGCGAGAAAGGCGTCATGGCGTTCGTCGAGAAGGAGGTCGAGGAGATCTCGACCCGCACCAAGACGCTCGACGATGTCGCGGAACGCATCACCGCCCTGGCGAAATCTGACCGCGCGCACCAGGTATCCGAGATCCTCGAGGTCATCCTGGGGAGCGCGATCGCGCTTCACGCATCGGACGTGCACATCGAACCCGAAGAGCATGTTGTGCGCCTCCGGTTCCGTCTCGATGGAGTACTCGTCGACGTCATGGATATACCGAAGCCGTTGTACGAACTGCTTCGCTCTCGACTCAAACTCCTTTCCGGTCTCAAACTCAACAAATCTGACATAGCGCAGGACGGACGATTCACCATCACTCACGGTGGCAAAGAGCTCGATATCCGCTCATCGATCATCCCAGGTGGGTTCGGCGAATCCATCGTGATGCGCTTGCTCGATCCTGGCTCCGCGACCAAATCCATCGACGACCTCGCGCTCAACCCCATGCTCCGCGCGGTGATCGACGAGGAGGTGAAGCGCCCGAACGGCATGATCGTCACCACCGGACCGACCGGGAGCGGTAAGACCACCGCGCTCTATGCGCTTTTGCGATACATCCATACGCCTGAGGTGAAGATCATCACCTTGGAGGATCCGATCGAGTACAAGATCGAGGGCATCGTGCAAACACAGGTGTCGGCCCACTACCACTTCGCAGATGGCCTGCGCGCGGTGTTGCGCCAAGACCCCGATGTGATCCTTGTGGGCGAGATCCGTGATCGCGAAGTCGCCGAGACCGCGCTCCATGCGGCGCAAACGGGTCACTTGGTGCTCTCGACATTGCACACCAATAGCGCCGCAGGCGCCTTCCCTCGCCTCATCGATCTCGGTATCGACCGCGAGATGATCGGGAGCGCGGTGAATCTCGTGCTCGGTCAGCGTCTCATCCGCGTGCTCTGCGAAACCTGCAAGAAGAAGCGTCTCGCAACGAGCGCTGATATCGAACTCATGACGAAGATACTCCGCGATATCGCACCAGCCCCCACGAGCACGACCGAGGTGTACGACGCCGTCGGGTGTGACGCGTGCAACGGCACGGGTTACCGCGGACGCGTCGGCGTATTCGAAGGTATCCGCGTCACGAAGGAAGTGTCAGACACCGTCATCGAGGACCCGCGCGAGGTCGTGATCGAAGAGTCGGCACGGGCGCAGCGCATCCCCACCATGGCGCAAGACGGCGTGATGAAGGTTCTCGCTGGCACCACATCGCTCGAAGAATTGGCCCGGGTCGTGGACTTGCGCGTCTAAACTCTGTATTGCACCCCAAGGGTACTTGTTTTTATAGTGGTATTGACTCTTAAAAAAACTGGCGCCTATACTAGCGCACGCGCATACGACGCGCGCAATAGTGCACGAAAAAAGCCCTGTGCTATAGTCGCGCACAAGGCTTCGTTCGTTTCAGTTGTAAGTGGAGATTCCAACGCACGACTCTCTCAACAAACCCTTTCGCATAGAAAAGTGACTGTTGCGCTAAGGTATGCCCCAGTGGCATCGCCGAAGCGGTGTACCAAAACACCCTCGCAACAACACCCAGCGTTGTTGAGAGAGTCATGGGTTGGAATAGGAATTCCGCTATTTGTGCCGATCGTGACCGACCGGAGCGAGCGCCATGGGCTGTGGAGGGCGAAGGCGCGTGTACAACTGAACGGTGATATACTATCACCTAAATATATATATGTCAAGCGCTTCTTCCGCATCGTCTTCGCACCACGAATCCGCCGAGCAGTTCGCCTATACGCACGGCGCTTCGGGCTCGCTCGACCAAACCCTTCGTCCGAAGACCTGGGAGGAGTACGTTGGGCAAGAAAAAACCAAGGAAAACCTGCGTATTTTGCTTACTGCAGCCAAGGAGCGCGGTCACTCCCCTGAGCACATCCTGCTCTACGGACCACCAGGATTGGGTAAGACGACCCTCGCGAACCTGATCGCGTCCACGCTCGGTACCAACATGAAGACGACGTCCGGACCCGCCATCGAGCGCGTCGGCGACCTCGCCTCGATCCTCACGAATCTCTCGCCAGGCGACGTTCTCTTCGTCGACGAGATCCACCGCCTCTCGAAGGCGGTGGATGAGGTCCTCTACCCTGCCATGGAATCCGGCGTACTCGATCTCGTGATCGGTAAGGGCCCCTCCGCGCGCACCGTGCAACTCGACCTCCCTCCGTTCACGCTCGTTGCGGCGACGACGCGCATAGCCATGCTCTCTGCCCCCCTTCGCTCGCGTTTCTCCGGCGGCACCTTCCGCCTCGAGTACTACACGGACGATGAGATCGTGACCATCCTCGCGCGATCCGCGAAGGTGCTCGGCATCGAGGCTGGCGAGGACGTGCTCCACGCCATCGCGAAGCGCGCACGTGCGACGCCACGCACGGCGAACTACCTCTTGAAGCGCTGTCGCGACCTGGCCCAGCTCGAAGGCAGCATGATTACGCCCGAGACCGTCGCGCGGACCTTCGGACTCCTCGATATCGACGAGCGCGGTCTCCACAAGCTGGATCGCGAACTCTTGCGCATCATCATCCAAAATTACAAAGGTGGCCCGGTGGGCTTGAGTACGCTCGCTGCCGCCCTCTCCGAGGAGCAGGCGACGATCGAGGACGTGATCGAGCCGCACCTCCTCCGCCAGGGTCTCATCGACCGCACCCCACGCGGCCGCGTCGCGACTGAACGCGCATACGAACATTTGAAAAAATAATTTTCATGTCAGGACACAATAAGTGGTCAAAGATCAAAAGAAAGAAGGAGGCGCTCGATGGCAAGAAGAGCAAGATATTCGGTAAGCACGCATCTCTCATCGCGAACGAAGTGAAGAAGGCCGGCGGCGACGTGAACGCACATACCGTTCGTGCCGCAGTCGAGCGCGCCAAGGCTGATTCGATGCCGGCCGACAACATCGCACGTGCTTTGGATAAGGGAAAGGGCGGCGGTGCCGAGATGTCTGAAGTCACCTTCGAAGCCTTTGGTCCTGGTGGCACAGCGATCCTGGTCACGGCGCTCACCGACAACAATAATCGTACCAGCCAAGAGGTGCGCCACATCTTCACGAAGCTCGGATACGCCATGGGAACGCCTGGAAGTGCTGCGTGGGCATTCACCAAGGTCGACGGTCGCTACGTGCCCACCATGCCGATGGCCCTCTCCGACGACGATGGTGAGAAGCTCGCCGAACTCGTCGACGCGCTCGAGGATCATGACGACGTACAAGACATCTTCACTGCCGCGGACGACGCCGAGTAGCGAGGTGGTATCCTACCCTCATGAGAGTCATCGGTATCGACCCTGGATACGATCGGTTCGGCATGGCCGTGCTCGAGCGCGTCGATGGTAAGGAAACGCTCATTCACTCGACGTGCGTCCTCACGAAGCGAACCGATGCGCTTCCTGACCGCCTTCATACGATCGGAGACGCGCTCACCGCAGTGATTGTGGAGTATGCGCCAGGCTCACTCGCAGTCGAACAACTTTTCTTCAATCGGAACGTCAATACGGCACTTCCTGTCGCTGAGGCGCGCGGCATCGCGCTCTATATCGCGCGCTCGCACGACGTATCCGTGTACGAGTACTCGCCACAAGCCGTAAAACTTGCCGTGACAGGATACGGCAAGAGCGAGAAGGTGCAGGTCGAAGAAATGCTCAAGCGTCTGATACGAGGAGTTCCCCCTAAGGCTCTTGACGACGAGTTCGACGCGATGGCTGTTGCGCTTACCTGTCTGGTTTCGGAGCGCTGGTAGGTGCGAGGGGAGGGTTATCCACTACCCCATTTGCGCAGCATGAGCTGCTTTGATACAACAGTCACGTAGTCTCATATACACATCATGAACATGCTCTACGTAGGTTTTCGATCGGACGACGAGGAAGAGATGGAGGACGAGGACGCAGCGATCGGCGACGACGCACTTGATGAGATCGGTGAGGTGTTCGCTGAGGAGGAGCTCGACCCAGCAGCAGACCCACTGATCGCTGGCGTCGATGAGGAAGAGGATGATGAAGAGGATGTCGACTTCGACACCCACGACGACGTAGAGAACATCTAGACACACACAGAAAACCCCTGGCTCTCGCCAGGGGTTTTCTGTGTGTGGATCACTTCTTCTTCGGGGCGATTCGGACGAACACGCGCTTTCCGATGCGAATGACGACCGGCTTCGAGAGTGAGATCTTCAAATGCTCCAATTTCTCCCCCGTCTCAGCGTTGCGTACGCCTCCCGCCTTCACGAGGCGCATCAATTCGCTCTTCGATACCACGAGTTTCGCCTCAACGAGCGCTGTAGGAACGTCATCGGCTACGCGCACCTCAGGGATGTCCTCGGGCACCTTGCCGTCACTGAAGGTGCTCGTGAATGCCTGTTCGGCTGCACGACCGTCCGCGGCACCGTGGTAGAGCGTGACGATCTCGCGCGCGAGGCGCATCTTCGCCTCCTTAGGATTCATCCCAGCTTCGAGAGCGCGCGATATCTGATCGACCTCCGCGAGCGGCATGCGCGTGCAGATGGTGAGGTACTCGACAATCGCTGCGTCCGCCATACTCATGACCTTGCCGTACATATCGTTCGGCTCCATGGTCAGATTCACGACGTTGCCCCACGACGAGCTCATCTTGCGCCCATCAAGTCCCTGAATGAGGGGGTTGGTGAGGATGTTCTGAGGCTCCTGACCGAAACGCTCTTGGAGCGCGCGGCCCGCGAGCAGGTTGAACTTCTGGTCGGTACCCCCGAGTTCGACGTCCGCCTCTACTGCGACGCTGTCGTAACCTTGCATAAGGGGGTAGAGGACCTCGCGCAACGAGACGCGCTTCCCCGCCCTGAGGCGCTTCGCGATATTCTCGCGAGCGATGAAATCGGCGACCGAGAAGCAGTCGGCATGCGTGCCGATATCAGCGTACTTGAGCTTCTTGAGCCACGACGAGTTGTAGTGCAGCTCGGCCTTTTTGACGTTGATGAGCTTCGCTACCTGTGCGAAGTACGATTTCTTGTTCTGATCGATGACCTTCGTATCGAGCATCGGTCGCTCGCTGTCTTTGTCGGATGTATCGCCAATGACGCCTGTGAAATCTCCGACGATGAACACCGCCTGATGCCCCAACTCCTCGAAGTCGCGCATCTTCAAGAGTGGTACTGCGCGCCCGATATGGAGGTTCGGACTCGTGGGGTCGATACCGAGTTTCACACGTAGCCGCTCTCCCGAGAGCAGTTTCTTGCGCAGATCCTCCTTCACAATCGCCTCAGCGACGCCGCGCGCAAGGAGCTCGTCCACCTTCTTTTCGTCGATGATGACCTTGGGTTTCGCCATATGGATGTATGATACCCGTCACTCTATCACATTTGCTCTTCAGGGCCATCCGTGACATAGTCCGCGTGCTATCATCGTAGTACCAGAGGAGATATGGGCATCAAAACCTTCATCCGCCGCCACTGGCGCGATATCGTCATAGACATCGCCATCATCGGACTGGTCATCGGCATGATCGGGGCCGGTTTGGTGCTGATGTTCGTGTCGACCCTACAGATTCCCGACCTTTCCTCCTTCGATCAGCGTCGCGTACTCCAATCCACCAAGATCTATGACCGTACCGGTGAGATCCTCCTCTACGACCTCCACCAAGACGTGCGTCGCACTATCGTGCCGTACGAGAACATCTCTCGCCACATCAAGAACGCCACAGTCGCAATCGAGGACGACACGTTCTTCGAGCACCACGGTGTGCGCCCACTCGCCATCCTTCGCGCGGTGCTAGCGAACGCCACTGGAAGCGACGTACGCCAGGGCGGGTCGACGATCACGCAGCAAGTGATAAAAAACTCAGTCCTCCAACCAGAGAAGACCATCACTCGCAAAATCAAAGAGGCGATACTCGCAATCAAGCTTGAACAGCAGCTCTCGAAGGAGGAGATCCTCTCGCACTACCTGAATGAAAGCCCATACGGTGGAACGATCTATGGCGTCGAGGAAGCGAGCCAGGCGTTCTTCGCCAAGAGCGCAGCAGATGTGACATTGGCGGAAGCCGCATATCTCGCCGCTCTACCACAGGCTCCGACATACTACTCACCCTATGGCGCAAATCGTGAAGCGCTCGATAATCGCAAGAACCAAGTGCTCGCACAGATGCGGAAGCACGACTTCATCACCGAGGAGGAGTACACGCAGGCAAAAGAGGAAACCGTAGAGTTCAGGGCACAATCAGCGACCGGCATTAGGGCGCCGCATTTCGTCTTCTATGTTCGTGACTATCTGGCGCAGCAGTACGGTGAGGAGTCGCTCGCTGAGCGTGGTTTCAAAGTAATCACCACAATCGATTACGAGCTTCAGGAAAAGGGAGAGGAGGTGGCGAAGAAGTGGGCAGAGAAGAACAAGGTGGCATTCAATGCTGAGAACGCAGCCATCGTTGCGATCGACCCTAAGACGGGTCAGATCCTGACTATGGTTGGCTCACGCGACTACTTCGACGAAGAGATCGATGGAAACTACAACATCGCCCTTGCGAATCGCCAGCCCGGATCTTCGTTCAAGCCATTCGTCTACGCTGCCGCGTTCGCGAAGGGATACACCCCCGAGACCATCATCTTCGACCTCAAGACGCAGTTCTCGACCGCCTGCGACGTCGATTTCCTTGAGACGGAAGGTGATTGCTACGCCCCGGTCAATTACGACAACAAATTCCGTGGTCCCATGACGCTACGAAGTGCACTCGCTCAGTCGATCAATGTCCCCGCTGTGAAGGCATTGTACTTGGTTGGTGTGGATGAGGCGATCAAATTCGCGCGAGACTTGGGCATCACCACACTCACAAACAAGGGGCGGTACGGTCTCACGCTCGTACTCGGCGGTGGCGAGGTCAAACTCCTCGACATGGTGGGTGCGTACAGCGTATTCGCGAACGAAGGGCACAAACACGACATCACAAGCATTCTGCGCATCGAGGATGCAGACGGGAACGTCATCGAGGAGTTCACGGAAAATGATGGTGAGCAAGTCGTCGATCGTCAGGTTGCACTCCAACTCTCCGACGTCCTCTCCGACAACAACGCGCGTGCGGCATCATATGGATGGAACTCGCCGCTGTACTTCGCAGGTAAGGATGTCGCTGCGAAGACCGGTACCACAAACGATTACCGTGACACATGGATCATCGGGTATAGCCCCTCGATCGCTGTTGGTGCTTGGGCTGGAAACAACGACAACAGCTCGATGGCGAAGCAGGTGGCGGGATTCATCGTCTCACCTATGTGGCGCGAGTTCATGGATTTCGCCCTCACCAAACGCCCAGATGAGAAATTCCCGGAGCCAGACCCGCTTCCATCCGACCTTAAACCGATACTTCGTGGCGCGTGGTTCGCTGAGGGTGGGGCTGGAACATCCACAACGCTCTCAGGTGCGCTCGGTGACGCGCATGACATCCTGCACTATGTGACCAAAGACAACCCACGTGGTCCCTATCCTACGAATCCTGCGAGTGACGCGCAGTACCCGTATTGGGAGTACCCGGTATCTGTCTGGAAGGGGTCCATGCTCTCACTCGCCGCCTCCACCACCGAAGCAGTATCGGGAGAAACCACTGAAGAGAAACCCCGTCGCAGGAAGAACAACGATTAAGAAAACGAAACGCCTCCCATGGAGGCGTTTATACGATATCTTTGGGCATATCCTCAGTCCTGAGTGAGCGCCTGAGCGCATCGAGCACCGCATGCTTCCTTAGGAGCATCTCGGTGCGTTTGGGGCCTGTAGCGACGATGGTGGCGATCCGTGTCGTTGGTGTGTACGCGATGTCGCTCTCAGTGCATGCAACTCCGAGCGATATGTACGCTTTCGCGACCTCGGTGCGAATGATCCCTTGTGGCGCGCGTATCGTTTTGGCGTAGCGCGCAAGGAGATTCTTGATCGAAAGAGGGTTCACACTACTTATTCATCGGCATCACGAGATATCGGAACGATTCCGACTCATGCGGCTTCATAACGAGAGGTCGACCGATGCCCGCGAGAGACAGATCGACGCTCTCGGTTTCGATGTGTGACACACCCTCCATGAGGTAGTGTTGGTTGAAGCTGAGCGTTATGTCGGACCCATTACCGTCGATACGCATGGTTTCTTCAGTGCGGCCGTGATCAGCGTTCTCGGATCGGAATGTGAGCGTGTTACTCATCGGACGAGCGTCGATGGCGACCTGCATGAACTTATTAGTGAACACGTTCGCAGAACGAAGCGCGTGCTCCATATCTTTAGTGAGCGCTGTTGCGAATACCTGGTATTCCTTCGGTATGATCTGCTCGTAATCAGGGAAGTTACCCTCGATGGTGCGCGAAACGACGTACGCCCCCGAAGGGAACGAGAACGCGATCTGATTATCGGCAACAACGATCTTGGGAGACTCACCTACAGAATCGATGATGCGACCGATCTCGATCGCGTTGCGAGCGGGTATCAGTATCGAGTGAGTAGGAACGAACGAGGCGCACGGTATGGTGCGTTCTGCGAGTCGGAAGGAGTCGGTGGCGACGAATGTAAGTGTGTGTGGCTTCCGCTGGTGTATGTACACCGCGCCGAGTTCTGGTTTTATGGATGATTGAGACGCAGCGAACGCGACACTTTGGATACCGAGAGAGAACTGCTTCGCATCGACCTCAACGCCGCCCTCTGTGTGATGTGCGATTGTTGGGAAATCGGTCGGCGCGAGCGTCTTTATTTCGGAATGACCGTTGTGCGAGTCGATCACAAGAACATCGCCCTTGGTTGAAAAGGTCACCTTTGGGGTGTGTATGAGCGTGATCGTCTGAAGGAGCGTAGCTGCGGGCACGGCGACGACCCCTGCTTCGGCGACCTCAGCTTCGATACGAATAATGACTCCGAGCTCTAGGTTGGTCGCACGAATATCGATAAAACCGTCGGCTGTGCCTTCGATGCGAATCGTTTGCAGAATGGGAAGCGCATGATTCCGAGCACTCATACGAGCAGCGATCTCGATCGCTCGTTGTACTCCCTCCTTTATGCACACAATTCTCATATCTTTTCTTTTTCTTTATTCGACTTATTCCTTATTAGTGCTGTGGATGTGTGGAAATCCGATTTTACCCAATACTTAAGCCATTATTGTGTATACCCACCCTATGTCTTCCTGTGAAAAACGCTGTGGGTAGTGGGTACACGTATGTGTACAGGAATGACACGAGTACGGTGCGTTTGTGGTAATCCTCACGTTTCCCCAACCCCACACACACGAGTGTTGTGCACATGTACATAGGGATTTCACCACCTTATGCACACCCCTCTGGTACTTCAAAAGAGCATCGCGTCCCTCCCCTACTTGAGGAGTGCGCGAATCTGGCCGATCTCCTCCTCGAGCTCACTGTCGTGCTTCATATCTTCCTTGATCTTCTCGCAGGAGTGGATCACAGTCGTATGATCCCTTCCGCCAAGTTTTTGCCCGATCGCAGGATACGACACCTGGAAATCCTCTCTCAGGATGTACATGATCAACTGGCGAGGTTTCACCACCTCCTTCTTGCGGGTCTTCTCGTAGATCGAGGCTGGATCGATCGAATAGAAACGAGCGATCTTCTCGACGACGTCTTGCACCGCGAGTGTCTTGCGAGGGCGTGTGCTGTTCTTGATCAGGGTGCGCACCTCGTCCAGGGTGAGTGCCTTCCCGAGGAGTTGCGACTGGCAAAGGATCGTATTGAGTGCACCCTCGAGTTCGCGAATGTTACCCTCGATGGTCGTCGCGAGATGCTCTACCACATCGTCCTGGAGGGTGATGTGGATGTGCGCCGCTTTCGCCTTGAGAATGGCGATGCGCGATTCGAAATCAGGCTTCGGTATATCGACGATCATCCCCTGTGCGAACCGGGAACGAAGACGATCCTCCATACCCTGCATGAGCGAGGGGTGCACATCAGACGAGAAGACGATCTGCTTGTTGTTGTCGTGCATCGCGTTGAAGAGGTGGAACAGCTCCTCCTGCGTCTTCTCTTTGTTCGAGAGGAACTGCACGTCGTCCATGATAAGGGCGTCGTACTGACGGTACTTATCCTTGAAGTTGTTCGCTGAACCGCTCTGAAGCGCGTTCATGAAGTCGACCGTGAAGCGTTCGCTGGTCACGTAAAAGACCTTCTTCCCCATACGCTTCAGGTGATTGCCCACGGCCTGAATGAGGTGTGTCTTTCCATGCCCTGTCGATCCGTAGATGAAGAGCGGATTATAGGCGATGCCGGGTTTCTGAGCGACGGTTTGCGCTGCTGCGTGCGCGAGTTGGTTGAAGGGGCCGACGACGAACGAGTCGAAGATGTATCGCGGATTGAGGTTATCGCTCTTGTTGATGTAGTACTCCTCGAGGGGGAGTGACGCGTTCACGATGCTGCTCTTCGGCTTATCCTGCTTGCGGTCGGAGCGTTGCACCACTGCGTATTCGACGCTCCGGATGTGCGGCGAGAGCGAGCGGAGCGTCTTCAGTATGAGCGCGTTGAATTTGTCCGCGAGCCAATCCTTCACAAAGACGGAAGGGACGCCGATGGTCACCGTCCCATCCTCGATAGAGACGATGTGGGTGTCGCGGAACCACGTCTTGAAGTTCGCTGGGGAGATGGAGAGCTCGATGTTGACGAGCGAGTTGTCCCAAAGCGCCTTGATATCGATATGCTCGATTCTGTTCGTACCTAGTGTGACAGCGGAAACGTTATGCGTGGTGCTCATGGAACGAGAGAAGTAGCGTCAGTCATTATACTCTCGCGAAGTTTCATGTAAACAATGGCGTAGACTATGGTTTTTATGAGTTATCCACGGAGCCTGTGTGGATAGGGTGTTGAGAGCAACGGTATAACCTGAACGTCAAATCCATACCGACAGCATTTGAAAAAACGTCAACAGTGGTGTACCCTACCCTACATGCCAAAACGAACCTACCAGCCGAAGAAGCGTAAGCGCGCGACCACGCACGGTTTCCTTGCTCGCACCAAGACCGCCGGTGGCCGCAGTGTGATCGCACGCCGACGCCGCAACGGTCGAGCTCGCCTCGCTGTCTAATGAGCGGCGTGCAGTACTCGGACCGCGCATGAAACGACTGTCCCGTGAAGAGATTGCCGACGTGTTGAAACGTGGCACTCGCACTCACGGGCTTTTGTGTACCTACGTATGGCGTCCGCGAGATATCGGAGCGGTATCGGTCGTCGTATCCAAGAAGGTCGCCTCGACCGCTGTGGCGCGCAATCGGGTGAAGCGTCGCATGCGTGCCGCAGCCGCACGAACCCTCGACGTGCGGCGGGGGGTCGTTGTGGTCGCAAAACCGGGGGCGGCACAAGCAACGGTCGCCGCACTCGCTGATGAATACATGAAACACATGGGACGCGCGGTATAATCACACGATATGCTATCCACTATCTGGCACACGTTCTTCTTCGACCCGATCTATAACAGCCTCGTATTCCTCATCGACATCGTCCCGGGTGGCGACGTGGGTATCGCCATCATCATCCTCACGATTTTCGTAAAGGTGGTGTTGTTGCCTGTGTCGCTCAGTGCTGCACGTACGCAGCGAGCCATGCGCGTCATTGAGCCTAAGCTCACTGAGATCAAGGAGCGCACGAAGGGTGATCGTGAAGCGCTCGCACGCGAGACCCTCGCCGTATACAAGGAGGCCGGGATCAGCCCGTTCTCGTCGGTGTTCTTGCTCATGATCCAGATACCGATTGTGATCGCTCTGTATCTGTCCGTGTATACAGGGGGCGGAGTGCGGCTTCCGGATATCAACGCGGATATTCTCTATTCGTTCATCCCCCAGCCAAACGACGCATCCATGATGTTCTTGGGGCTGATCGATATCGCTGCGAAGAGTCTCCCCCTCGCGATGCTTGCCGGTATCACGCAGTTCATCCAGGCGCATGTTTCCTTCCCCGCCCCAACACCTGCCGCCCCGGACGCAAAACCGTCGTTCAAAGACGATTTTGCGCGCAGTATGCACCTCCAGATCAAGTAC
>JACCDR010444988.1_pt1 | contig 17686 bp, 16 predicted proteins | sample 7446431 | NCBI WGS metagenome assembly JACCDR01 (sample SAMN15323443, study PRJNA562643) | freshwater metagenome | isolation source: river surface water | place: USA:Blue River Watershed | collected 2017-08-17
GGTTCTTGCGATCCTGAGCACTGTTGAGAGGGAATGTACCGTCAACGCACACATTGAGGTTTTCAATGGTGATTGTGGTGCCAGCAGATCCTCCGCCAATTGTACCAGCAGGGACAGTCGGTCCAATTCCAACAGCAGGTGTTACGAAATCAGTCATTACTGCCTGAGCCTCTGGCTGACGGGCAGACAGACGCTGTAACCAACCATCAGCAGTGTAATCGGCCAGGCGAGCCATCACCTTGGACGGAGACTTGATTCCAAGAGCCTGCTTGATCGCCTTTTCCATTGCCTTAGCAATGGCCATCATCTGAGCTTCGATGGCACTCTGCTGAGCTTCGAGACCCTTTACCAGACCTTCAGCGGCCTTGATTCCGGCGTCGTACATTCCCTTGGCCGCAGATTCACCAGCACGATTCGCCTGCTTGGCCAACTCAGCCTGAAGCTCGTTGAGCTTAGCAATCTGTTCTGGAGTCATGTTCAGGAGAGAAGCAGCCGTAGCCATTCCTCCACCAGTGATTCCAGCTTCGGCAATCTGTCCGATGACATCGGAGTTGATTCCCTTAGCCTTCAACTGGTTCAGCATGTCTCCGAACTGAGTAGCCTTTCCTACATCAGTCTGGAGCTGGTTCAGAAGGGTCTGTGGGTTAGTACCCCACTTGCCGATCTTAGTGATCTGGCCGAACTCCATAATGTTTTCGGCGACAGATTCCTTCATGCTGTCGAACTTGCCCTTGAGGTCTTCGAGAGCACCCTGAGCACTTTCCAGCTTCTTGCTGACGCCTTCCAGGTTCTTCTGAAGAGGTAGGAGAGCCTTGGTGACAGTGCTCAGACGGCTGAGCATGTCGGTTTCAGCCTTGCCCTTGAAGGCAGCCTTGATCTGACCCTGAAGCTCGTAGATGTTAGACATCAACTCGCCAGAGGTTTCGTTCTTGGTGAGAGCGTTGACGATCTCAGTCTTGATATTGGCGCCTGCCTTGTTAGCATCGATAGACGCCTGAGACAGAGTGACAATACCCTTGAGAGAAGCGATTCCATCGCTGCTCTGAATACCGCTCTTGCCTACCTTGGACATACCAGGCAGTGTGAAACCGCCACCACCGGGAGCAGATCCACCTCCACCAGGAGTTGTGCCACCGCCCGCAGCCTTCTTCAGCCAGATAGTCTGACCAGCGTAGATCTTGTTCGCATTCTTGATAGTGGAGTTCAGCTTCATCAGAGCACTGACAGTAGTGCCGAACTTGGCTGCAATTTCAGACAAGGTATCGCCAGACACGATCTTGTACTGAGTACCAGAACTGGTATTGGTTACAGAGCCACCAGCACCGAAGCGAACCATAGCGCCATTGTTGAGGGCATTCAGATAACCTGTACCCAGCTTCTTGGCAGCAGCAGCACGGATTACGTACTCACCGTTAGACAGCCAGGCAGGGATACTGTCGGAAGTACCAGAACCCTTTCCACGGATCAGACCACCTGTAGCAGCCTTAGTGGCGTTAGGTCCGGTGTATCCGTACCAAGAGGTGAACATTCCGTTGTTGTAACCACGAGCACTGCTACCTACGCGGACACCTGCGCTGCCTCCAGCAGACTCAACATTGGTCTTGCCGACAGTACCAGCGGTGTGACCTACACCCGCGTGCGTAATACCAACTTTGAATGGGCGGTTAGCGCCAGCCTTCCATCCTGGAGGAGTTCCACCATTGAAGGCGTGAGTGCTCCAACGGCGGTGTGGCTTCTCGCCACGGATAACAGACTCAATGGCAGACATGAATCCGGAACAGTCCCAAGATGGGTTTCCGTTTCCACCCCACTGATAAGGCTTTCCGTGCTGAGTCTTGGCCCAACGGAGACCCGCAGCAGCAGATCCGGCTCCACCGAAGTTGTCCTTGACGAACGCCTCGACGTTACTACGGATGTGCTGCATACCCGCGCGCTGAACATCCTTCATCGCAGATCCGCCGGTACCGCTGTCGATAAGCGGCATGACGTAGTTATCCATGATGAAGTCGGTCATCTTCTTAACGCCGACATTGTCGCCATCACCGATGATCTTGTTCAAGGCATCCGCAGAAGGTACCCCTACAGAACCTCCGGTAGCGTATCCAGGCATGTTGATATTGATGCCACCGCCACCCCTAAAGCCAGTGAAACCAGCTCCGTCGTGAGGCATCTTCCCCTGGTTGACCATGCTCATGAAGCCAACGCCGAACTTATCGACAGCCTTGGCCTGCATTACGAACTCACCATTGCTAAGGCGAGCTGGAATGCTGTCAGAAGTCTTGGACCCCTTACCGTAGATAGGTCCACCAGTAGCGAAACCAGGTACAGAAATTCCGCCGACAGTCTTTCCACCGCCGAGCTTCTGCATGATGGCGTTCATAGAACCCACCACACCCTTGTTGATCACAGTGTGAACAAGGTAGCTAACGGGTGGCTTGAACTTCGGGCTCAATCCAGCCCAGGCAGCACCCATTCCATCGCGAGCCCCACCGATCTTAGAGGTGGACTGCTTAGAGAAGCTGGATGTAGCAGAGTTGATGCGCTGGTATGTGGTGTTAGTACGGCTCTCCATACCCTTGCCCCAAGAATTCCATACACCCTGAGTGGAGTTCTTGGTCTGAGTGGTACGAGTAGTAGCGGTACGCTGGAATGCACCAGCCTGTGTACCCAATGCCTTGTAAGTGGAAGATGTACGGTTGGTCATGCCAGTCTTCCACTGGTTCCAGGCTCCGAGAGTCTGGGTACGAGTGGTCTGGGTACGACTAACCTGCTGACGTCCAAACTGGGTGCCAGCGGTAGTCATTGCCTTGTAGGTAGTGTTAGTACCCATCTCGAACTGGTTGTTGAACTGAGATGTCTTCTGGCCCATCTCACTGTAGGTCTGGTTGAGAGCAGTCTTCAGAGCCTTGAAGTTCTGGACCGCAGAAGCCACAGGCTTGCCTGTGCCGTCCTTAACGGTGAAGGTACCGGTAGTTACCCCGGTAGCCACCGCTGGAGCCCCAGAACCGCCGCCAGAGCCCGTCACGGCACCACCAGAGGCGAAACCTGGCCAGCGACCCTGGTTGATAGCGTTCATCGCACCCATACCGTACTTACGTACGGCACTAGCGCGCATAACGAACTCTCCGTTGGAGAGCATGGCAGGAATACGGTCAGATGTCGGACCACCCGGACCTGCGATAGGTCCAGTGAGACCACCACCAGCGAACTTGCGGATGGCTCCACCAGTCCACTTCCCCTTACCCTTACCCTTACGGAAGTTATCCGCCTGCTCACGGATAGCAGCAGCCGCATCCTTAGCACTCTGGTCAATGAAACCGGAGACTGTGATGGTTACCTTACGGTCCTTAACAGTGTCAAGAGTTTCGTTGGCCTTATCTACGCCCTCCTGAGTCTTGTCCAGGGCCTCGATCTTGGCCTTCTGCTTCTGCTTTAGAGAATCTACCTTCTTCTGAGCCTTCTCGATCTTCTCGTCGAGTTCCTTCTTATCTGCCCCAACAGCAACCTTGCGCTTCTGCTTGAGGTCATCCAAGTCATCCTGAGCCTCAGCAAGGTCAAGGGTGTACTTAGTGATTTCGGCCAAGATCTTGACGATCTTGTCGTTGACCTTGTAATTCTCCAGATCCTGGAGATGTGTTTCAGCAGGAACGGTATCCGCAGTTACCTGGAACTGGCCGTCTGGAAGCTCCTTGACCTTGTAACCCAGAGACCTAAGAACCTGAATAGCTGGGCCACTCAGGACAGAAACGGTGATTTCCTTCTTGGTCGGCTGAGCACGGAACTCACCAGCCACCTTACGAAGCTGCTCTTCAGCCTGACCCTTGACCAGAAGGAGGATTTCCTTCTCGCTAGGGATCTTCATTACAGCATCTGCGTAAGCCTTAGCTTCCTCAGTGCTCAGGCCGAAAGCTACAGCAGAATCAATGAGCTTCTTACGACCCTCGGACAGAGTCTTGTTGGCCTTGTCCCAGTTACCTGTAGCAGTGAAGGTAGCAAGAGCAGACTTCTCGGTATTAACGGCGTGATCTTCCAGAAGCTGGGCAGCCTCACGCTGAAGGTCATTGCTCTGGCTCAGAATACCGTTCTGGTAATCGAGATCGACAGCCTTCTTCTTGTTCTTCTTGATGAACTTGTCGAGAGCGTCAGCACTTGCCTCCCAGTCACGGGCGGCACCGATGCTGTCACGGTTTACTGCGTTCATCTCGAAGAGAGACTTGGTAAGACCCTGTGCTTCTGCACTCAGAGTCTTGATCCTGTCCGCAGTATCAACAGCAGCCTGACCGAAGACACCCATAGTCTCAGCCGCTGCCTTCTGAGCCTCCTTAGCATCCTTCAGCTTCTTGGTGTACTGAGGGAGAAGAGTTGCGAACTTCTCAGTAGAAGTACCACCCTCATGCGCAGCCTGAGACAGCTTACCGAAGAGACGACGAGCCCCATCGATATCGCCGTCCTTGACCATCTTGCTCAGCACCTTGTCGATGCTGCTCAGCTTCTCCTTGTACTCCTCCAGATTAGTCTTTCCTGGGTCGAGCCAGTTAGTAGCCTTCTGGAAAGCGTTGAAGGTCTTGTCCCAAGCACTAGCGTGGGCAATACCCCTAATAGCCTCGCTGAGACCACCCATCTTCTTGTCAGCACCGTCAATCTGCTGACTCCAAGACGCACCAAACAGCCGAGCCGCCTCACCGCTCAGCTTTCCAGTCTCTCCGAATGTCTTCAGAGACTTTGTGAACTTGTCCATCTGAACAGGACCCCTGCCCATGATGGAGTTCATCGCCTTGTTAACACCCCAGGCGATAAGCGCAATTCCACCTAAAAGCAGTCCCGCACGCGCAAGACGACCGACCGCAGTAGCAGTACGGTTGATAGCAGGAGCAGAGGCTCCAACCGCGTGGAGACGGTTACCGATGGCTCCAGCCATGGCCTCCTGAGTGGCAAGGGCTGCCATAGCCCCACGCAGCTTAGTAACTGCTGCGAATGCCTTGACAACACCCTTAGATGCCAGACCGTAAATAGCGAAGGCTGCGGCAATACTCAACAGAATCTTTACAAGATCGGCAGGCATAGCAATAACCAGCTCGGCAAAGGCGTTGGCAACCTTGATGATTGCACCAGCCACTGGAGACAGGTTGTTGATGATCTTCAGAAGAGCCTCAGAAAGGTTCCTGAAAGCCTCAGACATTTCAGGCCCAGTAGCCTTCATGTGAGACATGAACTGCTCGAACTCAGGGTTGTTAGCAATACGACGGAAGAAGTTGACGATACTGTCGCCAGACTTGGTAATGGCAGCCTGAAGTCGACCGTCGTTGAACGCCTTGTTCAACTTTCCGGTCATATTGTCGAACCAACGCCCCATCGCAGTGTTCATACGAGTGAACAGAGGCATGGATGCAGTAGCCAGCTTGACCATACCGTTCAGGATCTGGCCTGGAACAGGGATCAATGGCTTCATGGCAAGGTAAAGACCACCGAACATACGGTCAAGATCGCCCATCTTGGCCAGCTTGGTGGTAGTGTTCATGGCGCCCTTAGCCATGTCATTCAGCACGAGAGCCATTCCACCGAGACCTACGGTGAAAGTAGGAATGGTCTCGTCTGCCATCGCACGGATCTCCTTAGCGAGATCGGCGAAGAGAGTTTCCTGGATAGTGGCCTGGAAGTCTCGGAATGCACCCTTCTGGTTTACTACAGCCTCAACGAAAGCCTTAGCTGCCGGAGTCAACTGCTCCAGGAAGCCATAGTACTTGTCCAAGCTGATGCTGGAGTTGACAATAGCGTTGACCACGTTGTTCATACCGACGGCCATAGTGGCACCAACGGTAGTAACAGCTACAAGGCCAGCTACAGTTACCGCAGAAGCCGGGCCAATGGCACGCAACGCGTTATCAACTACAGCCAGCGCAGGCGGGATCAACAGGACGGACGCAAGAACAATCTTGGTCAGTCGAGTCAAGTGGTGTGTGCTATTGGTCCACAGAGCCTGCATACGCTTAATGGCAGCCTGAGCCTGAGCCCTGTCCACATCCACCTTGGTACGGAATACCAAGTTGTGTGGCATTGCGTTAAGTCGCGTTACAGCACGGGCTACCTGAGCCTCTAGCATTGCTGTATGCAGATCACCATCGAAGTTGATCTTGCCTCGGAGAGCTGCGAATACCCGCCCCGCCTCAGCACGTAACTTGAGCTGATTGATCCTTGGGTTCAGATCAATGTCGATATCACTCTGAACACTCCGAGCTGCCCGCCTAATAGCAGCAGCGAAGGTATCCGTATCCACATCAGGAGTGATAGGCACACGGAAGCGATCACGCAGCCTGTTTACCTCGCTGGTGATCTGCCTCTGGAGAAGGTCTCCATCGATATTCGTATTGATGTTGATCTCATCGTCACCCACAGCGTGGATACGACGAATAGCCGACATGAGACTCTGACGTAGAAGCTGTGCATCTACGCGAGCCTGGATCTTGTGGTCGTCATTGTCGGCCAGAGCCTGCTTTAACGGGTCAGTGTCAACATCTACCTTGACCTTTACTGTGCCCTTCTGACCCTTAGTGGCAGCAGTTAACGCACGCTGTACTTCCCCACGCAGACCGATGGTGCTGATACCCAGCTTTACCTTCGGCTTCTGCTTGTCTGTTGCCCTCTTCAGAGCAGCAGTAACCTCCGCACGAAGGCCCTTACTGGCGATCCCAATCTGAATCTTGGGCTTCATGCCCTTGGTTGCATTATTGAGAGCAGTCTGGACTTCCTTGCGGAGGCCCCTTGTGAGGATGTTTAGCTCTACTTTGCCCTTCTGGCCCTTGGTAGCAGCCTCAACCGCAGACTTGATGTCAGCCCGAAGGCCCTTGTCTTCAGCTCGGATGTCTACCCACGCGGAGGCAATACGGAATCCTACTGGCATTCTTCTACCTCCACAGGTCTAGCCAGGAATTATGCAGTCTCGTATTCGAACAGTGCACCTAGTGGACTGTTCTCACCCTCTCGATTGAGGGCCTGTAAAACATCGAGGTCTGTTCCAGAACTCCTGGCAAGTGCCTCGCCCATAGACATGGACTCACCGCGAGTGAATCCGGCTTCGCCTACGTCGTAGTTCAACTCTCGGTCTCGCTGTCGTTCCATCTGCTCGATCTCAATCCGACGACGGACTGCACCGTCGTACCGTGGTAGCTGTTTGGTCAACCGGATGAACTTGCGGCCGGTTAACCCTGGTTCATCGAGATAGTCGAAGATTCGGTAGAATACTAGGAAATCGGCTTCGATCTCATCTAGATAGTCGAGAATCCAGAGGTAGTCAAAGCCGACTCCCCTTATTTTCCCGATACCTTTTCAGCACTCTCCATAGCCATGCTTACCGCCGCTTCGAGAATGGCAGACAGATCTTCATCCTCAAGGTCTTCGATCTCCAGAAGGGCGCCGTACTGCGGCTTGCCTAATAGAGCTTCGAGAAGACCCATGGATGCGAACATCTCGTTGCCTGTACGACGGATCTCGTCGAGGAACTTCAGAGTCACATTCGGACCTGGCTTCTCAGGGACGGTGAACTCAGTAGTACGACCGTCCTCATCTTCGTAAACGAAGAGAGTGACACGCTTACCTCCGCGTGCGCCCTTCTTGATGACGCGGGGAGCGCTTTCCTCGTTGGATACTTCCTCGGGAAGTTCGACTTCTTCTACAGCCTTAGCACGTGCAGCCATTTTGCCCTCACAGCAGTATTTGGGTTGACAGGTTCTATTCTATCAGTTGCAAAGACCCGTAACACGCACAATGGCCCCTCCGAAGAGGGGCCATTGCTAATTCTTACGCTTCGTCGACGATCTTGAACGGAGCGATAGAGCTAGAAACGTAGTGAACGCTCCAGGTCACAGTGAAGACGGTCTGGTCTTCCTTCTTGTAAGCGAACTCTACGTTGTCGCTAGAGAGCACCTTACGCAGGTGAACCATACGACGCTTGCTCTGGTTGTTGGAACCAGATCCAGGAGCCCATCCGTGGAGAAGAACCGCACGGTAGGTTGGCTGGGTGGCAGAGTCGGTGAAGGCTGGCTCGTAGTAGCCAGAGAATCCTGCACCAGAAGCTCCGAGAGAGCCACCGTTGGCGTCGTTGAGGGCGTACAGGAGGTTGGCGAGGGTTGGCTCGGCGAGGTTGGTCTTTACAGACATGTCACGCTTAACCAGACGACGGCCAGGAATGTCAACAACCTGGTCGACCTCAAGCTCCTTGTACTCCTGGTTGATAGAGATCTCGCAACCATCGGTAGTTCCACCGACGTCGGTCCAAGCAGAAGCAGCAGGGGTGGTGTTTACAGCACCGTTAGCAGGCTCACGAGCGGTAGTACCGTCGTAAGTTCCAACGTATACAGTGGCCGGTCCCTGCACGAGGTTAGAAACAGTAGTAGCCATTGGATTTCACGTCCTCTCAGGACTTAAAGGGATTACTTTCGACGCGGTACCCTGAACTGGTCCATGTGATCGGCCAGCGGGAACTGCACGGTATCCATATCCGGATGATCCTTGAGTGGAAACGTAAGGCTTTCGCCCCAGTAGGCCGGAAGCGGTACCACTCGATTACCGGGAAACAGGTATTCCAGTTCCCGCTTGTCGTCATGTACGAGTGCAAAACCCCTGTAAGTGAGAATTTCACCCGAGGCAGCGCCGACAAGACACCAGTTCTTATTCATTCAGGTAGCTCCGCCCAAGCCATCTGGAAGCTCAACGTGTAGTGAGCTGCATTTCCAGGATCGATGAAAGATCCCTGTCCGGAGGGGAATCCCCACGGAATCCTTTTAGGTTCCTCGACTTCCCACGCCTGCAAGACGCGAATCCGGCGGTAACCGGTTCGTGTGTCGAGGTTTTCTACACCGTTGTCATCCAGCAACAGATGTGCATAGATTTTCTCGGCGAGTTCATTTGCCTTCCACCATGGAGGTGTCTGGCCAGTAGGGTTCACTGCCCAGCAGTGAACTACTACAACAGGGGCTCGATAGCCGTAGTACTTGCTAGAGCTTCCCTTGCCTACAATGATTGGCTGGATGAATCCAGAAGCTCCCCACGTAGTGTTGTCCTGGGGGAGAGTAGTACCAATCTGGTTGACCGGTAGTCCCGGAATAGTCTTGAGCCACGAAATAGCGGCTAACTCAGAGTTTGCTGGCCTCATGTTCGCTCCTTGAGATATCGAATCGCGGCCTCAAGGGTCTGAATAGAGTCTCCAAAGGCGCCTAGTGCGGGGTTGCAATCCCCACACAGAAGGCCACGTACACAGCGACCACAGCTATGGGTTCCAGAGCAGCAAGAGTGGTCGTGGTCGATGTGCGGAGTATCCACAAAGATTCGGGAGCAGATAGCACACTTGTTTTCTTGAGCCAACAACATGTCGTTGTACTGCTCTAAGGAAATCCCGTGATTGGTGATCCGGGTGGTCTTGTGTCGTTCTTGCCAGTACTCTCGGTTCTCCCGGTAATACGTCTTGGCGTAGCCACTATCCTTATGGTATTCGCGTTGTTTAGCGTTCTTACAGTCGGAGCAACGCCAACTCTGACGAGGATTAGCTACCTCCTCCAAAGTGAGAACCTGACCGCATGTACCTAAACACAACCTAGGTTCTGTTCGCATTACGGTGTACGCTCCTTGTACAAACTTTGTTTCATGAAGTGAGTAGCTTCTGCTCCGGGGTGGTTTACCTTATTGACAGGGTGCGGGGCACCTTCCCACCAAAGAGCATAGGCAGGCATCTTTGGGTAGATATCGTGTCGAGGAGTGCCTTCTTCCACGTAAATCGCGTAAGGAACAGACCTTGCACCTACTCGCACAACCTTGCCTACTCGTTCACTGTCGAGGTCGTTGATCAGACGTCCGGAATCTACCGGGCAATGCTGAACCATATCCTCAAGAACGCTGTTGCCGAGGTCGTCCATGAATTCGTTAACGCAGTAATCGATCTTCTGGTACCAACCACGATCCCATTCGACGCGTGACATTACGCCTCCTTCAAAACGCTCCTAGTCTGTAGGAGGTAAGTGGCCGCATCTAACAAGCGATCCGGATCATCTTGCATATGTCCGATGGCTACGTTGCAGCTATGACAAAGAAGACCTCGAACACACTTTCCGCAAGATTTAGTACCGGGACAACAGTTGTGGTCGTGATCAATGCGGAACGCGTAGTCACTCGCAACTCCCGTACTTTCACCTGGCTTAGAGGTTCGGCAGATGGCACAACGTCCATCCTGAGCCTTCAATAGCTCGTTGTAACGTTCTCCAGTGATCCCGTGTCGGTAAGTTATGCGTTCTTCTGCGCAACAACTCTTACACCTAACGGCATAACCTGTGCTAGATGACCGGTTCTTTGAATAAGCCGACCAGGGCTTCTCAGCCTTACATCCAGGACAAATCTTCATTCTCACCTACAGAAACGAAAAACGGGCTGTAGCTAGGCATACCAAAAGAGGTAGACTTGCTACAGCCCGTCCTCTTTACAAGGTGTGGGAGGGAATCAACGCGCACCGTTTACGGGTGTCAGTGCATTTCAACCCTGCATGTGGAATTATACGTGAGGGTGATCATCCCACGAACATCAAGTCGATGCGGTTGTCCTGACCCACTACGGGATTCTGATACTGACTGATATTGGTGATAACCCACGTCTGATTCAGTCGCTCATCGTGGATACGGTCATTGGTCTGAACGTCGATGCCCTTCCTGACACGGAGTCGGGCATACCGGTAGTTGTGAGGCTGAGTAGTTACCTCGGGCTGTGCGTAAATCTTCTGCTCCAAGATAGAAGCAAGAACACCACTAGCTACGGGAGTGTCATTGTCGATTGGGTCTCCCCAGTCGTCAGTACTCTGTCCCCGATAGATAGACACGGTGGTAGTTGCACGGGAGTACATTACTCATCCTCCCAGTTCCCGCCATCCGTAGAACTTTCGAATGCACTTCCCTCAGAACGAGATGTTCCTACGTACTGAGCGTTCATCCACTCAAGAGTCTTGAGGCCACGCATGGTGTTCCTCTTCGGACGACGTACCTTGATGTTCCTGTTTCGCTTCCAAGAGAGCCTGTTAATGGCCCTACGAGCGAACGGTGCCAAGAGCATGGCGTTCTCGTGCCCACGAGTGAACTGAAGCCCGTCCTGGAGCATTGTGGAGACATCCACATGGGTGAAGAGGTCGGGATGTTCTGTAATCCAGGCAGCCTGGTAAGCTACCGCCATCTTCAAGAAGCGGAGGTTCTTAGTGCTGATCAGACCTTCGTCCGAAGCGTCCTCGGTTGTGTCCGAGAAAAGCTCGACAATGAACTGAGCCTGCGCTACTTCTGCTTCCGTCACGGTGATACCGGTGTACGTAAAGGTTTCAGCTACAGTTGCCCATGCCATCATGTCACCGCCTTTCCATAGATAAAGAGAACCCTCCCGCCGAAGTGAGGGCGGCATCGGCGGGAGGGAGCTTATCCAGTTGGATTAGGCAGTCTTCTCCAGTACGGAGAATGCCCTCTGGTGACCGAGCTTGAAGCCACGACGAGAACGGAACTTAACCGCCATCTCGTCTACGCTGTCCTGAGCAGAAGAGACGTCGAAACGGCTCTCTGGGCCAGAACGAACACCGAGCTTCATGAGGTCACGGTTACCAACGAAGACCAGAAGCGGGTTACCCCCTGGAGAAGCGGTAACTACCGGAGAGGTCTTGGCACCACGGCTCCAGAAGATCTCTACTCCGAAGAGACGGTCAGGCTGGCCGGAGTCAGCACCCTGTCCCTGTACGAAGATAGGAGTTCCGTTGTTGTCCTTGGTACGACGCAGAACATCACGGAACGCAGGGTTCGCGATGATGAGGGCGTTGTTCTCGTCCCAGTAGTCGGTGACCTCGACACGACGAAGGGCTTCAGAGAAGCTGTCGTACGCGGCAGAGGCAGCACCTGCGTAGTTGACGTAGTGATCGTCAGCGGTGTAGCTGGCGTCAGAGTCAGTGGTACGGAGGGACTTGTAAACAGAGGTGAACGGAGCAGTAGTTCCGTTCTCGGACGCAGTAACACCGATGCAGGCGTTGTCCAACGCGGTGGCGTAAGACACGGCCCAGTCAGCAGCACGAGCTGCGATGGTGTCAACGATCATGTCGGCGTCGGCTACGTCGTCCTCGTCGAGAACAGACTGACCCATGAACCTACGAGCAGTAAGGGTCACGTAGTCAAGGTCAGAGTCGTCACGGGTGTAGGTCTTACCTACAGAGACGCTGTAACCCTGCTGACGGAGGATACGCTTGGTAGAAGTTGCCATGGAGTGACGCTGAGCGGTGGCCTCAATGGCAGATGCCTTGAGTACACGCATGATGATCTCAGAATCCCACTCAATCGGAATCCAGTTATTCAGATAAGTGGAGTTCGGAGAGTTCTCAGAGTAGGTTAATGCCATTACCCCGGTCCTTTCCGGTTAGAGAGACAAAGTAAGGTGCCTGACTCGGCGAACTTGGGCTTGAGCCCTTATCGGTTCGGCTGGGTGAGCTGAAGCCTCATCCTGGCCTTCCAGTCCAAATCCTCTTCCGAGGCAGGAGCCTGCTTCTTGCCTCCACCGACGGCGCCGGTATCTGGCAAGTCCTTCGCTGCATCCTTCATGCGAGAGCGCTTGAAGAATTCAGGGAAGTCCTTCTTCAACTCAGCGACCTGCTTGGTGAGAGCGTCGGCATCTACGCCGTCGTCATCAATCTCTACAGAGTCGAGGTCGAGAAGTTTAATCATGCGGGGGAGGTTCTTACCGTTCCAACCCGCTTCCTCCAGTGCCGATGGCACTTCAGAGATAAGGGTGTAGGCAGAAGTACGACCACGAGTCTCAGCCTTTGTAGTCTCACGCTCAAGCTGACGCTGGAAAGTCTTCTCCAGCTTTTCGCGACTTGCGCGCAGAAGCTCGTCAGCATCGACGTCTTCCTTCTTGTTCTTCTGCGTTGTAGGTGTTACATCGGTGTCATCGTCATCACCAAGGTCTACAGACGGCTTCTTAACCGGCTGTCCAGTCTTGGGATCGAAACCCGCGTCACGTAACCAACGCTTACGTGCAGCAGCTTCACTGTCCGCCTTCTTCTTAGCGTCCAGAACCTTCTGCCAGTCCTCGCGAGACGGAGGAGTCCAATCATCTTCGGACTTGTCGTCCGAATCGTCGTCGTCATCGTCGTCATCGCCAGTAACTACATCGTCGTCAGTAACGTCAATGGACCCACCAGCAATATTGTAGATCGGCTTTCCGTTCTCACGGTAGCCAAGTACAATTCCTGGTCCGCCATTCTGAAATACGTCACTGAAAGTGAGCTTAGTTTCGTTGTCGATCATGACCCGATCATCCTTTTCTAAAGTGCCGAACTCGGCTTACTGGTTCGCTGTATAGCGAGATTATGCGGCTTCTGTAGCAACGAAATCATCAAATCGGATTGCTGATGTGGATTCAGAACGAATACCTACATTCAACCCGGTCGTAACGTGGGTGTTTGTAACGGATACACGTTCAACATCGTTGACGAAGCACGTAATTGTGGAACCGACGACCTGAATCTTTGCCACATCGCCGGGTACTGCTGCCGCTGCATAGCTTCCGAGGGCTGTGAAGCTACCTCCAACGACAGAGAACAGATCCCAACTTGTGCCGTCATTACGCCACAAGTAGCCCGAACTGATATTTGCGTTTCCTCGACACCACACACCATGGCTAGCTGCTGCGGTAGCAGTAATTGTTGCCTGTACATAGTGATCGTCGCTGACCATCTGGGTAGCCGCACGAAGGATAATCGTGCCGCCTGCGGACCCTGGAGAAAGCTGGTTCGATACAATCGACCAGTCTCCGGAAACCTCTACCCACCCTGCACCTAGATCAGAACTATTTGCACGGTCGAAATCATCGGAAAACGTAGGGGGCTCTGGTTCGGGCTCTGGTTCAATCTGGGTATCCGACCACCACTGAGCCGGAATCCATTTGTAGAGGTAAGTGGAGTACGGAGAGCCCTCACAGTATTCAAGAGCCATGTCCATTACGCTTTCCTATCAGAGCTTCGCTCTGTGGCCTTGTTGGCATTTGCAGTTTCCTGCTTGGCCTTGGCCGAAAGTGCGATGGTACGCTCCTCATCCTCCTGAGCCTGCTGCCTTTCCTTCTCAGCCTGCTCTTCGGCGCGCTTCTTCCACTCCTGGACAAGAGCCGGACGATATCCAGCTTCTACAAGAGCAACTTCCATCGGTACGCCAGCGGCAATCTTCTCGTTTACCGCCTGCCATTCGGTATAGGCAGTGACTACCTCAAGAGGCTCCCATTCAACATTGATACGCTCGACGTCCTGCCCCATCATGGTGAGAGACAGAGTAGTGAACTTCTTGATCTCGCCCCCGTAAGAAGTCTGACGGAAGCCAGCCTTCGAGTTCAGGAACTCGTTCACCTGACGAATGTTCTCCCCACTTGGAGGACGCTCGCCGGTACGGTCGAAGTAGTGGAATGGAGTGTCAGTTGCCTGAGCCAAAGCCTTGACATAACGGTCGAACGGCTTGAGGAACGCATCTGCATTCGCAGACTCGAACTGTCCAACAGTCTTCATCCCTGAGAACTGCCACACAGCGGCCGGGTCCGCTTCAAGCTGGCTATCGTTATCGTCGTCGTCCGGATCATTCTCCGCGTCTTCTGGTGCGAAGGGATCGGAATCTGCCCCCTGCATTCCGCTCTGGTCGGCCATAGGGTCGAGCAAGGCGTAACGCTGAGGGAAGCTCTGGTAATCCACAGTCGCCAGGTGAGAGGTCACGAGCTTGTTGATAGCAAGCTGTGGACCATAGGCGTTAATGTGGTCTGGACGTCCGTAAGAACGGTCTGTACGGAAGTGGAAGATGGGTACTTCGCCGAATGGGTTCGGCATAACCGCAGCATTGCCGTCTAGAGTGAACGGCTCCCACTTCTGTTCGGCATTCTTCCTCTTGGAAGGCTTGCCCTTGTGCATCCAACGTTCGATGCGATCTGGGTAGTAAAGGTTCACACGAACTAGTCGGCTGTTACCCTCACCCTCATCCCAAGAACGGATGGCGTAAGTCTTCTTCTTCGGGTTCTCGGTGTCATAGAACACACGAGTGGTAAATGGGTCCAACGGCATGATATCTACCGCTACAACAGACTTCTTAGTTACCGGACGAGCCTCAATGACGTCATCCTCGACTAAGGTGTCTCCAGTTTCTAGCTGACGCGCAGTCTTGTGCGGGTCGAAGCCACGGGTGACATTGTCATCCACCTCTTCGCCAACTACTGGCCACACCATGACGTAGTAGTCACCGTACTTACCAGCATTTCGGAAGATGATGGGAAGCTCTTCGTCAAGCTCGTTGTATTCCCAGAGGTCGTCAATTACGCTGTTGACTTCTTCGTTCTTCTCGAAGATGCCCTCTTCATTCCCCTCTTCGTCCGCATTTACAGAGTTGATGCGGAGCTTGTTAGCTACCGCATCAACCGGGATGTGGGCGAAGTTGAAGGACTCAATGGCATCGAGACCGAACTTGGCTAAGAGACGAGTTACCTTGGGAGAACTGTAGACCTCATCCACAGTACCCTCGTAGAAAGCGGCTGCACGCTCGTAAGCGGGACGTGCCGCGACAAGCTCCCAGTAGCCGCAACGAAGGTCGTATAAGCTCTTTGTCTCGTAAACCACCGTTGCCTCCTTACCTTGGCTGTCGGATCTTTCGTCCGGCCTTTGGCCGCTTTTCAGGTCGCTGATACATCAGGACGGCATTACCGACAGCGTCGACAAGGTCGTCATTCGCGCCCTTCGGGAAGTTGACCATCTGCTCTTCGAGCGGAGGGAACACCTTCTCATGGATGACGCGAGGTGGGTGCATCTGATAGAGGTTTAGAAGTCGACCCGCTCGGGACTCCTTCTTCTCCTTGTTGTGCACCGTGTAGATCTTGACTGGCATGCCATGCAGGGTTTCTAGCCACTTGTCTCCACCCTGGTTTGTCTCAACCAAGATGGCTCGAATCTCTGGATTTGACTCCAGCAGGCTTAAAACAAGGCTTCGAAGCCTATCTCCGTGCATTTTGACAGCACGGACGTATTTTACAACACAACAAGGCGGCTGTATTCCGGACTCAGCCCTTCGACGAGGTCGGAAGCCTACAACAGCCAATCCGGTGTAGTCAGAATCCTTTGTTGCGGTAACCGCACCATCAATAGAGAGAATTGTAGATGAGCAGAAGTCCAATTCCCCGTATGTGAAGTCGTCCATCGTCCAATACTCGGAATCGATGGCCATTGGGTTGTTCAGGAAGTTCTTCTGGTAAGACCGAGTGTGCTCGATCTTCTCCAACTCGGTCAGAGACCACTTTGTAGGCCAGAAAGAGCGCCTGTTGCCCGCTTCGTCTTCCTCAATAGGCAACTGGTGGTGAACCTTGAAGTTCTGAGTCTCAATCCACTCGAACTGGTTCTCCTCATCCACCCAATCGGCCGCATACTTGACCAACTGGTGGGTAATGGACCCTGGCATGGTCACAGTTCCGGACAAAACCACTCGCGCACGCTCGTTAAGCGGCATAATGGCGTCCTGGATGGTAATCAGACGCTGTTCCATCTGATAAACGGAGTAGTTGGCCTCATCCGGCTCGATGTCGTCGAGCAAAAGGGTGTCTGGACGCTTCGCACCGACCTTCATACCGAGAGAAGAGCTGTCTGCACCCTTCGCCATGAAGATAAAACCGTTTGCGCAGAGGCGAATACCCTTCGCGTCACCTTCCACATTGCCTCGGGCCTTCTTCTTGGCCATGCAAAGGTCGGGAAAGTCCTGACGGAGCAGAGGATTCTCGTCCAATTCACGCTTGAACGTTAAAAGATGCAACTCAGCCTGCGGTCCAGAGTCCGCGAAAGCCGCCAGGAAGGTGGAATAGCCGTATGCAGCCCACCAAAGTGGCAAAATGAGGAACCAGAAGGTGCTCTTCCCGCTCGCACGAGGGGCCAAATAGGCATCACGGTACTCACGGAAGCCGGGAGCGGGGTCCATCCACTTCTTGGCGTGGTTGAACCACTTGAAATGGTGCTCTCCGAAGGTAATTTCGCCTTCATCATTCTTCAAGTGGTGCGGTAAGTAGGTCAGAGCGAACATCATGGGGTCGGTTTCGCATACAGCTCGCCTCCCCTCGGGTGTTTCGAAGAGCCGAGGATCGATCTTGGCGACCTCAGCCTTCCAATCGAGCATCATGAGTAGTCCTTAGCAGTCCTGGGTCTTGATGATGGTGTCCAACCTGACGCGATTTGGGTTCGCCAGCGCGCTGTAGGTAAGATCGTCCTTGGTAATCAGCTTGTCGTGCCAGTCGGAGTGCACCTGCTGCATCTCCGGGTCTACGAGGCATCCACACTCTTCACAGATCATGATTTGTTAGCTCTCTTCGCAGTAGTAGTCAGTGGCCCCGCACTCGTTACACTCCACACGGCACATGCCGTCCCCACAGTCACACTCGCCCACTAGGTCCCATGCGTGGGGTTCTCCCTCTAAGCAGTACTCGGTAGGTGACACTTGCGTTAACTCCTTTAGTGCAGGTAAGCTGGTCTCATGGACATCGGAGACCGCGTGGTGTACGTGTTAAATGACCAGATCGACTTGGATCGGGATGCTGGTACTATCGTCGGCTGGGACGAGTGTGATCAGGAATGCCCACGTGTCCTGTTCGACGACGGGGACGCTTACACCGTCGACCGGACGGA
>JACCDR011259866.1_pt1 | contig 17684 bp, 13 predicted proteins | sample 7446431 | NCBI WGS metagenome assembly JACCDR01 (sample SAMN15323443, study PRJNA562643) | freshwater metagenome | isolation source: river surface water | place: USA:Blue River Watershed | collected 2017-08-17
AGGCGACCTTGTGACCGCCGATGACTTCAGCCGCGACCTTCGCTTCATTGGTCGCCTTGTGCGCCAGCATCGGGTCGCCGCAGATATCGCCGATCGCGAAGATGTGCGGCACGTTGGTGCGCTGCTGACGATCGACCGGAATGAAACCGCGCTCATTGACGATCACACCGGCCTTGTCGGCGGCGATCTCTTTGCCGTTCGGGCGACGGCCGACGGCCAGCAGCACCATGTCATACAGTTGCGGCTCGGCCGGTGCAGCATCGCCTTCGAAGGTCGCCAGCAGGCCGTTGGCGCGCGCCTCGAGCTTGGTGACCTTGGTCTTCAACATGATCGCTTCGTAGCGCTTCTCGATGCGCTTCTGCAGCGGCTTGACGATGTCGCGGTCGGCGGCCGGGATCAGGCCGTCGGCGAATTCGACCACCGATACCTTCGCGCCCAGCGCGTCATACACGCAAGCCATCTCGAGACCGATGATGCCGCCGCCGATGACCAGCATGCGCTTCGGGATCTGGCGCAGCTCGAGCGCGCCGGTGGAATCGATCAGGCGCGGATCCTCGTACGGGAAGCCCGGGATCTTCGCGACCGACGAACCGGCGGCGATGATCGCGTTGCGGAAGGCGATGGTCTTCTTGCCTTCCGGCGTGTCGACGTCGAGGGTGTTCGACGACGAGAACGCGCCCTTGCCCTGCACGACCTGCACCTTGCGCGCCTTGGCGAGGCCCGACAGGCCGCCGGTCAGCTTGCCGATCACGCTTTCCTTCCAGCCGCGCAGCGCATCGATGTCGATCTCGGGCTTGCCGAGCTTGACGCCGAAATGCGACATCTCTTCGGCTTCGGTGATGACCTTTGCCGCATGCAGCAGCGCCTTGGACGGGATGCAGCCCACGTTCAGGCAGACACCGCCCAGCGTCGAATAGCGCTCGACCAGCACCACGCTCTGGCCGAGGTCGGCCGCGCGGAAGGCCGCGGTATAGCCGCCGGGGCCGGCGCCAAGCACCAGCGTGTCGCATTCGATATCGGCCTTGCCGGCAAAGCTGGCGGCGACCGGGGCGGCGGCAGGCGCAGCGGCCGGTGCCGGTGCAGCAGCTGCCGACGCTGCGGCCGGGGCAGCCGCAGCGGGCGCGGCCGAAGCCGAGGTGGCGGCAGCAGCGTCGCTGGCATCCAGCATCAGGATCAGCGAGCCTTCGGCGACCTTGTCGCCGAGCTTGATCTTCAGTTCTTTCACCACGCCGGCGGCCGACGACGGGATTTCCATGCTGGCCTTGTCCGACTCGACCGTGATCAGCGATTGCTCCGCCTTCACCGTGTCGCCCGGCTTCACCAGCAGTTCGATGACTTCCACTTCCTTGAAGTCGCCGATGTCGGGGACTTTGATTTCGATCAGGCTCATTGTTCTGCTCCGTTATTGTTTCGTCGGAAAACTGATGACGCGGCACGGCAGCGCCGAGCTCTTGTCGAACTCTGCACCGGCCTGCACGCCCAGCTCGGCGATTTCCTTCGCCGTAGCGAGGCGCTCATAGCCCGCATACATCGCGCCCAGCGCGAAGGTCTTGCCGCTGCCGATCGCCCAGAAGCGATCGAAGCTGAACACTTCGCGATACGAGTAGACGCCGAAGATGCCGTGCGGGTTGGCGATCAGTGTCGTGATCTGCGAGGACTCGTAAGGATCGTCCTCTTCTTCCTTCACGTTCAGGAAGTACTTGTCTTTCAGGATCTGGTGCACGCGCGTGAAGGTGTCGAACACCTCGTCGCGCGAGCCCAGCTTGCATTCGTCGCCCATCTCGGTGAGGAGCTTCCTCATCACCGGGAAATGCGCGGTGGTGCCGGACAGGGCTATCCATGAGCCGGCAACCTCGAAGATCTTTTCATTCGCTTCATAGGCCTGCGACAAACGGGTGTCCCCGAAGGTCACCAGCGAGTCGGAAGCGATCGCGATCTCCGAACCCTTGCGGACGACGACGCAGGTAGTCATGACGCAGCGGCCCGGCGCTTACAGCAGGGTCTTGCGCATGTCGGCCAGCACGTCGGCCAGGTAGACCGCGAAGCGCGCGCCCATTGCGCCATCGATCACGCGATGGTCGTAGGACAGCGACAGCGGCAGGATCAGGCGCGGCACGAAGGCCTTGCCATCCCAGACCGGCTTGATCTCGGACTTCGACAGACCGAGGATCGCGACTTCCGGCGCATTGACGATAGGCGTAAAGCTGGTGCCACCAATGCCGCCCAGCGACGAGATGGTGAAGGTCGCGCCCTGCATGTCGGCCGGCTTGAGCTTGCCGTCGCGCGCCTGCGCGGACAGTTCGCCCATTTCTTTCGCGATCTCGGACAGGCTCTTCTTGTCGGCGCCCTTGATCACCGGCACCACCAGGCCGTTCGGCGTGTCGGCGGCAAAGCCGATGTTGTAGTAGTGCTTCAGGATCAGGTTCTCGCCGTTCGCGTCGAGCGACGAATTAAACGCCGGGAATTTCTTCAGCGCCGATACGCTGGCCTTGATCACGAACGCGAGCATGGTCAGCTTGACGCCGGACTTGGCCAGCGAGTCGTTGGCGCTCTTGCGGAATGCTTCGAGGTCGGTAATGTCGGCATCTTCGAACTGCGTCACGTGCGGGATCATCACCCAGTTGCGATGCAGGTTGGGACCGCTGATCTTCTTGATGCGCGACAGCGGCTCGAGCGTAGTCTCGCCGAACTTCGAGAAGTCCAGCGACGGCCAGGGCAGCAGCCCCAGTGCAGCGCCACCGCCAGCGGCGGCGGTCGGTGCAGCAGCCGCGCCGGACATCACGCCCTTGACGAAGCCCTGCACGTCTTCCAGCAGGATGCGGCCCTTGGGGCCGGTGCCGCTGACGCGGGTCAGGTCGACGCCGAGTTCACGCGCGAACTTGCGCACCGACGGTGATGCATGCGACTTCGCGCCGTTGGCGACGGCTGCTGCAGCCGCAGGTGCCGGCGCAGGTGCCGGCGCAGCGGCGACCGCTGCGGGCATGGCGGCGGGTGCAGGTGCTGCAACGGGGGCCGGTGCAGGTGCTGCCGCAGCAGGCGCCGGCGCCGGCGCAGGCGCAGCCGAGGTGGTGGCAGCAGCGTCGCTGGCTTCCAGCAGCAGGATCACCGAACCTTCGGCGACCTTGTCGCCGATCTTGATTTTCAGTTCTTTCACGACGCCGGCGGCCGACGACGGGATTTCCATGCTGGCCTTGTCAGATTCGACCGTGATCAGCGATTGCTCCGCCTTCACCGTGTCGCCCGGCTTCACCAGCAGTTCGATGACTTCCACTTCTTTGAAGTCGCCGATATCGGGCACCTTGATTTCGATTTGGCTCATTCTTTTTGCTCCGTTATTTCCGGCTGCCCGGGGGATATTGCCGGATTATGGATGACGGCAATGCCGTCAGGTTTCGATGCGCTTAAGACCGGCAGCGGCTGCGACAAAACAATTTGCCGCAGCCGCCGCACAGGCCTCGATCAGACGGTGACCGGGTTCGGCTTGTTCGGGTCGATGCCGTATTTCGCGACGGCCTTGGCCACCACGGCGGCATCGATGCTGCCTTCGTCGGCCAGTGCCTTCAACGCAGCCACAGTCACGAAGTAGCGGTTGACCTCGAAGAACTCGCGCAGCTTGGCGCGGGTGTCCGAACGGCCGAAGCCATCGGTGCCGAGCACGCGGTAGGTGCGGCCCTTGGGCATGAACGGACGGATCTGTTCGGCATAGGCGCGCATGTAGTCGGTCGATGCGACGATCGGGCCCTGGGTGCCTTGCAGCTGCTGGGTCACGTACGGAACCTTGGCCGTCTTCGCGGTCGGGTTCAGCAGGTTCCAGCGATCGGCGTCCTGACCATCGCGCGCCAGCAGCGTGAACGACGGTGCGGACCAGATGTCGGCGGCGACGCCCCAATCCTTCTCGAGCAGTTCGGCCGCAGCCATCACTTCACGCAGGATGGTGCCCGAGCCCATCAGCTGCACGCGCTGCTTGGCCTTCTTGTCGGCCGACGGCTGCAGCAGGTACATGCCCTTCAGGATGCCCTCTTCCTGGCCAGCCTTCAGGCCCGGATGGCTGTAGTTCTCGTTCATCAGGGTGATGTAATAGAACACATCTTCCTGCTTCTCGACCATGCGCTTCAAGCCATCGTGCATGATGACGGCGACTTCGTGGGCGAAGGTCGGGTCGTACGGCATGCAGTTCGGGATGGTCGACGCGAGGATGTGGCTGTGGCCATCTTCGTGCTGCAGGCCTTCGCCGTTCAGCGTGGTACGGCCCGAGGTGCCGCCCAGCAGGAAGCCGCGCGCGCGCATGTCGCCGGCGGCCCACGCGAGGTCGCCGATACGCTGGAGCCCGAACATCGAGTAGAAGATGTAGAACGGGATCATCACGCGGTTGTTCGTCGAGTACGAAGTCGCCGCAGCGATCCACGAGCTCATCGCGCCCGCTTCGTTGATACCTTCCTGCAGGATCTGGCCGGCCTTGTCTTCGCGGTAGTAGCTGACCTGGTCCTTGTCGACCGGCTCGTACAACTGACCGCGCTGGCTGAAGATGCCGATCTGGCGGAAGAAGCCTTCCATACCGAAGGTACGGGCTTCATCCACGAGGATGGGCACCACGCGCGGGCCGAGGTTCTGGTCGCGCAGCAGCGTGGTCAGCACGCGCACATAGGCTTGCGTGGTCGAGATTTCGCGGCCTTCGGCCGTCGCGTCGAGCACGGCCTGGAAGGCGGACAGTTCCGGCACCGGCAGCGTTTCTTCTGCCGTACGGCGGCGCTGCGGCAGGTAACCGCCGAGGGCCTTGCGGCGCTCGTGCAGGTACTTGATCTCGGGCGCGTCATCGGACGGCTTGTAGAACGGCACTTCGTGCAGCTTGTCGTCAGGAATAGGAATGCCGAAGCGGTCGCGCATTTCGCGGATCGCGTCGTCGTCGAGCTTCTTGGTCTGGTGCGCGGTGTTGCGCGCCTCGCCCGACTTGCCCATGCCATAGCCCTTGACGGTCTTCACCAGCAGCACGGTCGGCTGGCCGGTATGTTCCTGCGCTGCCTTGTAGGCCGCGAAGATCTTGTGCGGGTCGTGGCCACCACGGGTCAGGCGCCAGATGTCGTCGTCCGACATGTTGGCCACCAGTTCCAGTGCGCGCGGGTCCTTGCCGAAGAAATGCTTGCGCACATAGGCGCCATCCTTGGCCTTGTAGTTCTGGTACTCGCCATCGACGGTTTCCATCATGATCCGCTGCAGCACGCCATCCTTGTCGCGTGCCAGCAGGTCGTCCCATGGCGAACCCCAGATGACCTTGATCACGTTCCAGCCGGCGCCGCGGAAGTCGGCTTCCAGTTCCTGGATAATCTTGCCATTGCCGCGCACCGGACCATCCAGACGCTGCAGGTTGCAGTTGATGACGAAGACGAGGTTGTCCAGCATTTCGCGGCCGGCCATGCCGATCGCACCCATCGATTCCGGCTCGTCCATCTCGCCGTCGCCGCAGAAGGCCCAGACCTTGCGGTTCGCGGTGTTGGCGATTTCGCGTGCGTGCAGGTACTTCAGGAAGCGCGCCTGATAGATCGCCATCAGCGGGCCCAGGCCCATCGACACGGTCGGGAATTGCCAGAAGTCCGGCATCAGTTTCGGGTGCGGGTAGGACGACAGGCCCTTGCCTTCGACTTCACGGCGGAAGTTCAGCATCTGATCATCGCTGATGCGGCCTTCCAGATACGCCCGTGCATACACGCCCGGCGATGAATGGCCCTGGATGTACAGCAGGTCGCCGCCATGGTCTTCGGTCGGCGCATGCCAGAAGTGGTTGAAGCCGATGCCGAGCATGTTCGCCAGCGATGCGAACGACGAGATATGGCCGCCAAGGTCGCCATCGGCGCGGTTGGCCTTGACCACCATCGCCATCGCGTTCCAGCGCATCCACGAGCGCAGGCGCTCTTCATATTCGAGGTTGCCCGGGCAGTGCTGGCCGAGGTGCGCGGGGATGGTATTGACGTAAGCGGTATTACTGGAGAACGGGATATGGGCACCGCGACGGCGGGCCAGGTCAACCATGCGCTCCAGCAGGTAATGGGCGCGCTCGGCGCCCTCGTGTTCGATCACGGATTCGAGCGCGTCCAGCCACTCTTTGGTCTCCATGACGTCGGGATCATTGGCGGCTTGCGCCAGGATGTTGTCAATTTGCGCTGCCATGATGCATGTCTCCTGGAGTTTTATCTTGGCCGGTTACTGGGGAGCCGACGATTCCACCTTACAGCGAAATCCGGCCGAGTTTCAATTGCGACGGAGTGTAGCAGGACTTCTGCTGATTTTCAAAATACGATACAGCGTTTCATATTATGATAAATAACCAATTTGAAAAGTCGTGATCCCACCTACTCTAAAGCGGCGAAATTTGACGAAAAGCACTGAACGCGCGGGCTTTGGCGCGCATCAAAACCGGAAACCAACTTGCGCCGGCACCTGCCATCGCAGCTTGCGGTAATGCCCGCAGGCTCCGGAGTTCAGGCGGCCGGACAGTGGCACTCTTATAATTCCGGTTTACCTTCCTGAAGAGCGTTTTCCCATGCCTGCACAGATCATCGACGGCGTCCTCCTGTCGAAACAACTGCGCGCGGATGTCGCGCAGCGCGCCGCCGCCCTGACCGCCCTCGGCCGCCAGCCCGGTCTGGCCGTGATTCTCGTCGGCGACAGCCCGGCCTCGCAGGTCTATGTGCGTAACAAGGTGAAGGCTTGCGAGGAAAACGGCATCCATTCGGTGTTCGAGAAATACGAGGCCAGCCTGACCGAGGCTGACTTGCTGGCGCGCGTCGATGCGCTGAACAAGGACCCGAAAATCCACGGCATCCTGGTGCAACTGCCGCTGCCGGCGCATATCGATGCGCACAAGGTGATCGAGGCGATCGCGCCCGAAAAGGACGTCGACGGCTTCCATATCAGTAATGCCGGCCTGCTGATGACGGGCCAGCCGCTGTTCCGCCCCTGCACGCCGTATGGCGTGATGAAGATGCTGGAATCGATCAATTACCCGGTACGCGGTGCGCATGCGGTGGTGGTTGGTGCATCGAACATCGTCGGCAAGCCGCAGGCGATGCTGCTCTTGCAAGCCGGGGCTACCGTCACCATCTGCAATTCCAAGACGCGTGACCTCGGCCATCACACGCGCGATGCCGATATCCTCGTCGTGGCCACCGGCAAGCGGAACATTGTGACGGCAGATATGGTCAAGCCGGGCGCAGTGGTGATCGATGTCGGCATGAACCGTGACGACGCCGGCAAGCTGTGCGGCGATGTCGACTTCAAGCCTTCGTCCGAAGTCGCTGGCTGGATCACGCCGGTACCGGGTGGCGTCGGCCCGATGACGATCACGATGCTGCTGGTGAATACCATCGAGGCAGCCGAGCGCGGCTGAGCGCGTTTGAACATGGCAGCGGCTGTGCGCACGGCCGAATGCGGTCGGCCCCGGCCCCGGCGAAACACGAAGGCAAGCCATACGACGGCCCGCACAACGGCAACGCTTGTGCAGGCCCACTTTAGAGAATGAATGGAAACGACATGAGCATGAATGCCCTGCTGGACTTTACCGACCTGCCCCGCTTCGACCTCTTCAAGCCCGAGCATGTGACGCCGGCGATCGCGACGCTGCTGGACGAAGCTCGCGCCGTGGTGCAGAAGCTCGAAAATGCCACCGACACGCCAAGCTGGAATGATTTCGTCACGCCGCTGGAAGTCGCGACCGAGCGCCTCGGCCGTGCCTGGGGTGTGGTCGGCCACCTGAATGCAGTGGTCGATACGCCGGAGTTGCGCGCGGCCTACAACGAGAACCAGCCCAAGGTCACCGAATTCTGGACCGAACTCGGCACCAACCTGAAGCTGTTCGAGAAATACAAGGCGCTGCAAGCCAGTCCCGAATACCAGACGCTGGAGCCGGCCCGCAAGAAGATCATCGATAACGCGGTGCGCGACTTCCGCCTGGGCGGCGCCGAACTGGCGGATGACAAGAAGCCGCGCTTCGCCGAAATCCAGGAGCAGCAGGCTGCGCTGTCGACGCGCTTCTCGGAAAACGTGCTGGATGCGACCAATGCCTACGAGCTGATCGTCGATGACGAAGCGCGCCTGGCCGGCCTGCCGGAGGATGCGAAGCAGATGGCGCGCGCCTCGGCGGAAAAGGAAGGCAAGCAAGGCTGGCGCTTCACGCTGCATTTCCCGTCCTACTTCCCCATCCTGCAATACGCGGACGACCGCGCGCTGCGCGAGACCATCTACCGCGCCAGCGCCACCAAGGCTTCCGAGCTGGGCGCAAAACCGGAATGGGACAATACGCAGAACATCATCGACATCCTGAAACTGCGCGATGAAGAAGCCAAGCTGCTCGGTTACGCGAACTTCGCCGAAGTCTCGTTGGTGCCGAAGATGGCAACCTCGCCGTCGCAAGTGATCCAGTTCCTCGAAGACCTCGCGACCCGCGCGCGCCCGTTTGCCGAGAACGACCTGGCCGAGCTGCGTGCCTTCGCAAAGGCCGAGCTGGGCCTCGACCAGCTCCAAGCCTGGGACATGACCTATGCGTCGGAAAAGCTGCGTGAAAAGCGTTACGCGTTCTCCGAGCAGGAAGTGAAGCAGTACTTCCCGGAGCACAAGGTCGTCGGCGGCCTGTTCCGCCTGATCCAGAACATGTTCGGCGTCGAGATCAAGCCCGACACCAGCCCGCTGTGGCATGCGGACGTGAAGTTCTTCCGCATCGAAAAACAAGGCAAGCTGATCGGCCAGTTCTACACCGACCTGTATGCGCGCAATGGCAAGCGCGGCGGCGCATGGATGGACGATGCGCGCGGCCGCAAGAATCTCGCCGGTGACGTGCAGACCCCGATCGCCTACCTCACCTGCAACTTCACCGAGCCGCAAGTCATCGACGGCGTGAAGAAACCGGCGTATTTCACGCATGACGAAGTGATCACGCTGTTCCATGAGTTCGGCCACGGCCTGCACCACATGCTGACCGCCGTCGATGAACTGGGCGTGTCCGGCATCTCCGGCGTCGAATGGGATGCGGTCGAGCTGCCGTCGCAATTCATGGAGAACTTCTGCTGGGAATGGGACGTGCTGCAGCACATGACGGCACACGCCGAGACCGGCGAACCGCTGCCACGCGCGCTGTACGACAAGATGATCGCCGCCAAGAACTTCCAGTCCGGCTTGCAGATGCTGCGCCAGGTCGAGTTCTCGCTGTTCGACATGCACCTGCATTACGACTACGACCCGAATGGCAGCCAGACCGTCGCCGAGTTGCTGGCCGATGTGCGCCATCGTGTCGCCGTCATCATCCCGCCGGCGTTCAACCGCTTCCAGCATTCGTTCTCGCACATTTTCGCCGGCGGATATGCGGCGGGCTATTACAGCTACAAGTGGGCCGAAGTGCTGTCGGCCGATGCGTATGGCGCATTCGAAGAAGCGCAAGGCGATCCGAACCGGCTGGCCGAGACGGGCCTCGCCTTCCATCGCGAAATCCTGTCGGTGGGCGGTTCGCGTCCGGCGCTGGATTCGTTCACGGCCTTCCGCGGCCGCGAGCCGAGCATCGATGCGCTGCTGAGACACAACGGGATGGTACAGTCTGCCTGACGATGAACACCGGGGCCGCGACCGCGCGGCCCGCGACGGTGCGCCGCGGCAGCGCGGCGCTCGTCATTCCTGACGACACTAGATGACACGGATCGACTTCCACACCAACATCCCCGACAAGATCGGGTACACCTGCCGGCTGGTGCGCAAGGCGCGCGGCGCCGAACAGAAAGTGGTCATCTATGGCGACCACGCGCAGCTGGCAGCGCTGGATCAGGCCTTGTGGACGTTTTCCGAGCAGGACTTCCTGCCGCATGTGAGGGCCGGCGATGAACTGGCTGCGCAGACGCCGGTGATCCTGACTGACAATGCCGATGCACCCTTGCCGCACCATCAGGTGCTGGTCAACCTCGCATCGGAAACGCCGGCGCATTTTGCGCGCTTTGACCGCATGTTCGAGATCGTGTCGACGACCGATGACGATGTGCAGTCAGGCCGTGAGCGTTACCGGCAATACCAGCAGCGCGGTTATCCGCTGACCCACTTCGTAGCAGACAAATCATGACCCACCACAGTGATAACGACTTCCCGGTACTGACCGATGTGATTGCCGAGCGCGCGCCGCACCAGCAAGCAGCCGATGCAGCGAATGTGCAAGTCACGCATGTCGAAGTCACGCATGCCTACGCCGACGAAGAAGCGTCCCTACCAAACCTGCAAGAGATACAGGACACGCTGTCCGAGCGCCTGATCGCCGAGTTGTCGGTGCAGGTGCCGGTGCTGGTCGAAGCCGCGCTGCGCGAGCATCTGCCGCAAGCGCTGGGCGCGCGCTTGCAAGCCGAGATCCTGACGGCATTGACGAATGCATTACCGGTGGCTGCGCAAGCTGCTGCAGGGGAACTTTCAGCCAAAGTTGCGTACGAAGTTGGCGGGCTGCTCGAGCAGCGATTGCAGGATGAAGTCCGGCGTGCGGTGGCAGATGAAGTCGCGCGTCTGACTGCGCAAGACTAAGTGCGTTGGCAGAGCGTCACTGAAAAGACCAGCGCAAACAACAAGCGCCGCGCAGCAGTGGCCGGCATCCTGACATACCCGAGCGAGACAGCGACCCGTCACCTGCAAAGTGAAGCCGAATGGCGTATGCTTTGCCCATACAAGGTCCAGCAATGAAAGTCATCGTCCTTGGCGCCGGCATCGTCGGCACCGCCTCCGCATGGTTCCTGCAAAAGGCAGGACATGAAGTCACTGTCATCGAGCGCCAGCCCGCGGCTGCCCTCGAGACCAGCTTCGCCAATGGCGGGCAGATCTCGGTCTCGCATGCCGAGCCCTGGGCCAATCCTGCCGCACCGAAAAAGCTGTTGAAATGGCTGGGCCGCGAAGACGCGCCGCTGCTGTTCCGGCTGCGCCTCGATTGGCTGCAATGGCGCTGGGGCCTGGCCTTCCTGCGCGAATGCACGCCGGCGCGCACCGCGCACAACATCCGTCAGATCGTCAACATCGCCGAGTTCAGCCGCCAGACGCTGCAAGCGGTACGCGCCGAGACCGGCATCAACTACGACTGCGAGACGCGCGGCATCCTGCACTTCTATACCGACGAGGACGAGTTCCGCCAGTCGCTGCCGGCGGCAGCGTTGATGCGCGACCTGGGCTGCCCGCGCGAGACGATCGATGCCGATGAAGTGGTGCGCATCGAACCGGCGCTGGCCGGCATCCGCAACAAAATCGTCGGTGGCGACTACACGGCCACCGATGAATCAGGCGACGTGCACAAGTTCACCTCCGGGCTGGCCGCCAGGTGCGTCGAGGCTGGCGTGAATTTTCGTTTCAACCATACCGTCACGCGACTGCTGCATGAAGGCACCGGACCGGCTGCGCGCATCACCGGCGTCGAAGTGATCGACGAGCATGGCCGCCATCAGGTACTGCGCGCAGACAGCTTCGTGCTGGCCACCGGCAGCTTCTCGGCGCCGCTGGTCAAGCCGCTGGGCATCGACCTGCTGCTGTACCCGGGCAAGGGCTATTCGGCCACCTATCAGGTCAAGGATGCGGAGCGCGCACCGCATGTGTCGCTGACCGACGATGGCTACAAGCTGGTGATCTCGCGCCTCGGCGACCGCCTGCGTGTGGCCGGCACCTGCGAGATCAATGGCTATACGCGCGAATTGAACCCGGTGCGCTGCGAAGCGATCACGCGCCGCACCCGCGAGCTGTTCCCCGACGCCTGCGACTATGACAATCCGGTCTACTGGACCGGCCTGCGCCCGCTGACGCCATCCAACGTGCCTTACATCGGCCGTACGCGTTATGCGAACCTGTTCCTGAATACCGGCCATGGCACCTTGGGCTGGACCATGGGCTGCGGTTCGGGCCGCGCAATCGCCGACATCGTGTCGGGCCACCGTCCCGATGTCGATTTTGCATTCACCGGCATGGCCCGGCGCGACAAGACGCCGACGATTGTCTCGGTCCCGATACGCAGCTGATCCTCTGATTGCGCGAACAGGCCGGTTTGTATTACCGTCGCGTTGTTCAACTATCAAGGAGTAAGTGCATGCGCATCCCGGGTCCCCTGCTCGCTGTCCCGTTCGCTGTCTCGTTCAACGCACCGCTGGCGGCATCGATCACGCTGGCCTTGCTGTCGACGGCATCGATCGCCAACGCCGAAGACCAGATCGTCAAGATCGGCCACGTCGCCCCGCTGTCCGGCCAGATCGCCCACCTCGGCAAGGACAACGAAAATGGCGCGCGCATGGCCATCGATACGTTGAATGCCAAGGGCGTGACCATCGGCGGCAAGAAAGTGAAGTTCGTGCTGCTTGGCGAGGATGACGCGGCCAACCCGCAGCAGGCCACCGCCGCTGCGCAGAAGCTGGTCGACGCGAAGGTCAATGGCGTGATCGGCCACCTGAACTCGGGCACCACCATTCCCGCTTCCAAGATCTACAACGACAACGGCATCCCGCAAATCTCGCCGTCGTCGACCAACCCGAAATACACACTGCAGGGTTACAAGGGCGCATTCCGCGTGGTGGCCAACGATGGCCAGCTCGGTGGCGCGCTCGGCCGCTATGCCGCCAGCACGCTGAAGGCAAAGAACGTCGCGATCATCGACGACCGTACCGCGTACGGCCAGGGCGTCGCCGATGAATTCATGAAGGCCGCCAAGGCGGCCGGCATCAATGTGGTCGGCCGTCAGTACACGAACGACAAGGCGACCGACTTCAACGCCATCCTTACCGCGATCAAGGGCAAGAACCCGGACCTGATCTTCTTTGGCGGCATGGACGCGGTCGGCGGCCCGATGCTGCGCCAGATGAAGCAGCTGGGCATCAACGCGAAGTACATGGGTGGCGACGGCATCTGCACCGAACAGTTACCTTCGCTGGCAGGCGACGGCATGGCCGATGGCCAGGTGGTGTGCGCGGAGGCTGGCGGCGTCGAGGAAGGCCAGAAGAAGGTGATGGACAAATTCCGCGACGACTACAAGAAGAAGTTCGGCACCGACGTGAAGCTGTATGCGCCGTATGTGTATGACGCGGTGATGACGATGGTCGATGCGATGCAGAAGGCCAATTCGGTCGAGCCGGCGAAGTACCTGCCGGAACTGGCAAAGATCCGCCACAAGGGTGTGACCGGCAACATCGAATTCGATGCGCACGGCGACATCAAGAATGGCACGCTGACGCTGTACACCTTCAAGGGCGGCAAGCGCGAGCAGATCGCCGTGACGAAATAAGCAGCGTCAGGCGGGCATAAAAAAAGCGCTCCATAAGGAGCGCTTTTTATTTCGGGACTGAAGATTACTTCAGGCCGAGGATCCAGTGAGCCAGGGTCTTGGCTTCTGCATCGGAGACTTGCGGGTTAGCCGGCATCGGGATCGCGCCCCAAACACCGCTGCCGCCCTTCTGGATCTTGGTAGCCAGCTTGGCTTCTGCGGACTTGTCGCCCTTGTACTTGGCAGCGACTTCCTTGTAGCCCGGGCCAACCAGCTTCTGGTCGACGGCGTGGCAGGCGAGGCAATTCTTTTCTTTTGCCAGCTGTTCGTTGGCGAATGCCACGTTCGAGAGCAGCGCGCCAGCGGCCACTGCAGCAACCAGGATGTGTTTCATGAGTCTCTCCATTAAATTGAGTGCGCAGGATTTTAACCTGATTTTGGTTTCCTGCTCACGTTCAACACTATCACCGCCCCGGGCGCGAGCCGCAGGGCGGTTACATTCCTTCACACAAGCACAGAAAACAAGCCTGTTCCGTCGGGCCGATGGCAAGGCGCGGCGACGCAGACCGTAGCTGGTACGGCAAGGAGGCGCAACGCCGCCAGCGGCCTTTCGGGACTGGCTCTTAGTCGGTGACGGCGCCGCGGCTGGCCGTCGATGCCAATTTGGCAAACTTGGCCAGCACGCCACGCGTGTACTTCGGCGGCGGCGGGGTCCAGGCTGCGCGACGGCGAGCGATCTCTTCATCCGACACGTTCAGCTGGATCAGCAGCTTGTGCGCATCGATGGTGACCGAATCACCTTCCTGCACCAGGGCGATGGTGCCGCCCACGTAGGCTTCCGGCGACACGTGACCGACCACCATGCCCCAGGTCGCGCCCGAGAAGCGACCGTCGGTGATCAGGCCGACGGATTCGCCGAGGCCCTTGCCGATCAGTGCCGAGGTCGGCGACAGCATTTCCGGCATGCCCGGGCCGCCCTTCGGGCCGAGGTAACGCAGCACGACCACGTCGCCGGCCTTGATCTTGTCAGCCAGGATGGCTTCCATGGCCGACGGCTCATCGTCGAACACGCGGGCCGGGCCGGTGATGACCGGGTTCTTCAGACCGGTGATCTTGGCCACGCAGCCTTCCGGCGACAGGTTGCCCTTCAGGATGGCCAGGTGGCCCTGCTTGTACAGCGCGTTGTCGAGGGTCTTGATCACGTCCTGGTCGGCGCGCGGCTGGTCCGGCACGTTGGCCAGTTCTTCTGCCATGGTCTTGCCGGTGATGGTGATGCAATCGCCATGCAGCAGGCCGGCGTTCAGCAGCAGCTTCATCACTTGCGGCACGCCGCCTGCAGCGTGCAGGTCGGTCGCGACGTATTTGCCGGACGGCTTCAGGTCGCAGATGACCGGCACTTTCTGGCGCATGCGCTCGATGTCGTCGATGGTCCAGTCCACCTGCGCTGCATGGGCAATCGCCAGGTAGTGCAGCACGGCGTTGGTCGAACCGCCGGTGGCCATGATCACGGCGACCGCGTTTTCGATCGACTTCTTGGTGATGATGTCGCGCGGGCGCAGGTTCTTCTTCACGGCCTCGACCAGCACGCGTGCGGATTCGGCGGTGGAGACGGTCTTCTCTTCATCCGGGTTGGCCATGGTCGACGAGTACAGCAGCGACATGCCGAGTGCTTCGAACGACGAAGACATGGTGTTTGCGGTGTACATGCCGCCGCAGGAACCGGTCGACGGGCAGGCGTTTTTCTCGATGCCGTCGAAATCTTCTTGCGACATCTTGCCGGCAGTGAACTGGCCAACCGCTTCGAAGGCCGACACGATGGTCAGGTCGGTGCCCTTCCACTTGCCCGGCTTGATGGTGCCGCCGTACACATAGATGCCCGGCACGTTGGTGCGCGCCATCGCGATCATGCCACCCGGCATATTCTTGTCGCAGCCGCCGATGACGACCACGCCGTCCATCCACTGGCCCTGAACGCAGGTTTCGATACAGTCGGCGATGACTTCGCGCGAAATCAGCGAATACTTCATGCCCTCGGTACCCATCGACATGCCGTCCGAAATGGTCGGGGTGCCGAACACTTGCGGGTTGGCGCCGGCGGCCCTGGTCGCGGCGATCGCGGCATCGGCCAGCTTCTGCAGACCCGAGTTGCAGGGGGTGATGGTCGAATGGCCATTCGCAATACCGATCATCGGATTGCTGAAATCTTCCTTCTGGTAGCCCATCGCGTAATACATCGCGCGGTTGGGGCTGCGGGCTACGCCCTCGGTAATGTGCTTCGAACGGTCATTGCCGGCCATGATGAGTCTCCCGTGAATGGCGGTGTTATCAAAGAGGCTCTATCAAAATGAGCACCGCGAAGCGGTGCGTTCGGTGGCAACACACCACCAACGCAGCCAGCGGCATTTTGATAGAGCCTCTGAAAGACCGTAACCATGCCTTGTCGCATAATGGCTGTCAAATATATGATTTGACGTTTACTGATACTTTTAAAATATCAAAGACAGGTCGATGAACATAGAACTGCGCCAGCTCCGCTATTTCATCGCGGTGGCCGAAGAAATGCACTTCGGCCGCGCCGCGCGCCGGCTGCACATGACCCAGCCGCCGCTGTCGCAATCGATACAGGCGCTGGAGACGCGGCTGGGTGCGGAGCTTTTCCATCGCACACGACGCAGCGTGACCCTGAGCGCCGCCGGCCGCGCGCTGCTGCCGGAAGCACGACGCCTGCTGCAGCAAGCCGACGCCTTGCCCTTGCTTGCACAGCGTGCGGCCGCCGGCGAATCGGGCAGTCTGTCGATTGCCTTCGTGTCGATGGCCGACTACAGCGTCATGCCGCAAGCCTTGCGCGAATTCCGCGCGGCTTATCCATCGGTACAGATACAGCTGCATGAAGCGACAACCGACCTTCAGCTCGACATGCTGTCCTCCGGCGACATCGATCTCGGCCTGCTGGTGATGCCGCTGCCCGACAAGCTGAAGACCGAGTTCGATGCCATGCCGGTGCTGTCTGAGCCGCTGGTGCTGGCGCTGCCCGAAGGCCTGGTGCGCAAGCGCGGCCCGGTATCGCTGACGCAGCTGACTGATCAACCGCTGATCGTCTTCCCGCGCCGTCTGGCGCCGGCCTTCCATGACAAGATCCTCGGCCGCTTTCATGATGCCGGCCTGTCACCGCGCATCGGCCAGGAAGCGATCCAGATGCAGACCATCATCGCGCTGGTTTCTGCGGGCATGGGCATCGCGCTTGTGCCACAATCCGTGTCGAATTTGCAGCGCCCCGGGGTGGAGTACCGCCCCCTGAAAGAAGCGGGCGCGCCGATCGACATGGGCCTGGCATGGCGGCGCGACAATGATTCGCCGGTGCTGGCTGCCTTCGTCGAACTGATGCGAAAAACAAGCTGAAAGACGCGCTGAATGCTGATCCACCCCCTGCCCGATCCGATCGCCATTGCACTGGGACCGTTCGCGGTGCGCTGGTACGGCCTGATGTACCTGCTGGCTTTCGTGTCCTTCATGGCGCTGGGCCGCGTGCGCGTGAAGCAGCCGCACATCGCCGCGGCCGGCTGGCGCAATGAAGATGTGGACGACATGCTGTTCTATGGCGTGCTCGGCGTCGTGATCGGCGGGCGTCTGGGCGAAGTGCTGTTCTACCACCCGGCGTATTACCTCGCGAATCCGACCGAAATCATCGCCGTCTGGAAAGGTGGCATGTCCTTCCATGGCGGCTTCCTCGGTGTGCTGGCCGCCATGTGGCTGTGGAGCCGGCAGCGTGGTCGGCGTCTCATGGAAACGATGGACTTCATCGCGCCGCTGGTGCCGCTCGGTTATGCCGCGGGCCGCATCGGCAATTTCATCAATGCCGAATTGCCGGGCCGCGTCGCCGATGCCTCGCTGCCGTGGGCCATGATCTGGCCCAATGTCGACCAGCTGCCGCGCCATCCGTCACCGCTGTACCAGGCGCTGGTCGACGGCGTGCTGCTGTTCATCGTGCTGTGGCTGTATGCACGCAAGCAGCGGCCGATGATGGCCGTCAGTGGCGTGTTCGCCGCCGGTTATGGTTGCGCGCGCTTCTTCACCGAATATTTCCGTACGCCTGACTATGAAGTGCAGTTCGGCAGCCTGACGCTGTCGGCCGGCCAGATGCTGTCGCTGCCGATGGTCGTGCTGGGACTGGGCTTGCTGATGATTGCGAATCGCAGCCGCGGCAGTACCGCAGGCTAGAGCGCATAGCGGGCCGACACCGATACGATAGGGCACTACACACCGCGCCTTCAGCACCGCCTGATCCACGCTCGATTTCAACGCGCAATCCCACCGCCTCCCTCGCTCCCACCAACAACGATACCTCGAGAGCCCTGCATGACGACGAATGCGAACCTGTATGCCCTGTTCCGCGCGCGCTTCCCGCAAGACCTGGATGATTGCTGGCTGGAGACCGCCGATAGCCCGC
>JACCDR012084640.1_pt1 | contig 17680 bp, 30 predicted proteins | sample 7446431 | NCBI WGS metagenome assembly JACCDR01 (sample SAMN15323443, study PRJNA562643) | freshwater metagenome | isolation source: river surface water | place: USA:Blue River Watershed | collected 2017-08-17
CTGATGCATATAACGAACGTATTCGTTGGATGGTTCGCCATCGTGAAGCACCGTATCAGGGTCTTGATGAAGATGGTATTTGGCATCACTCATTTTTCGGGCGTACTTTGTATGAAGCAGTGAAACGTGGTGAAGAATATCTAAAACGTGGAAAAGATTGGGAAGCTGAACAGCATGGCAATTGATGAGAAATTGTTTGATACATTTCCCATTGATGAACTAAAAGTTCCACAAGATAACCATAAAGTTTATATGAAACGGTACTGGATTGTTTACGAAGGTTCAGTACTTCGTTTCAAGAAAACTAAAACTTGGCAGTGTAATGGGTTTAAACAAATCGTAGAACAGGTTATTGAAACAAATCCTATCTATGAAGGTTGTGAAATACAGTATTTCGAATACTTATACGTACCAGAGGGTTAATACGATGGATGAGCAATATATCTTTGATGAACCGACCGAATGCATTCACCGTGCTATTCGTGGTTTAGAACGTACTGGTTTTAACGGTACTGAGAAAGAAGCACTTGATTACTTACAAGGGAAATTCACCAGTTACAGCAGGGATGAATTGCAACAAATTTATCGTCAGTACGGCGAAGTTGAAGATTTTGAAATTTAATATAAGGTAACGAACAATGTCACATTTTACAGTACTAGTACATCTCACTGAAGAAGAAGTTAATAATAACGTTCAAGAATGTGCAGCAATTAAACTGCAACCGTATCATGAATTTGAATGTACTGGAGTCAAAGACCAGTACGTTGTTAAAGTTGACGAAACCGAAGAAAAGCTAAGTAGTTATAACATTGAAACCGTTGATGCTGTTTATGATGAAGATGGAGCACTTCTTGGCTCTAAGTATTCTGAAGCATGTAAACGTTTTTGGAAACGTTCTGGACATGGTTATTCGTCTGAGGATAAATTTGAACTTCCAGAAGGTTATACGCTACGTAATACACCATTAAACGAAATCTATACTTTCGAAGGATATCTTCGTGACTGGTGTGGTTATGATTTAGACGGTAACTATTCCTCGTTAGAAGATGGTAAATTTTACCGTTTTACTAACCCAAATGCTAAGTGGGATTGGTGGACTGTCGGCGGTCGTTGGTCTGGTATGTTCCTTGATACTAATGGTGTGAAACAGGATATTATTCAGAAAAAAGATTGGGATGTTGCAGGTGAAGCTGCAAAAGCAATTACTGACTTTGCACCATTCTATGATCGTTTTGAAGAACACTCTCATTTGTTTGAAGATGTAGTATTCATGACATGGGATGAGTGTTGCAATAAATTCAAAACTTCAGACGGAAGTACTGATTATAGTGCTGCTCGTGGGTATTATCATAGCCAAGAGTACAAGAATATTTTAAAAACAGTATTCAGTTCTATTGGTGATGCCGAGTATGAATGGTTACTACATAACCCTGAGAACTTCTATAACGTGTCACGTGAAGACTTCATGAAAGCTCGTATCTTCAACCGCATAGGCACGTTCGCAGTACTGGACGACGCTGGGTGGCATGAAAAAGGCTCTATGGGCTGGTTCGCTATGGTAAGCGATGAAAAGGCAGATTGGAATCAAATTTACCTTGACAAAATCAATTCCATCCCTGATAATGATTACCTAGTTCTTGTGGATTGTCATATTTAAAGGTAAATTATGAATACGTTTGAAGCCTGTTGTGTAATACGTCGAGTAATACTTAATCGTACTGCTGAAGTAATGAACTATCCTTCATGGGGTTCTGAATTTGCATACAAACAAATTACTGAGCTTGCAGAGCGAATTAAAGAGAATAGTACTTTCAATTTTATAAACCCATCGGATTTAACTTTATCTGAAATGAAAGAGTTAGGATTTTGTAAATGGGAAGAAAAATCGAAAATGATGCTTATTCCTTTGTGGTTAATGCAGTTCATTGATCCTGAACTTGAAGTAACTTGTATTTCTGGAGAAGTATGTAAATTTAAAGATGCTGACAATGATAATCGTTATGGTTGTCTTGCATATGGCATTTTTCCCAAAGAATAAAAATTGAGATTTTAAAAATGAAAGAATCAGGGTTGTTTTTTGGTAAATTTGCCCCTTTGCATACAGGGCATATATCTGCAATTCTAAATGCTGCGACACAAGTAGAAGAACTTTATGTTGTACTGTGTTGGGATGAAAAGTTTCAAAGTACTTTAAGTCCTGAATTGCAGAAAATAATGACTTTGCGTAATCGTCTTATGTGGTTGAAAGATACTTTCAAACATATGAAGAATATTAAAATTACATACGTGAATGAAACACCTATTCCTGCCTATCCGGTTGGTTGTGATGATTTCACAAAGTTGGTTCGTAATGAGTTAGTGTATTCTTTCCAGCAACCATATGTGGATGTTGTATTCAGTTCTGAAACGGACTATAATGAATACTTCAGTCAGTACTGGCCTGATTCTTAACATGTGCTAATTGATCCTCCACGTGAATTCGTGAATATTAGTGCTACTCGTATTCGCAACAATCCCTATCAACATTGGGATCTGTTGGCTCCAGCTTCACATAAACATTTTGTGAAGAAAGTTTGTATTATCGGTGTAGAAAGTACTGGTAAAAGTACTTTAACTATTAACCTGGCGAATCATTTCAGTACTCAGTACGTTGAAGAAGTTGGGCGTACTATTTGCGAAAATGAATACCACTGGTCTGAAGCAATGATGAACATTGAAGATTATGTTTACGTTGCGATGGAACATAAAGTAAAAGAACACAAAATGGCAGCTACAGCTAACAAAGTACTTTTTAGTGATACTAATAACTTGATCACTTTATTCAGTGCTGAGTGTAGCGGTCATACAAGTAGTCCTCTCCTAAGTCAAATGGCGTTCGCAGAGGATTATGACCTTGTAATAATGCTTGACATTGATGTACCGTGGGTGTATGATCCACTCAGGTTGAACAACACCCCTGAACTACGGGAAAAAACGTTCAATCATTTAAAGTTTCTTTGTAAAGCACACAGCGTTGAATATACCACAGTAAGTGGTGATTTTAATACCCGTTTTAAAACGGCGGTTGAACTCGTACAAAATCTATTACAAGGTAATAACAAATGAACGCACTCGTTACAAGTTTGAATTTATCACCAACATTACTGTTGGGATACATTCTGTTTTTAACTACGGTTTGTGGAATTTACATCTACCGTATTGCTGGAACCGATTTGAAACTTTCTCAAGTATTCAGTACTTGTGTAACAGACTTCAAAGGCTGGACGGTTAAAGAGTATCTTTGGTTGTTCACTGCACCAGCAATCATTTGTGCCGTATCACTTATTATGGGTGGCGGTTGGGTAGAATTCGTCTGCTCAGTAACAAGTATTATCGGTGCTATTCTCGTAGCTAAAGGTAAAATCAGTTCTTATATATGGGGCTTTGTCGGTACTGCATTGTATCTGTACATTTCTTACCAATATAAATTATACGGTGAAACGATAACCTACGCATTATTATTCTTACCTATGCAAGTATCAGGTTACTATTACTGGATTCGTAACAGTAAAGAACAAGATACTGATGTAATTAAGAAAGTAATGACAACTAAACAGCGTATCTGGTTATTCGTTGGTACGGGTACTGCAATTGCTGCATATGCTGCGTTCCTTCGTTATCTGGAAGGTGCAACACCAGGCTTAGATTCAGCAACATCTATTCTGAGTATTGTAGCAACTACTCTGATGGTAAAACGTTATGCTGAACAATGGTTGATTTGGATTCTGGTTAATACCGTTGCAATCGTAATGTGGGTACTGGCTGTAATTCATCATCAGGATCAAGGTTTCGCAGTACTGACTATGTGGATCACCTTCTGGTTGAACTCCGTATATGGTTGGTATCAATGGCGTAAAGGTAACTAAGAGAGTATAAAATGAAATTCACTGAATTTGTAAAGTTTAAAGCTGTAATGTTCCACGGTACAGAAGTACATGTACCAGAACATATCAAATACATCGCTGCTGATAAATCTGGTAAAGTAATTGGCTTTGAAAAAGAACCAGTACCTGATGCCGAATTTGAGTGGTGGGATAATCCAACTGCTGATGATATGTACGATGTTGGTACTGTCGATCTGGAAGGAATGAACTGGACTGAAACTTTGGTCATTCTGTAAGAAGTATCCCTGTACTTAGTACAGGGTTTTAATTGAGAGAACTAAATGAAATATGAAAATTATCGTATCCGCACCAATCGTGCAGTACTGAAAGAATTAATTAAACATTATAAGGATTTAACATGAAATACTTTCGTGTAAATTGTGGTGATGCTTCTGGAATGTCAGAATTTTGGGAGTACTTCGCATTAAATGAATATTCAATGTCTGATGAAGATTTGATGGACGAAGCTATTTCTCTTTTCACTGAAAATAATCAGTGGGTTTATTCTCTGGATTGCGAACGTCGCCGTGCAGAAGAACTGACCGAAGAACAGTACAAAACAGGTCTGCTGTTCAACAAAATGTACGAGAACCAGCATGAGCTAAATGCGTTTCGCCGTGAGTACAACATCTATCCAACAATGGATATGGCAGTACTGTTCGCAAAACGTGATCACAAATCTGGATATGTTCGTGTTGGTCATCCTAACATTCATAATGTTTATAAAGTGAACGCTGATGGGAATTTTATTTTTGTATATCATCACTGGTCAGATCGTATTGGAGTACTGAAATGATTCATATCATCTATGACATGAACGAAGGTGTTTCTTTACCAGATAATAAAGTCAAAGACTATGCAGCAGATATGGTATGGGATCTCGGTACTATTGAAGAAGTTGTTGAAGTACGTATTGGAAATGAAAATATTATTCGTTCTGTTATGTACTCAATGAAACATCGTAATATTCCACCACAAAATGTAACCATTAGTTATGCTCACAATCCTGATGCCAAAATTTGGATTGATGAAGATTATAATTTAAATGGATATTATGATTTTTGTAAACATTATGTCGAAGTACTAATGGATAACTTATGATTCATATAACATACGATCAGAATTCACCCGTTGCATTTAACGATGCGGCAATTATGAAAATTGCTGAAAAAATTGTTAAAGAACATGGCAATACTGAAGAAATTCATGAATGTACAGTAGGTCAAGAATTGTTCTTATCTGCTGTTCGCTCTGCCATGCGTGTACAAGGTGTATCACATGAGAACCTTGTTGTATTTGCAATTGATGGTGAACAGACACACCGCATTACTATTAATGATTATTATCGCTTCGAAACATATGAGCATTTCCCCGATATAGTTTGTGAAATTCTCATGCCTTTACTTTAAGGAATTTTATGTTAATTGTTCAGTACAAACCAAATGATTCTTCCGTAGCAGTGGCAGATGGTGAAATCAAATCTGTTGCAGAGAATTTTTTTGACTGTGTAACATTCTCTGAGAGAAAGGTTGTTGTGATCAGTCAACTACTAATGATTGATGCTATTCGTGCAGTACTGGTAGAACAGTATATTGATCCATCATTGGTTGTTATTGAAGTGTATAACGAACAAGATGAACTTATGGAATCGGTAAGCATCACTGATCGTTATTGCTTAACTTCATGGCAATCATTCCCATCAGTACAAATAGATTTTCTAAGGACTACAATTGCAAGTGGAAAATATGGTAAAAACATCTAAAAGTAAAAGTTTTATTCTTCGTTGTCATTGCTCTGACGCACGTGATCATTCTGTTCATATTTGTCAGTACAATACTGGTGACAAATCTGATGATTCCGAATTTGGTCTTTGTACGATCAATCTTAGTTTAGAAATTCGTAATCCGTGGTATAAGCGTGTATGGATCGGTCTAAAATATATGTTCGGATATACTGACCATATGCAGTACATGGATACCATGATTGATGTTGAAGTACTAAAAGAAGTAGTATCTAAACTCGATGATAATCGTACTGAAGCTCAAAAAGAAGAAGCTAAGGAACGTCGAGATTGGAATGAATTTGAAGTACTGTAATGGAAAATATATTTGAGGGTCTAGAGTACGTTGAAAAATGCGTACTTTTTGAAGATACAAAAAGTGTGTACTGGTACGATATTATTACCAGTACTGCTAACAATGTTGTAGTTATAAGTAATAAAAACTTCGACCCTTATGTAACTCTGATTGCAGATGGGTACACGCTCAAATTTGATGGAAATGCATTAAGTCTAACTTGTCTTATTGCAGGTGAAACCCTAGATAGCATTGATGAACCTAATATTACAGAAGAAAGGTTCTTTCAATTAAGTACTCTTAAAGATTTTGGTGCATTGGAATATATCGAAATTGAATTCGTAAAAGAAGTTTTTAAAAGATGTTTTAATATTAATTAGGGGATTTGTTATGCTTAATCCAATTTTTGAATCTATACTTAATGATGAGCGTTATGAAAGATATGACGGCATCAATGAAGTTCTGATTTTAAGTACTATAAATTACGAAGTAAAAGTGACCAACGAGTACATGAAATTGGATAAAGTACAATACAATATGAATTTGGTTGATCCACATCATGGAATCCCTTTACATCGCGAGACTATTGCGGTAATCTACTATGAGACGTTTCTTGCATCTTCTGATGAAGAGACGTTCGGTATCACGAAAGACGATGTGAATGCCGTTTTAAGCTACTACAGGAGTTTAGGATGAATCAGTTTGAAAGCGTCAAAGGCATGAAAGCAGAAGAATTAGAATTTAAATTTAGCGAATTCTATCAGCCCTTTAACAGTACTAAACTAAATTACGATACGGTTGTGTTCGCTGAACAATTCAATATTAGTATTGGGCTATCTGAAAGAAGTAGTACTGTACATTTCATGGGTGACAATGTTGATGATGGCAATACTCTCCGTACTGTACATGTAGATTTCCGTGCTGATGAAGATGAAGGTTACACGGTAACATTGTTCAAAATGAACCTTTCTGGTGATGAAAATGATTTCATCCAGGATTATGATGGAATCGACTCTATACCTGAAGTAGATATGCGTCGTTGTTCGTTGGATGTTGAGACTTTACGTGCTATGGCAAAACTTTCCGTGGACGTAGTAGAAAATCTCAAGAAAAATGAAACGATTATAAAATGTGTGCTATAATATAGGTACTTGGTGAGTTGGGGGAGTGGTTTAACCCAGCACCCTGCTAAGGTGTCGGCCTCGCAAGAGGCCCGTGGGTTCAAATCCCACACTCACCGCCAATAACAATAAAGAGATAAACAACATGTTTGAAATTGCTAAAGTTTGTCCCTGGATTCAACCTGCTCCATTTAAGATTGATGGTTCAGTATTACCACGTGATATTCGTGATGAGTTAGTCAATCATTGTTTAGAAGTTGAAAACATGTACGATTATTGCGATGGTGATTTCACCGCAGTATTTGATTTAACCAAACCTCTGTTTTTGGTAGACCTAACCGAAGGTGAGCCAGATGAGGAAGTTATCGATTATGTCGCAGTAATCAAACAACATCTCCCTGCTGATTATAAAGAAAATAAAATTGGGGTTTATTTCTGTAATGGTTAATTTAAAAGAAAACTTTAAGCTTCGTGAAAACGAAAATAAAGAAGTAACATATACGAAGACCACGAATAAAGAAGGTGAAGAAACCCATCATTATTCGTATTTTGCGTGTACATGTAGTGATGAAGATGCGAAGTACTGGAAAGATAAATTGAATGATGAATTCAAAGATTATGATCCAGAAGTTCATGCAGATTTCACCAGCCAATTAGCAATGGAAATTTCTCATACTTTCGACGGTGGCATTTCTATTAATGCTGACATGTGGTTCGGTATCAGTACTTCCTGTGATATTTGGAATGGTGAAACAACTGAATCTGTGCATGTATATATGCAGTGTGACGAAATTGCAATTGGCCTTCTCGCTATAGTTGAAATACTTCGCAAGGTTACGAATAATGCCGAAGATTAAATGGCTCGTGCAGGATACAGCAAGAATGTATGCTGCATTGGAAAATGAATTTCCACCACTACTGGAACTCGGTTATGTTGTAGTTCCATTCGGGGTAATACCTTTTACGGATACGTTAACTGGTATTGATGATTTAAGTCCTGATGATTTTTATATTATTCGCTCAGGCACAAAGGTTGTACAATTGCTTGATAGCGGAACTCCTGACAATATTTCTCCTGAATTAACAGAGAAACTTCGTCTAGGTATTTCATATAATCAGCGTAACTTTGACCAAGCGTATTATTCAGAATTGAATTTACCACTACTGAATAGTACTCCTGAGATTTTAAATCTAAGTGATGAAAAAGATTTGTTTGCATCATTTAGTGTACCAAAGTTTGTAAAACCAAGCTCAGACCTTAAAGCATTTACGGCTGGTATTCTGGAGCCTGGTGAAGTACTAAAACATTTCATTGAAAGTCATTACTATCGTTCTGGCTATAAGGAAGAAACTGCTTTAGTTCATGATGTAGTAGATATTATTGCTGAACATCGTTTCATTTGTCTTAATGGTGAAGTTATTACTGGCTCACAATATCGCCGTAATAACAGTACTGTTTATGACGCTAATATTCCACAAGATGTGCTTCGTGCCGCAGATGAATATGCAAAATTGTATGAACCTTCTGAAATTTATACGATGGATTTAGCTGAAACACCGTCCGGTATCAAGATAGTAGAATATAACTGCTGGAATGGTTCAGGCTTGTATCATATGGATACTAAGAAGCTTTTCAGTACAATTCATGAATATTACAAAGGTAAACTCTAATGGGTTCGTTCCACACAACTTGTGCAGTAAGTCATTCACCAATTCGTGAAGGTGATAAAGTACGTTTGTTCTTTTTAGCATCACAACCAAGCTGGTATCAATTCGATCCAATTCGCCATTCACTGAATAAAGGTTGTCAGTGCTACGCATGGGATGATTTTCAGGTAATTGGTGGTATTTCACTTGAAGCTACCTACAATGATTATAATACTTACGAGTTTGATGAAGAAAGTATTTTTGCACGTTATATTCGCTGGATTATTCGTAGTAACTACTCTATGAATGTTCCAGAGGAAGGAAAAGAATATAACGAATTCCATGACCATATGAACGTAGCAGTTCAGGATTTGGATTGGGAAAAGATTTTCGACATGCAACATAGTGGGCGTCTATTCTTAAAAGGTTATGGTGACGGTCCATTACCATTTGTTGGAATTATGGCGATTCATGAATCTGTTTATCAGATTATGTTGAATGAACCATTCGAGGTTTATGTTGGTCGTGAAGACGGTAATGATAATCCTTATAAAACTGTAAATTTTGAATCTGCATTAGCTAAAAAGATGGCTAAAGATGACCAGGCTGAATTAAATGAACTGGCTGAAGAATTCAAAAAGTACTACGAAGATGAAGGTTGGACAGAAGAAAAAATTAACGAAGTTGCGTTGAAAATGGCACAACACAGGGTTGATAGCCGTCTTGAACAATATGGATTAAAATACGTATACACAAACGGGTCTACACCGTATGCACAGTTGCGAGATCTTCTGAATCATAATAATGAAAAAGATGAAGAAGACGAAACTAAACTTGATTTTAGTGACGTAACGTTAAATGATATTAAGGCCAAAGTTTTTGAATGTGAATTCTTCAATGGTCGTTTTGATGAGCGTCATTTTATGTACCGTCCTCTCATGACTGCTGGACAGGAACATGATTTAGTACGTGATGGTATTTTCTGGTCTAAAGTCAGTGCTGCAATTGGTTCTATCGGATCAACATGGGAAGAAGAAGAACATGTGGTAACACGTAAGTACTCAAAATCCTGGCAGGAAGTTACTGTTGCTGAGATCATGGAACGCCTGGATAATTGGTACGAATCGGACGATGCAGAATACATTAAAATCGTTGATAAATTAGAAACATTATTAAAAGATGTATCGATGGAAACCATTAGTGTTGAACAGCTTAAATCAGATGAATATAAGTTTATTCGTGAAATGATTTGGAACACTGATTTGGAACTGCGTATCTGTCGTTAAGAATTTAGTACTGCATATTTGCAGTACTTTTTAAGTAAGATGTAAAAAACAAAGAAGCAATTTTTAAAACAAGCAAAAGGTACAAGATGTATAATCAAAGCGGTGACGTAATCACGATTGCTCGTGAATTTGGTAATAAAATTGAGAAGATTCCAGCAGGTACTTATACTGTTGAACAGAATCCTCAAACGGGGCAGTATTATCTTCTATCTTCATCACCTTTCACTCGTCCAGAAAAAGTGTACGGTGAAATGGCTTCACGCAACGAGAAAGTAATTAACACTTATCTAAAACGTGAAGGTAAAAACACTGGTGTACTACTAAGTGGTACTAAAGGTGCTGGTAAAACTCAACTAGCAAAAGACGTAAGCATTGCTCTTGCTGGTAAGGGTATTCCAACCATCATTATTCAGAACTGCTATACTGATGGTGGATTTATTAACTTCATCAAAGATATTAAAGACAAAGCTCTTATTCTTTTTGATGAGTTTGAAAAGGTTTACGCTGAGCGTGAACATCAGGAAGCAATTTTAACGCTACTAGATGGTACTGGTTCGTACAATAAATTGTACATTCTAACCTCCAACAACCGTAACGTTTCTGAATTCCTACGTAACCGTCCTAGCCGTATCTTCTACCACTTCGAGTACAAGAAACTTGCTAAACAAGTTATGTTCGATCTTCTGAACGACAAGCTAGTAAACAAAGCATTTATCCCACAGTTTGATACACTATGGGAAGTTGCGGAAACTATCAGTTTCGATATGATCCAGTGTCTAATCGAAGAACTGAACCGTTACCCAACTCAGACTTTCACTGAAACATTCCGTGAATTGAACGTTGAAGTTGAAACTCGTGAAGGTAACTCTTTCGCACTAACTGAGTTCACTATCGATGGTCAAGAGATCAAGTTCGATGCGAAGTACACTAACCGCTTCACTGCGTTCTCATTCATGTCTAAGTACGATTGTCTACGTGCGTATATCTACGCTGACGAAGGTACTCGTGAGAAAGAACTATCGGCAATCGGTGCACGTGTATACGACATGGATTGGGAAGATGAAGAAGTCTCCGCAGAAAGTAACTCTGAAGATGCAGTAGTTGCACTTCGTGAGATCCAATACTTCTTGAACCTAGAGTTCGATAAGTCTGATACTGTTGTTAACAGTACTAGCATTACCATTAATCGTGCGTTCGGTGAACATCGTGTTCATGCGAAATTCTCGAAAGTGGATGCTCCAGACGTGATTGAAACCATGTTCGATGGTAAATAAATAAGAACAGAGAGAGGACTTGTTAGTACTTGTACTTCCCCCTCTCTCGATTTAGGAGTATAGTATAACGGCTATTATGTGTGGCTCCAAACCACAAGATCAGGGTTCGATTCCTTGTGCTCCTGCCAAATAAATTTGACTTCCCATGACAGTGCGTGTAGAATAGCCCTATCTTAAAAGTTAGGGTTTTATTCTATGAAATTGCTCACAAAAGACGGACATAAAGTTTACTACAGCCAGTACCATCTGAAAGTACATGCAGACGTTATTGAGTATTTAGAAGAAGCTATGAGCAAAATTGACAGCAAAGATGAATCATTCATTAAAGTAGCTGTTAATTTCAATAAAACTATCGGTCATAGCACTTGCGTTAAAGTACAGGACGGTGATGAATTCCGTTACGCTAAACGGTTAGGTCGTAAATATCCAACACGTTTCGTTATGAATCGTGAACCTGAACCTTGCAGTACTGTGACTGTTATTATGAAACGTACTCCAAATAGTGATAAGTACGGATATTCTTTACTTACTGCTTATATCGGTGGTTTAGCAACTAAAGAAGTACATGATCCTAAATTAGAATATGAAGAAGCTCATGAAGCAAATGAGTTCTGGTCCAAACATGCTTTGATTTGGGATGAAGCAATCTTAGAAAAAGAAGACGCCTAGAGCGTCTTTTTTATTGGTAATATATGACAGTACAAGAATTAATTGAACAATTGTTACGTTACGATTTAGATATGGAAGTACGTATACCAGCTAGTTACACATTTATAACTGCTGGTCCACGAGCAAGTACTAATGTAACTGGTGCGTATAAGGGTACAGATTGGGATAAAGGTTATGTTTTCATTTATCCAGAGGCTAATCTTGTCCAACTAAATAACTACCAAAACGAAGAATTTCATAAATGTATTCGTGAGCATGATTGGATTCTTTATGACATACATAAGGGAAATAAACCTCGCGGTACTATTCCACCTATGTTCAATCCTAAACCACCAGAAGATAAAACTGAGGAATAACTATGCCATATGGCTATTGCCCTTATTGTGGCGGTGAAGGTGTAACCGCTGCACGTAATCCAGTTGGACCAACTTATTGTGAAAATGGTCATGAATATCCGCATATGATGCGACAGAGAACACCAAATCCATTACCAGTACTCGCAGGTAATAAACGTGCACTTCGTATCTATGTAGATATGGATGGTGTGATTGCAGACTTTGAAAAGAATCTTAATGGTCGCAATCCTAAAGCTGTAAAATTGATGCCTGGCACATATATCCGTTTAGACCCAATTCCTGGGGCTATTGAAGCGGTACGTAAACTTATTGCAATGGGTCATGATGTGTGGATTGCTACAAAAACACCAACACATAACTTACTTGCAGATTCGGAAAAGAAACACTGGATTAGTGAACATATTCCAGAGTTACTACCGAAAACTATCATTACATCAGACAAAGGTTGTCTACGTGGTGATGTACTAATTGATGATCGCAAACATAAAGCAAATTGTGAATCATTTGAAGGACACTTTATTCATTATGGAACAGAAGACTTTCCATCATGGGATGAAGTACTAAAATATATTGAGGAAATAGAATGTTAAAAGAAGTACAGGACGTAATTACACGCATTGAAGCGTTTTTAGCTGATAAAGAAAATTTTGAAACCGTAATTGAACAAGATGGACTAGTAATTCGGGTATTTCCTCGTGATGCTGAACCTTCTGTTTATCATGGTTATGAGCTACATCTAATGGAAAAAGTAGTTCAGAAACTTGGTCATACTCTGGACTTTAAACTACAAAAAGATGATGAAGGTATTGAACGCTTTATTGTAACAACTGAAGCAAACTTTAACCTAATGTCATATATTCGTAGTACTAACGATATTCTTGCTGCTAGTATTGCACAGAGCGATGAACTAAGTACTGTTTTCCTTTGTGAAAAACTAACTGAAGATTCACGTGGCGAGTTTACTATTCTAACTGGTTATTCCAACGGTTCATGGACACGTTGCGACATTACTAAGTCTGAACTACTTTATGCTGCAACTCACGATCTTGTTATTAGTCAGAACGAGAATGGTGTTTTCTGGTACGAAGACCTAATTGCTATGAATAATAGCCTATTCGATGAACTCGAAGCTGAGTAATTGAGTACTATATGAGTGGTTGAAAAAATCACTCATTTTTAAGTAAGAAAAATGAAACGACAAATTTTTTTGTGCTATAATATAGACATGAAACGAAAGAGACAAATTGGAGAATCAGCAGAATGAAATTAACACTACGTAAAGCACACCGTTTGGTAAAAGAATTACAATCCAAATCAGGTTTGCGTTTTGAACAAAAAGATGTACACCACACAGCAAACGAAGATGAAGTTAAAGCTTCAATTGTTGCAGTGAACAGTGCTAATTTCAGGGCTGTGGAAACTGCTCTTGCAGTGCAAGATGCAATCAGCGAAATTCGCATTGCTTTGCAAGAAGCAAATTCGCGTGAGATCGATGGCAAATCAATTGATTCTCTCTTGAATCAAAAAGTCCTAATTGAAGGACGGATGAAAGTACTTGCATCGTTCCGTGATAAATCAAAAGTCACAGACGAAGAAGTACAGAACAAAACAGTTCGTGAAGTTCGCGATAACCATGCGAGCACTTCTGAGTATCGTAATTCCTACACTCGTGTAGGTGGCATCTCATCTGTGATGCACGATAACCTAAACACTCTGTACGTTCAGATGAAACAGGAACAAGAAAGTGTAAGCGATAAACTTGCTTACATCAATAATAAACTTGAAATCGAAGTTGATGACAAGTTCGCAGAATTGTTTAAAGAACTTCAGGTTCTTTAATAACTGAACACTCCTCCTTGAAGTGTGTTTACAATGGAGTTAGGTGAGTTATTAAGATTACTCACTCCCTAACTCCCCCTTGCTAAAGAAGCACATCGAATGAATTTTCGATGTTTATTTTCTTCTGATGAAGAATGGCTAATTACACTACTGTAATTGAAACAAAGAGTTTGCTCCGTTCATACTGAATAGATATTGTATCTTGCTTGGTTGTGGAAACGGTTTAACTCGATTGTACGGTTGCTTGGTTGAATGGTTGCCTGGTTGCTTCGCTTCTTTAGCACAATCTTTTCGGTACGTTTTATGTTGATAAATAAAATGTACCACCTGCTCCAATAACTCAGTTGGTAGAGTAACGCACTTGTAATGCGTAAGTCGTGGGTTCGAAGCCTACTTGGAGCACATAACATCTAATAAGAGAAAACGATAATGCACATTAAACATGTTGTAGAATTGAGTAAAGATTTAAAAGCAACTTATTATGAAAACTTTCCTACAGTTGAGCTGTTTGATGGTGATCGTACAATTTATATCGCAAAGAACGAGTGGTCTGCATTAATTGATGTGCTGCAAAAGGCATCTGAATATAATGCAAACTTCCCAATACTACATGATCCAATAAAGGAACGTTTTCCAAATAAGTACAATGGCATCTTTGAATCTAATGATGTTATTGCTTCACAATTTCAAATCCCTGTTGCTGAATTAGCAGATATGGAAATAATTTATGCTAATTATGAATGTGAAGATTATTCAGGACGAGCTATAGTACTGTTTCTTAGTTATGAAGATGATTTGTACTATGAAGTGCATGGTTCACATTGTTCTTGTAATGGCCTTGAAGACCAATGGGAACCGGAATTAATTGGTACTGGTGAACAATTTATAGAATACATTAAACGTGTAAACTATAAGTACTAAATTACAGCGTGATTAGCGTTGAGAGAGAGTCATAATTTCTGACTATAACTGAAATTGCTTTTATGAACTACACAGCATAAGCTGTTTCGAAGAAATTCTGAGGCAAGTCAGCCAAGAAACAGAATGACATAAGAAAAGTACTTCGGTACTTTTATCGGGAATTGGTGTAATGGCAGCACAACGTTATAACATAGATTCTTGTATATAGGAATTTCACAGCAACCATACAAATGCATAGGGAGCCGTGAGATGAGGTTCGATTCCTTGATTCCCGACTAATTAATTAAACCAGCTTTATGCTGGTTTTTTCATTTCTGAGGTCATACCATGAAGATATTAAAAGTACACAAAAGTATAGCATATTCAATATTACCATTTAAGCATAATCCTAATTATGGTGGTCGATGCTCGACTTGTGGAAGATATGATAATGATGGTGGTCCATTATGTGGTAATGTATTTTGTCCAGGAGGAAACTAATGAATCCTAATGATTTGAACAACTCTGAAACTTTCACATGGTGTTATACTTGGTCAGACCTTCGTGAGAACTACGATAAACTTAAACTTGTAAATCCAGAATTTATTGAACTGTACGGTTTTGCAATTCCAGATGATGTTAAAGTTGGTGATGTATTTGCGGTCACTGAACTAACAGAAGATGGTGGAACTCGTGTTGATCGTGGTTTCGTTATTCCACGCAGGTATCTTGATTTCTTTGAGGCTAACTGTTAATGAATTTTATTCGTGAAATGAAGTACAATAAAAATAACAAATTGTACGAAATTAAAACAAGTGTACATGATGATAATTTTGTAAATTTTCATGTTAGTGTTGGTGGACAGGAAGCATTTTATGTAACTTATCGCTTTGATACTGATACAATTGACTATATTTCACTACGTTCATATGAAGGTAGTAAGTTTATTAATAATGTTATGTCTATTATCGAAAGTAAAGAAGTATATGAGCAAGAAATTTTAACTCAACCATTTTTATCTTTCTTTAGTCATGAAAATATTCGTGAATTTTGTCTTTGGGTTGCTGAAGCTGTATTGGAGTATGAAAAGAAATGCACTTCTTAATTATGGATAAGTACTTTAACGAAGATGGGTTCCGTGTGATGAAAGATTACATGGTACAGAATAATATTCCTCATACTTCAGTTAAACCTGTGCCATTCATTAACATATTCGTTCCTGAAGATGTTACTGATTACTCTGATGCTACGTATGAAAAGTACTTTGATAAAAGCGTACCCACTATGTCATTTGGTAGTTATGCTTTAGCTCATCAGTTAATTGAAGAAGGTTATACTCCAGGTGGGTATATCAACGATAATCATAACATTGAAGTACAGATGCGTGAATGGGGTGCTGATAATTTCCTAAATGGTAATTGCATCTTCACTACTATGGGTGAAATCGAAAACCCTGGCTGGAATAATATTTTCATTCGTCCTGTACATGATACTAAAATCATGACCGCTCGTGTAATTGAACAACGTAACTTTAATTTTGAAATTGATGCATTCTTTTCATTCTATGGTGATCCAGAATTTGAAGTACTGATAGCAGAAGCCCAAGAAATTTTGGCTGAGTATCGGTTATTCATTGTAGGTGGAAAAGTTGTATCACATTCGTTATATAAAGTTCGTGGCACATTCTGTACTAATCCAGAAGTTCCTCGTGATATTATTGATATTGCAGAATCACTATGTACTCAATGGGTTCCTGCTGACGCATTCGTAATGGATTTTGCAGAAACCAAAGATGGATACAAAGTACTGGAAGTTAATAACATCAACTGTGCTGGATTCTACGCTTGTGATATTCCATCGATTGTAGAGGCATTACGTGCTTAATCATATTTTTGAATTCATGGATAAACATGATTCTATTGCGTATGAGTTAAAAACTGATCTTAGAACAAGTGCTGAAGGTTCAGAGTTTGTTTTTATACAACTGACATGTGTATATAACGATTTTCTTACATATCACTATTTCCCTGAAAATGATTGTTTGAAAGTACTGGATTATATTGATAAAAAGATATACACATACGATAAATTTTCAAAATTAGCTGATGAAGCATACCACTTTCAACAAATGACAGTACATGATATTGGATTTGAACCCCATGAAGTACCAGAAATGATGAAAGTAATAAACCGGATTAAAAAGAAACATGAAACCAAATCTACCTAAAGAACCAGATGCACGTCTAATTGAAAGTATGTGTCTTCGTTATGATCATTCACATGCAATGCGTGTACCACGCTTAAAAGATGGTACATTTGAAATTGAAACAGAAGAAGAATTTGAACGCCGTCGCGATGCTAATCGTCGTGTGATGCGTCAGTTGTATGAAGAAGTATCTGGTAACGGTTTTTATCAATATCCAAATCCAAAGGACAATATGAATAAATCTATTTGTTTGACTCTACCTGAAGGTGATCAGGTCGATCTTGAAATTGCAGTTTCTCGTTTTATTGAAAGCCTTAATATTGGCTCTGATGAAACTTGGGGTGAATGTTATGTTCTACAAGGTAACATTTTACACGGTATTC
>JACCDR010921192.1_pt1 | contig 17678 bp, 23 predicted proteins | sample 7446431 | NCBI WGS metagenome assembly JACCDR01 (sample SAMN15323443, study PRJNA562643) | freshwater metagenome | isolation source: river surface water | place: USA:Blue River Watershed | collected 2017-08-17
ACGGTCATCCACAGTGGTGATGTCAAGAAGGGCACCGGAACGGGTGGTGAGGTAATCACCATCAATCTACGGGACCTTGACACGGATATCACTTCAATCGCTCTGGCGCTTACCTGTGCGTCAGGGTCGTTCGAAAAGATCACGGGCACCAAGGCGACTTTCTACAATCAGGATGGGGAACGCCTTGGACAGCAACGATTCTCCGTGACCACCGAACACAACGGCGCGGTTGTGGGTGCTGTGAAGCGCACTGGCAACACGTGGGAGTTCAACGACACCAAGCGGTATGGCCGAATCGAATTCGGTCGGCAGGCTGCCGGACAGGCATGGCGTGCTCTGGCGGCTATCGCTGCCGATGTCGTTCGCTAGTTTCCCTGTGTCAGAAGGTCTGACGGAACAGACAGGGCTATTGCTTCCGGGGAGGTGAAAAAGGTGCCGCGTAAGGACATCGTGTGGACGTGATCCACCTAGCCGATTGGCTATGGGGAATGCTCGCCCTACCGGGAAGCAAGATGTAGGAGGAAAGGTGAGCCGCAGATTCCGGGCAATCCTAATCGTGGGAGTAATCCTGATGATTCTCGATTGCGTTTGGGACGCTTTCTAATCCGAAAGGCATAACTGAATAGTGGGGGCAGTCAACCGCCAAGCGTCTAAATGGCTGCCCCTACCGTTTCCCCCGTAGCTCAAAAGGTTATTCGGCCGATAACCGGGATACAGCATTCACGGGCACGTGAAAGATTGCAGGTTCGAATCCTGCCGGGGGAACTCAGCAAGACAGAGGAGAGGATATGCCGAATAAGCGCTACACATGTCGCGCACACGGGGGAGTGTTCTCAATGCCCCCAAGGCGCGGCAGGCCACCGGTACAGTGCACACCGGAACACAAGTGCACGGAATACAGGCCCAAAAAGGCCAGTGATGGCACTGTCAATCGGAGCAACACCTACACGGCGGCTGAGAAGCGTGCGGTTAGCCGACCGGAGCGCGTAGCCAGTGCCATCAAAAACCGGTCTCAGGAGCCCGCAGAGACACCGGACCCGCGTGCCGGTAGCGTCACCAAGGGTCTAGAGGCTAAGGGGCTCCTAGAGGCTGTAGGGTGGGAGGTTCGTGGTACCCCGTATAACGGCAACGGAGTTCGTGTGCACGCCGTGCGTGGGGATGAGCGGCTAGTCATCGTCATTGAGGATGGCAAGGTAACCGCACAGGACTACACGCTTTGGCCTGCACAGGTTGAGGACACCGGAAAGCCCGCTACTCGATTGCCGTTCGATCCCGAGGAAGCGTCAGACCGTGAGGTTGTGGCGCACCTAAGCGGCATGAAAGTCCAGTGGTGGAACCAACTACGGCAGGCGGAAGAGTCCGCGATTGTCGGTACGGGCAAAGTCAAGATTGAGCGTTTCTTTGAGGGCACTTCCGAGCAAGCCCAAGGAGCGCGCATAGTGAGCTTCATCGATCATGGCGGAGGAGGGTTCCGCTCATTCCGCCTAAACGCACTAACAAAAGTTGGCTAATCAGAAGTGATTCAACTGATTGAGGGGAACAGGAATGCGCTTTACGATCATTCGGGATGACGGCACTACCGTTACGCTTGACCCGATGAATTCCCGTACCGCAGCACAGATTGCAGAGTCGTTCAACCGCAGTGAACTGCCGCGTGTGGCTTCCGGGCTTCTGCTACTGGTCAACGCTGCCCGGGAAGGTACCGCCCTCTACGCGGAGAAGGAAGCCAAGGAATCTAGTCCGTACGCGGGGGCTCTGGCGAGCCTACAAAACATGCTGCGGGGTGGTGAGAATCAGCAGTCCACAGAGGGTTGGAATTGCACGTGCGAAGAGTGCACCCGTGCACGGGAAGTGTTGCTGAACAAGAAGATCAGCGAGGATGAGAAGCCCGAAACTACGGGTCTGTATCTGTAGTGCCCTTTGCCCTCACCGCTTGGTGGGGGCTTAAGGCAGTGAGAGGACATATTGTGATGAGTGAAAGCCAGGCGGAAGGGGCCGTTTCTTTTGCTAGGGGCTTTCGAGACAATATGGTGCGTCTATTGATGCTAGAGCGAGACGGATTAAACCGACCTAGGCGCATTACATATTTGGAACGAAAGCTACAGCAAGCTAGACGCGATCTAGAATACGCAGAGACACGGCTTAATACTATCCGGGAAACACTGGCATGATTCATGTAGAAAAGAGGGGTCGCAGAATTGCGGTAATGTCACCGGGGCGAATACCAGAATTGAAGGTGCTCATTCCCGGTGCATATCAAACGGCGGCAGGGCATTGGACCATTCCACTTGACCTAGAAGCCTGCAAGATTCTGCAAGCCCGGTTCGGCTCCCGCTTGACGGTAGGGACTGAGCTTAAACGGTGGGCAATTCGCACCAAGGCATCACGTGAGTACATGTCCAACCTCTCAAAAGCCAAGGATGCCCGTTTGCACCAAGTGCCAAAGCTTGCACCGCGTCTAGCTAAGGCAATGAAACGGCGGAAATACCAGAGGGTTGGAGCGCGGTTTATCGCCGATAACCATGCCACATTGGTTGCCGATGATCCCGGGCTTGGTAAGACGCTACAGGTAATGGCGGGCATTCTTGAGTCCGGCACTGAGGGACCGTACCTAGTAGTGGCCCCTAAGACGGCGGCAGAGAGCGTGTGGCAACGTGAGATTGAACGGTGGCTACCTAGTGACCACCGCGCGGTTACGTTGCCTGAGTTGCGCTATCAGCGGGAGCGTAGACTAAAGCTCACGCGGTACGGTCCTAAAACGTGGCTCATCGTGCACCCTGAGGTTGTGATGGTGCAAAAATGGTGGGTGTGCACTGAGCGCAAATGCGGTGTGAAAACACCGGTGGGCAATAGTCAGCAAATCGATTTGGATTGCGGACATCAGCGCACGCGGAAAACCATCAACAAGGTTGACCAGAGTTACCCCCACCTGTTCACGATTGAGTGGGGTGCGATCATCGTTGATGAGAGCCACGAAAGCCTAATCAGGCGTACGGGGGTACCCACACAGCGCCGACGCGGTTTGGACATGCTACGGCTACGGCAAGACGGCTTGAAAATAGCCATGAGCGGAACGCCGTTTGACAGCAAACCGCATCAGCTTTGGGGTACGTTGAATTGGCTTGACCCGAATACCTATTCCGCCTTTTGGCGGTGGGCTGAAATGTATTGGGAGAAAGGCGGGTATACCGGTTTTGAGATCGGTGAATTCAGAAAGGATCGGGAACACCTTCTTTGGGACTCCCTAAACGGTGTCGCGCTCCGCCGTACCAAAGCGGAAGTGGCACAGGATCTACCGCCTAAGACATACGTTGGTACGCCACTCATCCCGGAAGACCCTGAGTCTCCTATTGGTGTGTGGCTGCCAATGGATGGCAAACAGGAGACCGCGTACCGGCAGATGGAAGCGGCTAGTATGGCTGAGCTTGAATCCGGTAGTATCACTGCGGTATCGGCACTGGCGGAACTCACGCGACTCAAGCAACTAGCGTGCTCCTACGGTGACGTTTATTGGAAAGATGTTCGGGTGAGGTGTGATGGAAATTCGCATAGGAATTTCAAGCCGTGCGGGAAAATCCATGCTGAGCCTAGAATGTTCTACAAACCTAGTTTGCCATCTAATAAGTTCACTTGGACCGTCAACAGTCTTGAGGAATGGGGCTATCCGAGAGAACCAATCACGAAAGTAGTAATCGTCAGCATGTTTACCGGAATTCTGAATGAGTTCCGGATGGGGATTGAGAAGCACTTTCGGCGCAAGCCCGGTAGCCCTCTCTGTACCGCGATCACAGGTCAAACGCCTACGCATAAACGGCGTGCGATTATCGACCGGTTCAATCAAGAGGGTGGCCCGCAAGTCATGCTGTTGAACGTCAAAGCGGGTGGTACGGCTATCACATTGGATACCGCCGACCGTATGATATTCGTCAGCGAGACACGAATCCCCGATCAGCAGAAACAGGCTGAGGACAGAATCCACCGTGTCAGTAATCCGCGCAACGTCATGTATTACTATCTCCGATCCTTGGAGACTGTTGACGTAGGTACGGCATTGGTGAATCAGGAAATGATTGCAGCGACCCACCGCCTTTTGGATGAACGGCGCGGGGTAGCGTACACTAGGCAGGTACTTGACTTGGGCCGCAAGGCTCAGGCAAATCGATGAGAGGAACAACAGTGGTTGCACGTAAGCCCGTTCGCAAGGCGACCGGTCGCACCCGTCAGACCCCGGTAGAGCGTGAGGCTAACGCCCGTTCCGCACGCAACGCCACCAACCCGCGTAAGGCTGCCCCTGCCCGTAAGGCGGCTCCCAAGGGCCGACCGGGGCGCAAGCCCAATCCGATGAGTTCGTATGCCACCTACTCTCCCAGTGATTACCACAAGGCATACGCCACGTGGCTTGTTCGGGAGACCGGGGTTGCCCCCGCTGACAAGAAGTCTTTCCTTCTTGGTCTGGCTCTGGCTCTCGTTCTCAAGCCCAAGTGGATGGAATCGGAAGCCCTTGAGGCGTTCCGGGAGAAGACCGGTACCACCAAGACCGGCCCCAAGCCTGCGGATGAGGTTGAGGAGGTCGATGAAGAGGAAGACTTTGAGGACTCCGAGGAAGATGAGGAGTTCGATGAGGAAGAGGATGGCGAAGATTTCGATTCCGAGGATGATGAAGACTCGGATGAGGAAGATGACGATTCCGATGAAGATGATGACGATGACGATGAGTTCGACGATGAGGAAGAGGAGGAAGAGGAGGAGCCTGAGCCCGCTCCTAAGCGTCGTGCTCCTGCTAGCCGTCGCTCTACTCCCGCTAAGGCTGCCCCCGCAAAGCGGAGTGCACCCGCTAAGAAGACTGCCCCGGCCGCTAAGCGCACCCGCCCTGCGGCAGCCAAGAAGGATGATGGCTTCCTCTTCTAAATAGTTCGCTGATGGGGAGTCCTTTCGGGGGCTCCCCTTTCAGCATTAGGGAGACACAATGGAATGCATTATCGGAATCGTCATGCTAGGAATCGGATTCATCATCGGTTACAAGTATGCGCGGCTTTAAATTGTGGTGGCAGTATCGGCGCAATCTACTGCATGATTGGTTTGACGATTGGTGGTACCGCGTCAAGTCGAATCGCTGTGATTGGTGTCCGCATGGCTGCCCCTCTTGCCTAAAGACCCGTGATTGTGAGTGCTATGAACACCAACCGTGGGAAGCGGATACCGGCTGGAATTGAGCTACGCGCCATCCGTGCCCATGAGCGGATGGATTACAAACGCTGCCAGAAGAAATGGTTTTGGAATTGGCGCATGGGGCTAGCCCCCGTGGGCAAGGGTCCGGGCGCGTTGGATCTAGGTACGTGGGTACACCTAGCGTTCCAATCCTGGTATCAGGATGGGAGCGTGCGTAATGCCGGATTGGTAGAGGCGTTCAACACCTTTGCCAACATACACATTGAAGCGTTCACCAGACGTACCCCTAAATGGCATATCGAAAGGGCTGAGGAACTAGCCGCCCTAGGCGAAAGCATGATGCAGGGGTACCTACAGGAGTACGGGGAAGACCCTCACGTAATGCACGTGATCGGTACCGAGATACCTCTACGGTTCTCATTCGGTGAGGCTGAGCACGGGCTCAAACCCGATATGGTCTATGTCGACCCTGAGGGCTTGGTGTGGTTGATGGAACACAAGACGGCAGCCACCATCAGCACAGATCATCTGACGATTGATGACCAAGCCCGCCCGTACGGAGCAATGGCGGAACGCGCGCTGAGGAAACAGGGGCTCATCAAACCCAATCAGCGCTTTGCCGGCATCATGTATAACTTCCTCCGTAAGGCCATCCCGGATGAGCGAGAGACCAACGAGAAGGGATTGAGGCTCAACAAAGACGGCACCGTAAGTAAGCGTCAGAGCCCGCCTAACTACGTCAGGCACCCTGTCCGCATGACGAGTAGGGCTAAGGCCATTGCACTCCGCAGGGTGCACGCTGAGACCCTTAAAGTGGCTGCCACTACGCGGGGGCTCAAGGGTGGCACCATCAATCCTGATGATCTGTTTAAGACCCCCACCAAAGACTGTCCCAAGTATTGCGATTACTTCAAAATCTGTGAGCTTGAGGAACAGGGCGGAGACATCAGGGACATGCAACAGATGATGTTCCGCAGAGAAGACCCGTACGCATACGCAGAGGAGGATTAATGAGTTTCGGGGATGCCGATGAGGAAGCACAGGATGCGCAAGAAGGGGTGCACTATGAAAGCTCAGTGAACACCGGTAAGTGCATCTGCGGAAAGGATTGGATCTGCGAGGATTCATGGATGATGCAGCCCGATCCGGAGGAACCCCGTGATCTGTAAGCCCTGTGGTAACGGCAAGCATCGCAAGTGCAAGGAAGAGAACGCCAAGCGGGCTTATCCATCCTGTGATTGCCAGCATCGAAAGGCAGCCAAGTATGCCCGTACAGAATCGCGGTAATACCAAAACCGAACGGGCGGCAGTCAGCACCTCTGATTTTGCATCCGAAATCGTCAAGCTTGAGGACTCCGCAGAGAGCGTCAACCTGTTGGTGTATGGAGATTCCAATGTCGGTAAGACTTGGCTTGGAGGTACCGCACCGGGGCGTACATTCTGGCTAGTCTGCGAACCGGGCTATAAGTCCGCTAGCCGTAGGGGTGCCAAGGGGCACGGTAGGCGTGTCAGCGACTCAGCTACGGCGCTTGCTGCCGTTGAGTGGCTATACGAAAAGAACCGTTACCAGCAATTGGACTGGCTCATTCTTGACGGATTGAGCACGATGCAGGATCGTTTCCGTCTTGCCTACACGGCTGAGGCGTTCGATCAGAGTGAGGGTCAGCCTAAGCGGGCACGCGCTCACCGTAACCTGCCGGATAAGCCTGACTATTTCAATACGCAAAACTTCCTCAAGTCATGGATTCCCGCACTAGTAGACCTACCGGTTAATCTCCTGATTACCGCCCATGCGTATCGGACGGACAGGACAGAGACCGGGGATCTGAAAGTGTTCCCGGGAATTCAGGGTGTGGATGGGCAGATATCCAACGCCATTTCCGGGCTCATGGATGTGACTGCCTACTACGCCAAGAAGCGCGTTAAGACCAAGGAGGGGCCAAAGCTCATTCGGCGCTTGTGGTTTGAACAACCCACGGAAACGTGGGGTGGGGAAGAGGTTAGCTACGTGGTTGGCGATAAGTTCAACTGCCTTGGCGCATACATGGATAACCCTACGATTCCCCGAATGCTCGCAAAGATTGAGGGAGAGGAAAGGTGACGGATAATCGCAATCTCAAGCGTGCTATCCGTGCCCGTATGGCGGTAACAGGGGAGCCGTACACACTAGCTAGGCGTATGGTTCTAGCCGAACGCGCTAAGAACACTGATGGAGAGGAACAGTAATGCCCGGTGTTAGTTGGGGTATTTCCCGAGGAACGCTTACCAACTATGAGCGCTCCTCTTTCAAGCCCTACGATGGTGAGCTTCCGCCGAACCGTATCTTCCGTTGGAAGATTAAGAAGTTGGTTTTCAAGGCGGCTACCGATGAGTCTCCCGCTCAGCTACAGATGGGCTTGGAACTGATCCCGCGTAAGGGACGCAACGACACCAAGTATGCGGGGTATTACCTCACGGTATTCCAGCGCATCACGGATTCGAGCGTGTACTACTGGGGTCCGATGCTTGACGCTCTGCATGTCAGTGAAGCGGCTTTCAACGCTGCCAAGATTGACAACGATGGCAATATCCGGAGCATGGGCAAGTGGCGTAATGATGGCAATCAGTTCATCATGGGTCGCCTAGCGGATGACAACTACAACGGCAAGGTTGGTAAGAAAATCGATTGGTGGGGTGAGGACACCGGAGAAGAGGTGGACGCTGCCGACGATGAAGAATACGACGATGAAGAGGAATACGATTCCGATGAGGAAGAGTATGACTCGGATGAAGAATACGATGACGAGGAAGATGAAGAAGATTGGGAGGATGAAGAGGAAGAGGAGCCCGCACCCGCACCTAGGAAGCGTGCCCGCCGATGAGTCTCCCACCCGCATTGGTCAATAGCTACGTGGTAACACGTGGTGAGAACCTGCCGAACCACTCGCACAGTCTGAACGGTCGGGGTCGTTTCGTTGGCGTGAGTGTCTATCCGATTCAGGTGCGCACAGCACAGGAAGCATTCACGTTGGCGGCATGGCTCACGGCTATGGCTGAGGACTACTTGCCGAACAACGATGAGGATGAACGTACCGCAGAGGAAGTGCTAGCACAGGTGCGTGAAACAAAGCACAAGTAATGGTTGCTGAGGGGGCTCCCGTCTGGGGGCTCCCTCTACCCCAAGGAGGAATAATGGTTACCAACGACACGGATACTTCGCTGATTGATCCGACAAAAAAGCTCACTGATATTCGATCCCATCGCGCGCCACGTTCCCCGGTCTACCGTCGCGTAGCGGCATCCATTCTCGCACTCCTGATGCTGTATACCTCTCTCGCCCCGTTAGCGCAGAGCCATACGGGCGCGGCTGTAGCGTCTGCCCCCGCTACGGTCGCTGTGCCCCTTGGTTTGCCCCCTAGGCCACCCATCGACGCTGCCCCCATCCCACTAACCCCCGAGGAAATCCAAGCCCTTACGGACGAACGTAAGGCCCTTGCTGATCGCATCAGCAGAGACCAGCGACGCAAGGCTGATGAGACCAAGGCCCGTGAGGCGACTAGCAAAGTTGAGACCGTGATTTCCTTTGCTATGGCGCAACGTGGCAAGCCCTACGTTTGGGCGGCATCCGGCCCCCGTGGGTTCGACTGTTCCGGATTGACGCGCGCCGCATTCGCTACGGTCGGAATCGATTTGTATCACTACACCGGCGTTCAAATGACCAAGGGCAAGCATGTGCCCCGGTCGGAGCTAAAGCGTGGTGACATTGTTTTCCCAACTGCCGGACATGTTGGGATCTACCTAGGTGACGGCAAACTCATTCACGCCTCATCGGGTAGGGGAAGGGTTGTAGTTGATTCTTCCTTCACTTACTACACCGCTAGGAGGTTGCTCTAAGTGCCACAGGATGAAGACAGAAGCGTTTCCCTTGATTGGGAACAGGCAAAGCTAGACGCTGAACAGGCAGCGTTGTATGAGCGTGAGATGCGCGAAAAGGTTGAAGCACTCCCGAACTAGGAGGGAGTCATTCAAGGAACCGTGACTACGGCTGATATCGAAATCGTGGCCCCGGTCGGCAGTCAGTTCATGGGACTACAGATCAATTTCAGTGACGTTCCGGGAGAGGTAAAGGCATACGTTGCTGCCGTTGAGGACAACCCCAAGGGTTTCTGCTCATGCCTTTGGGTAGACAAGGAGCACCCGCAGAGGGGCATCGTGCCTACACGGATCGATGAAGATGGTGAGTGCATCCTGCATTCCCGGGCCGGACTGATTCAGGGCTTCTTTGTCTGGCTCAATCACAGGAGTCAGAACGCCATCACGGAAGCGGAAGCCAATGGCGTCTTTGAGGAAGCGATGAGGGATGGCGATTCCGGATAGATGGGAACTCCTTGGGCGCATTGAGGATGGCAGGCAGGGAGCTAGGGCCGGACTAGATAGCGGGTTGGATGACCGTTACGTTGGTGGCTACGGGCCTGAGGACAACGCAGACATTGACGTGATGGTTATCGGTGAGGCACCGGGCGGGCAAGAAGCAATGGCGGGTAAGCCTTTTGTCGGTCCGTCCGGTGCTGTGCTAACTCAACTCCTTGGTACCGCAGGGCTTAACCCTCTCCGTGCGTGGCTCACCAACGTAGTCACGTTCTACCCGCCTTGGCGCAATGGAGACCGCAAGCCTACGGATGAAGAGGTGGCGGTTTTCAAGGTATGGCTACGCCGTGAGTGGGTGACTGTCGGCCGACCCAAACTCATCATCCCGGTAGGAGGTACCGCGCTCTATGCAATCACCGGACAGCGAGCGATTCTCAAGTATGCCGGAACGCATATGGGATTCATTAGCAGAGGCGGTTACCAAATGGATGTATGGCCTATGGTGCACCCATCCTTTGGATTACGTAACCCTGATGCTAGACCGGCTATCGAAGCGCACTGGCTCAGACTGAGGGAATGGCGTGCTCAGAATTCGGGACACTCTAGCGGGTGACGATATCCAATTCATGTACGTAGAGAAACGCGCAGACCTCAAGGAGGTTGCCGCATTCGTGCGGAACGCAAGCTCTCTAGGGTTGGATACAGAGAGCACCGGGATTAACCCCTACGCCCGTGGGTGGCAACTCCGCACGGTACAGGTGGGAGACCGGTGGCGGGCATACGTCATCCCTTCTCCGTATAAGAAGTTTGTCGCGTGGCTAGTCCGGCAGGAGGTGAATTGGATTGGACACAATGGCCCGCATGATTCTAGATCGATTGATCGATATCTTGGTTACCAGTCGGGTATTCGATTCAAAGGCGAAACTTTCATTGTATCGCACCACCACGATTCTAGAAACCGCCAAGAGGGAGGCACGGGACACGGACTCAAGGATCTTGCGGAAGCGGTCATTGACCCGAACTCTGGGAAGTGGGAGCGCGAACTCAAGACGGTATTCAAAACCATTGAGATACCGATACCTAATGAGGTCTACAAAAGCGGCCCAAGGAAGGGGCAACCTAAAGTACGCAAAGCTAAATTGTCAGAGGGTTGGTCCCTCATCGACCCCACCCACCCCGCTTACATCGCTTATGCGGCAGCAGATCCAATCCTCACGTGGCGTGTCTGGGAGCATTATCAGCCTACGGTCAGAGCGTTCCATGATCTATATCGATTCGATTTAAGAGTCCAGAATGCGTGCGACAGGCTCAACCGTCGCGCCATGCAGGTTGATGTGCGTTACACAGAACGGCTTTCCGCTGAATTCGAACGTGTGGCCCTTGAGGCTGAGGCGGATGCACGGGAGTTGTTCGGGTGTACGAATGTCCAAAGTGGACAACAAGTGGCGGGAGTTCTTACAACGCTTGGGGTTCAGCTAACGGAGCGCACCAAGACAGGGCAGTTCAGTACGGAAGCCCGCATCCTGCGGAACATTCTCGCTGATACCAAAGACGATTCAGTGCGGGCATTCCTTAAGGCAGTGCTCACGGCTAAGCAACTGAGCAAGCGCCGAGAGAGCTACACGGAACAGATGCTCAGAGAGATGGATGAGAACGGGTGCGTTCATCCGAGCATCAACATTCTAGGGGCACGTACCGCACGCATGAGTGTGAGTAACCCACCCCTACAGCAGTTGCCTACCAAGGATAGAGAGGATGAGTTTGGTGATTCGACTAGCGAAGTGGATTAAGAGCACATTCAGTGGCGGTAACGATGGTGGGGATTGTGTTGAGGTAAGGATCATCGGTAATTACCTCTACATCCGCGACACTCTGAAAGACCAAGTGGAATTTGACAGGAAGGAATGGGAGGCTTTCCTAAAGGGTGTCAAGAACGGTGAGTTTGAGTGGGATGTAATTCAGAAGGGGAGCAACACCCATGCGTAAGGAAATCGCTGAGAAGTGGGCCGCGCGTCTGCGTAGCCCTGAGGCAAAGCAAGCGCACGATGTGCTAGGTGAGGAGAGCGGTAGCCGGTGCTGTCTCGGCGTGCTGTGTGACATCTACGCTGAGGAAAACCCCGGTACCGCCGGATGGGGTCGCAATGCACCGTGCTCATGTGGCACGGATGAGCATCCGTCGTTCGCATTCATCGATGGTGAGGGCGGAGTCACTGCCGCATTCCCCACCTCACCCGTAGTTAAGTGGGCGGGTATGAGTTCGCACAATGGGGAATTCATGCTCAACCCGGATGACGAGGAAGCTCTAACGTCAGGTGACCGTGAGGCAATCGCGGCGGGTGAGCTACCGCGCACTTCCCTTGCCGGTTTGAACGATTCCCTACTATGGGATTTCCCGCGTATCGCAGACATGATTGACAAGTATTGGGAAAAGCTGTAAGGTCCCGCGCCATGAGAACTGAAATGGACGGTAGGCGGACACCCGTGATTAACAAGCGCAAGAACCCCATGCCGGTTGATTACATGCTCGAATTCGACCGGATTACCCGCACCATTCGGGAAGGGCGTTGGTCCCGTGAGGTGGGTATCAAGACTATTGATGCCCTGTTGGATGAGTACATTGAGCTTTTCGGAGTTCCGGAAAGTAGGTTTGTGTGAGGCACGTGACGCAAGCTGAGGACTACCCGCCACCACCGCCCAAGAAGGGATGCTAATGAAACCCCGTAAGGATCGACCCTGCCCGGTGTGCGGCAACTACCCATCTGCGTGCACGTGTCGTAACAACGACAGTAGCCCGCGCGTCAATGAAACTCCTCAAAGCTGACACGGTACGGCGTTGCTTCATTGCCAGACCGGGCAAGGTAATTATCTCGGCGGACTTTGATCAAATTGAACTACGTGTTGCGGCGGCATTGGCTAGGGAGCAATCTCTAATCGATGCCGCCAAACGCGGAGAGTCCCTACACAAGATAACTGCCGCCCGATTGTTTGGCCCTGACTACACGCCGGACCAATACCGCTACACCAAGAACGTCAATTTCGGTTGGCTCTTTGGTGGTGGGGCTAAGACCCTCAGCGACCAAGCGGGTATCCCATTCGGGCAGGCCCAAGAGATCATTACCGAATACACAAAGATCATGCCCGCACTAACCAAATACAAGAGGGACCAAACCCGCAAGGTGATTGAGAGTGCCCTCAGCCCCCAAGAGCGCGCGGTGTACCGTCAGTTGCTCTCTAGGCTCTTTGAGTTCCGGGGGGATACCCCAGAGGGCAGGCGTGCCCGTTCGGTTGTCCAGAGCGAAATGGACAGGCTTTCCCGGGGCAAGCTAGGCCACGTCTACACCCCATCCGGGCGCCGGTTGGTGGTTGAGGCGAGTAAGGCATACCGAGCAACGAACTACATTGTCCAATCGTATAGTCGTGATGTTATGGCTCAGGCTCTCCTAGACGTGATGGATGACCCTGAGCTAGAGCCTACGGTTCTGTTGCCGATTCATGATGAGATCCTAGGCGAGGCTCCTAAGAGTAAGGCGGAACACTTTGCCCAACGATATGGGGAAGTGATGAGCCGAGACTTTGAGGGAGTCCCATTGGCGGCTAGCGGTAAGGTCTACGGAAAGAGTTGGGGTCATGGGTACAGACAATAAGTGTGAACTGTATTGGCAAGACACCCGTATACACGTTGATGAAACAACAAGCTCTAAAGATAGATCAACTGTCCACCGGTGTACCGGCAACCACACTCCCTCATACAAAGCCAGCAAGTTTTATCACAATTGCTACTGTGGTGCTGAGCTAGGCGACGATGGAGAGCGCGTGGTGATGTCCACATCGTTGATTGCTGAAACGGCTCAGCGTAAGGGAATCGGATCGGGCCGCGATGAGTGGCTAGACGTGATGGCCCGTCTACAGAACATCCGCGATGAGATCATGCGGGAGTTTTCGAACATTAAGGAAGCGCTCAATGGACACACTTCTCACTGCAATTGCCAGCAACAAGAACCGGATAGCACACCGCCAAGCGTGGTTGCTGATGAACTACCGGACACTACAGGTGGTGAAACAAAGCTTGAGTTCGCACTCAGAACAGAGGCAGAAGTCAGGGCGGCAGCCTACCGTGCCCGTTCAACACCCACTGAGCCGCCACCTAGCTACAGTCACGATATTGGGTAGTGGTTTCATTCAGGAGCACACCAAGACTGTTGAAGCTTTCCCGGATGGCTATTGGCGATTGGTCAACACTGTTGGCAATACGCTAGAGGCGGACACATTCAATGTCGAACAACCTGAATGAATACAACCTGATTACATTCGACCCCGGGGGCCGGACAGGGTGGGCACATTGGGTCGTTGACTATCGTGCGTTCAGTCGGCCGGAACACAAGGTGTTGGGGAACGTACTGTTTCACGGGTCCGGTGAGTTCGGTGGTAGCGAGCATGACAACGTGCGCCAGTGTCTAGGGCTTATCGATGATGCGCGTGAGGGACGCTATCGGGGCCGAATGCATGTGGTGTCAGAGGGATTCCAACTCACACAGATCAAAGGCGGTAAGAACCTTCTGATTCCCGAACGCATCAACACCCTGTTGGATTGGGAACTAGCCAAGCGCGGTATGACGCTCACCATTCAGGGGCGCGCAGAGCGTATGGGAGTCACGCACGAAAAGTTGAAAGCTATGGGGTACACCAAGCGATACCCCAAGGATGAATTCTCGGCAATGCAACACGGCGTAACGTGGCTCCTCAAGGAGAAACAGAAGTCACAGCAATGGCCTTGGAAATTCGATACGCGCTATCACCACAACGTCTACTGGGATTGTGCGTGTGAGGACAATGAGCCCTGTGACCTACGTCACTCGCGTTGACACTGCCCCCTTGCCGCCGTAATAGTGGGCGGCTAGCAAGCCCTGAGAGACACTGAGAGGACAGAGACAATGGCTGAGACTGCCGCCAAGCCCGCAACCCGTAGCCGCCGCGCCACGACCACCACCCGTAAGCCTGCCGCCACCAAGACGACTGAGCCCACCGCCGTTGTGGAGACTAAGGTTCCCGCAGAGGCTCAGCGGATTCCGGTTGAGCTTGAGCATGTAGGCACCACCAAGAGCTATGAGAAGTTCGTGGTTCCGGATGCCGTCAAGGATGAGCACGGTGTGGTGGGTTCCCTCTACGCCCCGATCGGAACCACCGCAGTCAAGGTGCTAGTTGTGACGGGTCCGGCCGAATAGCACCACAGGGCTAGGGACTGAATCCCCCTAGTACCGCAGTAATCCCCTGTAGGCATTTGCGGGTGTGCCTATGGGGGATTTCTGTATCACTAGAAAGGAGTTCGATGAGTAAAGGGTTAGGCCCAATCCGCACTACGGAAATGGGCATCCGCAACGGGCTTCCCGCAAAGGAGCCTGAGCTAGGGCTAGAAGGTATGGCTTGGGGTGGCCCTAGGCATGGAATCAGACTGACTGCCGGTATCCGGTGGGATGGCGTAATCCTTATGTCAAAGGATGAAGCGAGGCTAGAACGGCTATCGCAGAACTACCAGCATTACCACCACGGGCGTTATGAATGGCAACCACGATTCAGCTTCACTGACTACACGTGGGTATGGGTTCCGCTAGATGGGCCTGCAAAGAAACCCATCCGTAAAGAATCCCAACCTAAGACTTCTTAATACACAGAAAGCCCCTAGCGCTATGCCGGGGGCTTCCTGCGTTTCTGAGAGGAGAGGAACTGCATGGCTCGAAAGCCGCGCGCCGAAACGCCAGAAGATGATAACACCGGTGGTGCCAACAATCCATCTCGGATCGATTTGGGTTGGTCGCCTTTTCACGTGGCAGCAAAGGATTACTATGAAGCGGGCTTCCTACCTGTACCCCTGCCCCAAGGGAAGAAGTACCCACCGCCCATTGGGGTTCCGAATGACATTGAGTATGATGAAAGTTTGCTACAGGATTGGCTTGAGGGTCGGTATCGGAACCGATCGGGCACGCTCCGTGAAGATATTGGTCCCAAGAACATCGGGCTCATTGTGCCGGATGGCATTGTGGTATTCGATGTGGACGGGCCAACAGGTAAGGAAAGTCTTGCTGAGCTTGAGAAAGAGCTAGGGCCACTTCCGCCTACATGGGTCACGTTCCGGGGAGATCCCGATAGGTATCACATGTGGTTTGTGGTGCCCCCGGGAATGACGTGGCCCGGAAAGCTAGGCGCGGGGTTGGATGTCATCTACCGGCATTACCGCTATATGGTTGCCCCGCCCTCTGTGCACCCGTCAGGACAGCAGTACCGATGGGCCAACATGCGCCGTAGCGCGCTTGTGCCCTCTGTGGGGTACCTGCCTACCCCCGATGAGTTCGCAGACCTCCCTGAGGCTTGGCTAGCTGTTACCAATGGCAGTAGTTACAAGCGCAGAGACCGGGTACAGGTGGACGCGCGGCTATGGATGAAGGAACACGGTAATGGGGATATCTGTCCCGAGATGAAACGCACGATGTTGCACCATAAAAGGGAGATTCGCAAACACGCTGACTTGGGCGGAATGCATGACAGCATGGTTAACGCTGTCTGGGCTGTACTTGCTGAGATGTCTCAGGGCCATCCCGGGGGCTATTCGGCACTGTCTGAAATCAAGGTTACGTTCCTTGCTCAGGCTGAACAGTCCGGACGGAGAGAAGGTAATGCCGCCGACCTTGAATGGTCGCGCGCTTGCATTGGTGCGATTGAAAAGACGGCAGTTGAGGCAGTCAGGCAGGGAGACCCATGCACCATTGAGGAGGATGAACGTGGGAAAGACCCCGGTAGATTCTTTGACCCTAAACATGGTCTTAAGTCAAGATCAATTCGGAGCGCTGTTGAGCGTACTGGAAAACTTGCCGTTGGGCCGGGTAAAACTATCTACCGCCACACTGACGGATTCTGGACACCAGACGGTAACAGTGAAATTTACCGTCGCGTTACCCGCCTACTCGGACAGCGATACCGACCTTCTCACGCTGCAAATGTCCTCTCGGTTATCGAGAATCGTGAACCTCTTATCACAGATGATCGAATGGACAGAAAGTATCTCAACCTCCCGAACGGGCTCCTAGATTGGGAAGAGGGCAAGCTATACCCGCATAACCCCGCGATCGTTAGCACCATCAGGATTCCTGTTGAATGGCAGGAGGATGCGGAGTGCCCCGCTATTGACGAATTCTTCTCACAGGTATTCCCACCTGATGCAGTGGAGCTAGCATATGAAATCCTCGGCTATATGCTCTATAACGAAAACCCCTTGCATAAAGCCATCTTGCTCTATGGCACGGGACGAAATGGCAAGGGTACGTTTCTACGTCTCGCCCGTATGTTGGTGGGCCACGCGAACATCAGCAGTGTTACTCCACAAGCTTTGGATGAATCCCGCTTTGCCGCTGCACAGCTATACGGGAAGCTTGCCAACCTTGTGGGTGATGTGGACCCACGAATATTTAAGAGTACGGAACAATTCAAACAACTAACAGGCGGAGACTACATGCAGGGTGAGGAGAAGCATAAGACAGGATTCGTGTTCCTGTGTCGCGCGCTCATGATTGCAGCGTTCAATAGTCTCCCGCGCACGGCCGACACCACAGAGGGATTCTTTAGCCGGTGGGTGGTTATCCCGTTCACAGGCTTTTTCCCGGCAGGAAAGGCAGACCCCAACCTCATCTATAGGCTGACTAGCCCTGAGAGCATGAGGGGGCTCCTGAGGGGTGCGGTTGGTGGCCTACAGCAAGTCATGCGACGCGGTACGTTCACCATCCCTGCGAGCGTACGGGAGGCTACACAGAGGTTCCGCGATGAGGCAGACCCGATGAGGGGCTTTATTGCTGAGCGGATGGTGGTTGATAACACTGTGAAGTTCACACCACGCACGGATATCTATACTGCCTATACTGCATGGGCGGGTGTTAATGGATTCAGTGCAATGAATGCGGGTAACTTCTATGAGAAGTTCACTACCGCTATTAGTGAGATTGGTGGTGGTGAGGTTAGGGCTACATTCAAGGATGGTACGCGAGGATATAAATCAGTAACAATGCGCTAACCAGATATCGGGGTACTCCTATACGGGGTACCCCTTTTCTGTGCCCTCAATTGGGCGCCAAGTGCAGGTGCCCGCAGGAAGTGCACTCTTCCGTTATTGCCCCAAC